>Ga0209939_1000043_pt1 | contig 20953 bp, 11 predicted proteins | sample SalPon2A_A_D1_MG_FD_185714 | JGI IMG/M metagenome (GOLD analysis project Ga0209939, IMG submission 185714) | Soil microbial communities from South San Francisco under conditions of wetland restoration - Salt Pond MetaG R2A_A_D1_MG (SPAdes)... | ecosystem: Environmental > Terrestrial > Soil >...
CATTGAAGAGACTTAAACAACAGCGAAAATAGTTGATGGGCGACAGTTGCCATGTCGTGGCGGGTCCACGATAAAGGTTGTTCGCTATCAGAAGCCAAACACCATCAGCCTGCGTTACTGGTTTTTTGCCGGAAGCGGGGCTGGTGGTTTTTTTTGCCTGCGAAAAATGCCTTGCTGTTCTAGTCGTGAAGGTTGGCGGGAAGTAGTTTGCGAACCGTATCAGGGTCAAGACCTTTGCGAGCGGCATAATCCTCAATCTGATCGGGCAATACTGGTCCCAACACAAAGTACCTGGATTCGGGGTGTGCGAAATAGTATCCGCTGACTGAAGCAGCAGGCCACATTGCGTAACTCTCGGTCAGTCGCATGCCAATGGACTGTTCCGCATCAAGCAATGAAAAGATCTTGGTCTTTTCGCTGTGGTCCGGGCAGGCCGGATAACCCGGGGCAGGGCGGATACCCTGATACGCTTCCTTAATCAATTGCCTGTTATCAAGGTCTTCGTCGCGAGCGTAGCCCCATAACTCCTTTCTGACTTTCCGATGCATATATTCTGCCAGTGCTTCTGCAAGGCGGTCAGCGAGCGCTTTGAGCAGGATTGCGCTGTAGTCATCATGTTGCGCTTCAAATTTCTGCAACCAGGGCTCAATTCCGATTCCCGCTGTCACAGCAAATAACCCGATATGATCATTTGTCGTGTCTTCGACCGGAGATACAAAATCAGCCAGGCTTTGCTGCGGTTTGCCCTCAGGACGTGCTTTTTGTTGTCTCAGGAAGCACAGTGTTTCCAGAACAGAAGATCTCTTGTCACTCTCATACAAAAACACATCATCACCCGATGAAGCTGCCGGGAAAATTCCGGTTACCGCTTTCGCGGCCAGCCATTCTTCGCTGATGATTGAGTCAAGCATTTGCCGGGCGTCGTCGTAGAGACTGGTGGCTGCTTTTCCAACCACGTCATCCTTGAGAATTTCCGGGTAGCGTCCGCTCAGCTCCCAGGCCTGGAAGAATGGAGTCCAGTCAATCAAGTCAGACAGTTCAGCGAGATTGATGCTGTCAAAAACGCGCACACCGCTCATTGATGGTTGCACCACAGTACTCTCGTTCCAGGTCAATTTTGCGGCCCGACGTCTGGACTCTTTCAATCCGATGGGTGGTTTTCTTTTGCTGCTGCCCGAACGACGGTCTCTTAAGGCCTGGTAGTCTTTGCGGGTTTCCCGATGCAGGGCCGCCCTGGTTTCTGTTCCGATCAGCTTTCGCACAACGCCTACCGCCCGGGAGGCATCCTTGACCCAGAAGACTCCCTGGTCATACTCGGGTTCGATACGAAGGGCTGTATGGACCCTTGAGGTGGTTGCACCGCCAATTAACAGGGGCTGATTCATGCCCCGGTGTTTCATCTCGGCAGCGACCAGGCGCATTTCCTCCAGTGATGGTGTGATCAGCCCCGACAGGCCGACGATATCGGCGTTGTGCTTGCTGGCTTCATTTAGGATGGTTTCGCCCGGCACCATGACGCCGAGGTCGGTTACTTCAAAATTGTTGCAGCGCAAAACAACCGCCACGATGTTTTTTCCAATGTCATGGACGTCACCCTTGACCGTGGCCATGATGACGTGGCCTTTACTGCTGCTTTGATCGCCATCGCGCTTTTTCTCTTCCTCGATGTGCGGAATGAGAACGGCGACAGCCTGTTTCATGACACGAGCACTTTTTACGACCTGGGGAAGAAACATCCGCCCATCGCCAAACAGGTCACCAACCAGGTTCATGCCTTCCATGAGCGGGCCTTCGATGACATCAAGCGCCCGGTCTGACGTTTGTCGAGCCTCTTCTGTGTCCTGCTCGATGTAACTGTTGTTGCCTTTGACCAATGCGTGAACAAGTCGCTGATTGACTTCGGCTTCGCGCCATGATTCATCACGGGCTTCGCGTTCATTTCCGCCCTGAAATTTTTGCGCAATTTTGAGCAGGCGTTCGGCCGCTTCAGGGTCAGCGTCCAGGACAACATCTTCAACAGCCTTGCGAAGTTCAGGCTCGATTTCGTCATAGACTTCCAGTTGCCCGGCATTGACGATTCCCATATCCATGCCTGCATGAATGGCATGGTAAAGGAAGACCGAGTGAATGGCTTCGCGCACCTTGTTCTGTCCCCGAAAAGAGAAAGAAATGTTGCTGACGCCACCTGAAATCATGGCGCCGGGGCAGTGCTTTTTGATCTCGGTAGTGGCCTCGATGTAATCGAGACCATAGCGATTGTGCTCGGGAATACCGGTGGCAATCGCGAAGATGTTTGGGTCAAAAATAATGTCTTCGGGAGGAAAACCGACGGTTTCGGTCAGGATTTTCCAGGCACGCTGACAGATCGCTACCCGACGATCAACATTGTCAGCCTGTCCTTTTTCATCGAACGCCATCACGATCACGGCTGCGCCAAATCCAAGTATGGCTCGGGCCTGTTCAACAAAAGGTTCTTCACCTTCCTTGAGGCTGATCGAGTTGACAATCCCTTTTCCCTGGATGCACTCAAGGCCTGCTTCTATGACGTCCCAGCGTGATGAATCAATCATGACTGGAACCCGTGCGATATCCGGCTCTGAAGCGATGCAGTTCAGGAAAGTCCTCATGGCAAACGGGCCGTCAAGAAGTCCTTCGTCCATATTGACGTCAATGATCTGGGCACCGTTTTCAACCTGGTCTCGTGCCACATCGAGTGCAGCTTCAAAATCGTCTGCCTGGATCAGTTTTCGAAAGCGTGCAGAGCCCGTGACATTGGTTCGTTCGCCCACGTTTACGAAGTTCAGGTCTGATGTCAGGTTCAGAGGTTCCAGTCCCGACAGGCGGCAGTTCCGGGCAACGACCGGAATGGTTCGCGGCCTGACATCCTTCACTGCTGAGGCAATGGCAGCGATATGCGCTGGAGTTGTACCGCAACAACCGCCGACGATATTGAACAGTCCTTGTTCAGCAAAATCTCCCAGAAGGCCTGCCATGTTGTCGGGTGTGTCGTCATATTCACCCAGTTCATTTGGCAGTCCGGCATTGGGGTAGAGAATCACCGGGCAGTCTGCAATTCGCGACAGTTCCTGTATCCAGGGTCTTATTTCAAGTGCGCCAAGGGCACAGTTGAGGCCAACAGCCAGCGGTTTGGAATGCCTGATCGAATTCCAGAATGCCTCGACTGTTTGTCCAGACAGGGTACGGCCGCTTGCGTCAATGATGGTTCCGGAAACAATGACAGGCAGTCGGGCTTCCTTTTCCTCAAAAACATCGAAAATCCCCGCGAGCGCTGCCTTGCAGTTGAGCGTGTCAAACACCGTCTCTACTGCGAGTATGTCTGCGCCACCTTCAAATAGACCCCGTGCGGCTTCTGCATAGGTTTCGCGCAGTTCAGAAAAAGACGTGTTGCGATATTCGGGTCGATTCACGTCTGGTGACAGTGAGGCGGTTCGATTGGTAGGCCCCAGGGCGCCCATAACAAAACAATGCTTGCCCTGATCCGATTCTTTACGTGAATCAATCGCTTCGAGCGCGAGGGCAGCACCACGATTGTTTAATTCGTAAACCAGGTTCTGTGTGCCATAGTCGGCCTGCGCCGGAGCAGTTGAGGTAAAGGTATTGGTTTCAATTATTTCCGCGCCAGCATCGAGGAATTTATTGTGTATTCGCGTGACGATATCCGGCCGGGTCAGGCAGAGCAGATCATTGTTTCCCTTGAGCGGGGTAGGGTGACTGGCAAATCGTTCCCCCCGAAAATCATCTTCATCGAGGTTGCACGCCTGGATCATGGTTCCCATGGCCCCATCAGTGACCAGGATTCGCTTTTCCAGCATTACCCTGAGTTGATCGACTTTCCCAGGTGATTTCCACGGAAAATTGAGCATGGTTTACAGGAGCGGCGCTAGGCTGCTATGGCATGAAGGGAAATAACAGAAAAATTCGGCTGCCTTTTTTCGACCGCCGAAACAGCGCAATGGATGACTTCGAATCCGGTTTCAGTAGCCAGTTGCTCAAGTTCAACTGGTTTGAACCCGAGATTTTGATGGTCGTACGGTTCAACCGCTTTTCGATGCGAATGTTGTGACAAAGTGACAGCCAACAGGTGTCCGGATTGGCGTAACACCCTGCGGCATTCACTTAGAACCTGTCTCGGTCGTTCAGTGTAAGTAAGGGCATGCATCAGCAGAACCGTATCGAACCGGGCATCCTCAAAAGGAAGTTTGTGCATATCACCCTGTTCAAAACAGGCATCCGGAAATTTCGCAAGACGTTTGCTGCCTTCCTCCACCACGCGATTGCTGATGTCCAGGCAAACAATTGAGCGTGACTGGGGTGCAAGCAATTCGGCAAGTACTCCGTCACCGGAAGCCACATCCAGAACATCACCCAGGTCCAGAAGGTGAGTCAGGCCTCTTGCAGTGGCTTCCCAGGAGCGGCCCGGAGAATAATGGCGTTCCATGTCACCGGCAACAGAGTCAGCCCAACTTGTTCCCCTGCCCCGGGAATTTAGCACTTGTGGAATTCTGGCCCGGTCCTGTTCTGCAAGAGGATCATCGGTGTTCCGACGAAGCACGTTCCACAGCGCATCCAGGCCAGGGTCACCAGTGGAAGCGGCGATCTTGTAGTACACAAATACACCCTCGCGGCGATCACAGACCATTCCGGCCTCTTTTAGCCTGGCAAGATGCGTGGACACCCTGGGTTGGGCCAGTTGCGTGATGGCAGACAACTCTGCGACGCTGAGCTCTTCCCTGTCCAGTAACAACAACAGCCGCAACCGGGTTGCATCCCCGAGAAGGCGACAACGTTGAGTAGCCAGTTCCAGATCCAGTGTGTATGAAGCTTCCATATCTTTATATCGCGATTCAGAGATATAAAGACTATCGCTACTTGTACCTTGCCGTCAATCGAAGTTGAACATTGGAAAATAGCAGATTCACAGCCGTGACTGACTTATAATGCCGCTGGGTCTCCCAGCACATCATTAAACCTCGAAAGGAAGTTTCAATTGGACTTCAAATTAAGCGACGAACAGCAGATGATCCAGGCGGTAGCCCAGGATTTTGCACGTGAAGAAATCATTCCGGTGGCAGCTGAATTCGACAGAACCGGAAAATTCCCCAGCGACACCATTGCCAAGATGGGCGAATTGGGTCTGATGGGCATCCAGGTCCCCGAGGAATACGGGGGCGCGGGAATGGATCCTGTTTCCTATGCCCTGGCATTGATTGAAATCAGTGCGGCTGATGCCTCTCACGGCACCATCATGTCAGTCAACAACTCGCTTTATTGCCACGGTATTCTGACGCATGGCAGTGAAGAACAGAAACAGTCCTATGTAACGCCAGTCGCATCAGGAAAGGCCATTGGCGCTTACGGCCTGACCGAGCCGCAGTCCGGATCAGATGCTGCCAACATGCGAACTCGTGCGGTGTTGTCAGAAGATGGCAGTCACTATGTCATCAATGGCAAAAAATCGTGGATTACATCAGGGCCGGTTGCAGACTACATGGTTCTTTTTGCCATGACTGATCCGGAAAAGACGGCAAAAGGGGTCACCGCATTTGTGGTGGAATCTGATAAGGAAGGTTACATCCGGGGTAAAACAGAGCCCAAACTTGGAATCAGGGCATCGGCAACGTGCGAGATTGAGTTTGAAAACTACCACTGTCCTGTGGCCAATCGTCTTGGCGAGGAAGGGCAGGGGTTTAAAATCGCCATGGGCGTTCTGGATGCAGGCCGGATTGGAATTGCATCACAGGCCGTTGGCATCGCGCGTGCAGCTTATGAAGCTTCGCTCGAATATGTTCGGGAGCGCAAGGCATTTGGGCGCGCGATCGGTGAATTCCAGATGACACAGGCCAAAATCGCCGACATGAAGTCGCGAATCGATGCGGCGTGGCTCCTCACAATGAGGGCTGCGTGTGCCAAAAGGGACAAAGCTGGTTCGAGCAAGAGATATACGCTTGAAGGCAGTACCGCAAAGTTGTTCGCCTCTGAGACGGCAATGTGGGTGACGCATCAGGCACTACAAATTCACGGCGGCATGGGTTACAGCAAGGAACTGCCGCTTGAACGCTATTTCCGTGACGCAAAAATCACAGAGATTTACGAAGGAACCAGCGAGATTCAACGCATGGTGATTTCAAGACTGGAGACCGGTCTACGTTGAACAAGAGTAATTCGTCATCACAACACCCCGTTCCAGGGGAAGCCGACCAGAAGCAACAGATTCTGGACCAGATCATTGAGTTGGCCGGTAGCCGGGCCAGCAAAAGAAAAGCAGCGTTTCTGAAGCGATTTATTCCTGCATTCTTCAGGCGAGTATCACTGGAAGACATGCAGAGTGAACCACTTATGGTTCTGGCCGGAATGGTCGCAAATCAGTTTGATTTCGCATTCAGGCGCAAATCGGGGGAGTTGCTGCTTCGTGTATTTAATCCGGCTGAAAAACGGGATGGCTGGGACTGCGAGCACACGGTCATTGAATTAGTGAACGATGACATGCCGTTTCTTGTGGACAGTGTCAATCTCGCGCTTTCCGAATTGGAAATTGCTGTGCACCTCATGATCCATCCTGTTATGCGTGTTCGGCGAGGGCCATCCGGTCAGTTGACGGAGGTATGTGAGAAAGGCGCCGATGTTGGCCATATGGAATCCCTGATGCAGATTCAGATCGGTCGACAGACCGATGAGAATGTTCTGACCAGGATTCATCACGAAATTGAAGTGGCAATGATGGATGTCCGGGTTGCAGTGGCCGACTGGAGAAAAATGCGTGCGCTGGCAGGCAATACGGTCGAGAAATTATCTGAGTGGGCGCCACGAATCGATGAAGAAGAACTGGAGGAAAGCCAGGATTTCCTGAAGTGGTTGGTCGACGATCACTTTACTTTCCTCGGTGCGCGTGATTACGAGGTCATCAGAAAAGGCAAGGGACACCAGCTGCGGGTTGTGGAGGGTAGTGGTCTTGGGATCCTTCGTGAGGATGGTTCGCAGGCCAGGTCGCGACCATTGAGTACCCTGGCTGAAGTGGTCAGATCGCGTCGGCATGGTCATCCATTGCTTGTCACCAAGACCAACGCACGCTCGCGCATACATCGTGTGGGCTACATGGATTACATTGGTGTTTTGAGATACGACAAAAAGGGATTCACCATTGGTGAACGTCGGTTCCTGGGATTGTTCACGTCCAATGCCTACAACCGCGGCATGATGCAGACTCCCCTGGTCAGGGACAAGGTCAAATCAGTCCTGAATCAGGCCCGGTTGGTCCACGGCAGTCATTCATGGAAGTCCATGGTTCACATCATGGAAACACTTCCCCGGGATGAATTGTTCCAGGCATCGGTGGATGAGTTGCTCGAGATTGGTCATGGTGTGCTTTATCTGCAGGAAAGATCTCGTGTCAGGTTGTTTATAAGGCGCGAACAATTTGGCAGGTTTTTCTCCTGCCTTGTCTACATCCCACGTGAGCGATTCAATACTGAGAATCGCAAAAAAATCCAGAAAATCCTGAAACGTGCGTTGAAAGGTGCACGGCTTGATTACGTCGTGCAGGTTTCAGAATCTGTCCTGGCAAGACTGCATGTCATCGTACGCCCCCGGGCAGGCACACAGGTCGAACCCAACGTCAAGATCCTTGAGCAAAAGATCGTCGATGCACTTCGCTCCTGGATGGATGAACTGACTGAAATCCTTGTCCAGAAGCATGGTGAGGAAACCGGTCAGGCCTGGGTTGGGAAGTTCGGGCCAGCCATTCCTGAGGCTTACAAGGAAGATGTCTCTCCTTGGGTTGCAGCATTTGATATCGAGAATGCTGCGCAACTCGGTAGCGAGCATGACCTGAAGATGAGCCTGTATCGGCCTCGCAGGCAGCGCGCTGGCATTTTGCGATTCAAAATATTTCATCGGAAAGATCCTGTACCACTGTCTGATGTCCTGCCAATGCTGGAAAACCTTGGTTTAAGGATCGTCAGTGAGCGACCTTACGAGTTCTCATGGGCAGAAGAAGACAGCCTCTGGATACAGGACTTTGACATGATGCCCGCAGTTGGCAGGGATATTAATGTGGAAGCAGTGCGCGATCGTTTCCAGGAGGCTTTTGAGCGAGTGCTCAGAGGCCAGACCGAAAGCGATGGCTTTAATCGTCTTATCCTTGCTGCCCGCCTGCATTGGCGGCAGGTCAAGATGATTCGCGCCTACTGCAAGTTCCTGCTTCAAACGCGTGTCACATTCTCCCAGAGCTACATGGAGGAGACACTTTCAAGGCATCCACTCATCGCCAGGCTGCTGGTCGACTTGTTTGAAGCACGCTTTGATCCCGCCCGTGGTTCAGAAACCGAGTTCCGGATCGAACAGGCCAGGAAGCGCGCACAGCAGGCATATTTGTCTCTAAATAAAGGTGAATGTGCGGCAGATGCAGTACTGCCCGAATTGCTGGACGAAGCCGTTGAGGCCCGTGGCGCAGACAGAGACAAACAGGTGGCAACACTGCGAGCGGCATTTATGCGAGCCCTGAATTCCGTGACCAGCCTGGATGAGGACCGGATTCTGCATCACTTTTACAACGCCATTTGGGAAACGCTTCGAACAAATTATTTTCAAGCGGCTGACGGTGATGGCAATCCTCATGAACACATTAGTTTCAAGTTCGACTCCGGGCGTATTGTGGATCTGCCACAACCCAGACCGTTTCGTGAGATCTGGGTCTTTTCCACGCGCTTTGAAGGTATACATCTTCGCTGCGGAAGAATTGCCCGTGGTGGTTTGCGCTGGTCAGATCGGCGTGAGGACTTCAGAACCGAAGTTCTGGGCCTGATGAAGGCGCAGAATGTCAAGAACACCATGATCGTACCGGTAGGTGCCAAGGGTGGTTTTGTCATCAAGAAGATGCCAGAGAATGCCGATCGCGATACTTTTATGAAGATCGGAATCAGTTGTTATAGTCAATTTATCAATGGTTTATTAGATATAACAGATAACCTGGATGAGAAAGAAATCCTTCCACCGCCAGAAGTTGTTCGTCATGATAATGATGATCCATACCTGGTGGTAGCTGCTGACAAGGGCACCGCAACGTTTTCAGACATCGCCAATGGTATCGCATTGGAAAGAGGGTTCTGGCTTGGTGACGCATTCGCCTCAGGTGGCTCTGTCGGTTATGACCACAAGGGCATGGGGATCACTGCAAAGGGCGCCTGGGAGGGTGTCAAGCGACATTTTCGTGAACTTGGCACTGATATTCAGAAAGAGCCCTTCACCGTGGTCGGAATTGGTGATATGAGCGGCGACGTATTCGGCAACGGCATGCTCCTGTCACCGCAGATCAGGTTGCAGGCCGCTTTTAACCATCTGCATATCTTCCTGGACCCGGACCCGGATCCTGCGAAGGGCTTTAAAGAACGTCAGAGACTTTTTGATCTGCCGCGCTCCAACTGGGCAGATTACAACCAGAAACTGATTTCAAAAGGCGGAGGAATCTTTTCGCGGCAGGACAAGGTCATTCCTCTCAGCGAAGAAGTCCGCGAGTGGCTGGGTCTTGAAGTTGAGCACCTGTCTCCTCCGGAATTGATTCGCGAACTTTTGAAGGCGCCGATTGACCTGCTCTGGAATGGTGGTATCGGCACTTACATCAAGGCATCGGCTGAAAGTCATTCCGATACCGGAGACCTGGTGAACTCGCCTTTACGTGTTGATGGCTGTGATTTGCGTTGCAAGGTGGTTGGTGAAGGTGGAAATCTTGGTGCCACACAGCTTGGCAGGATTGAGTTTGCGCGCAATGGCGGCAGTATCAATACTGATTTTATCGATAATTCTGCTGGTGTTGACTGCTCGGATCACGAGGTTAATATCAAAATTCTGCTCAACCTGCTGATGCGCGAGGGGAAGCTCAAGCCGTCTGCTCGCAAGCAGTTACTGGCTCGCATGACGGATGAAGTATCAGACCTGGTGTTGCGCAGCAATTATCTGCAAACCCAGGCGATTTCAATGATGGTGCGACTGACCGGAGCCAGGTTGGGTGCCAAGGAGCACTTCATCAGGGTTCTCGAGGATGAAGGATTGCTCGATCGTGACCTGGAAGCCCTGCCTGATGATGAGGAAATTGTCGCGCGCCGCAAACGGGGAGAAGGACTGACAAGGCCGGAGTTGTCGGTGTTGTTGTCATATAGCAAGATCAGGCTTTACCAGCAGCTTTTGGATTCCGAACTGCCCGAGGATGAGTATCTCGGGCGTGAGTTGGTCCGCTATTTCCCGCAACCGTTGCAAAAGAAATATTCTGATTCCATGCAGGGTCACCGGCTGCGCAGGGAAATTGTTGCAACGCAGGTCACCAATGGCCTGATTAATCGCATGGGTGCATCTTTCACCCTCAGAATGCATGAAGATACCGGCGCATCCGCGTCTGATGTTGCCAAGGCGTTCACGGTTGCAAGGGAAGTGTTTGATGCCCGTGAATACTGGAGTGTGATTGAAGCCCTGGACAACCAGGTGGATGCTGCATTGCAGACAACCGCTAACCTGGCGATGTGGAATTTGCTGCGACAGGCCACGCGCTGGCTGCTGAACCAGTCAAGAAAAGTCGGTGATATTGAAAAGAAGATCGAGAGACTGGCTCCTGGCATACAGGTCATGAGCAAGGCCATCGAGTCTTCCCTATCTGCAGAGGATGTCGTGCATCTTGAAGCCACCATGCAACCTTACGTCGAATCCGGTTTTTCCAGGAAACTGGCGATGCGAATCGCTTTGCTGCCGATGCTTTTTTCGGCACTCGATGTGGTTGAAACTGCTGCCCAGAGACGGACATCGCCAGAACGGGTGTCACTGATTTACTTTGGGCTCGGCGAGGTTTTGGAATTGAAGTGGCTGCGCTCAGAGGTCGAGGCGCTCAAAGTTGACGGTCAGTGGCATGCACATGCACGAGGTAATCTTCGAAGCGAACTGTTGAGTTACCACAACCGATTGGTTGGACGCGTTCTTGCATCCAATGGGCGATCAAAGGATCCTGTGGCAGCCTGGCTTGAGGCTAATGAAGAGTCGGTAAGAAGCGTCATGGACATGCTGCACGATATGCGCAATCAGCCGGCAATGGATTATGCAACGCTGGCTGTCGCTGTGCGCTCTCTCAGCAAGCTGATTGACAACACTGCATGAGTCCTGCACAAAAATCAGACCCCGCAATTCATTTCGTGGCAAGTCTTTCGGATCGTGCACAAAAGGCTCTTGCTGATCTTCAGGATTTGTACGGTCAGACCAACGTGGAATCAGCCAGCATCATTGTTGCGCTTGGTGGCGACGGATTTATGCTTAGGACATTACATCGACTGCTTTCAACGCAGCTGCCCGTTTACGGCATGAAACTTGGAGACGTCGGGTTTCTGATGAATCGTTATCGTGCCGAGGGCCTTTACGAGCGTATTTGCGAGGCGCAACTTGTTGAACTCAGTCCACTTAGAATGGTGACCAGGACCGAGGCAGGTCATGAAAGCCAGGCGCTCGCCATCAATGAAGTATCGTTATTGCGACAAACCAACCAGGCAGCGCATATCAGGATATCCGTGAATGATCACGTCAAGGTTGAAGAGCTGGTTTGCGACGGCGTACTGGTGTCCACTGCTGCCGGAAGCACTGCTTATAACCTGTCAGCACACGGACCGATTCTACCGCTGGGAACAGACGCGTTGGCATTGACACCAATTTCACCATTTCGCCCAAGACGCTGGAAAGGCGCGGTGCTGCCGAGCAGTGCCCGCATCCGTTTCGATATTCTTGATCACTACAAGCGACCCGTCAGTGCAACTGCAGACGCACACGAAGTACGAAATGTGACGTCAGTCGATGTGTCCCAGGCTCAGGATGAAGAACTCAAACTGATGTTCGACCCTGATCATAATCTCGAAGATCGAATACTGGATGAGCAGTTCCTGTAAGTTTCGTCGTCAACTGGCCAGGCCATCAAAATTCAATGAATGAAATAACATCCCCTGAAGGCGCTGGTGCGCCATCGTCGGCAGAATCAACCCCTTTGCTTCCCTGCCACATCATTATTGCCCACCCGGATAAGCCAAAATTCCTGGTCATCAGGCACAGTGGCGATCATTGGTCACCCCCGATGCTCAAGGTTCCGGTTGCAGGCTCGATCATGTACAAGCCTGCAATGATCAATCGAGGCATGATGAAGAAGTATGGCTTGAGGACGACTGTTCTGAGAATCGTCATGGAGGCCCAGAATTATGTCCTGATCGAACTGGAGCTTCATGCCAGTTCAAAAAGACAGATGCAGGCTGTCTGGGTGGGTCGTGAAGAATATGCCCAGTTCAAAAAACGCGGGGATGACGACACCGATCCTTTTGAGTTCTGGCTGCAGGAGAAAGAGGATGGCGAGGTATCTGATCTGCGAGCACCCTGGCAGAGATATGGCTGGTATCAAAGGGCTGATGAATGGTTGACGCAAAAGCTGGTTGAGCTTGGGATTCAGGAAAGGGGGTCAATACAGCAGTTCAAGGCAGGATGGCCAATGGCCTGTATTTTGCGCGTCTCAACGTCGCAGGGCCAGGTGTATCTGAAAAGCAGTTACGACAAAAAACCGGGAGAGGCGCGCCTGACTAATTTACTGGCCGGGAAGTGGCCTGAACATGTCCCCGCACCATTGGCGAGCGATGAAGCAAGCAACTGGATGGTGCTGCGGGATTTTAAACTCAGAAACGAAAACATACCGTCCTGGAATGATCTTCCTGAGTTTGCCAGGGTCCTTGGAAAAATCCAGGTCGGACTGATGGACGAGTTGGAAAACCTTAAGGAAATTGAATGTGGCAACATGAATCTCGATTTTCTGTGTAATACCGACGGGCGATCACAAGATCTGTTTGAGTCCTCAGTGGCGCTCTTGCAGGAAGGTCAGAACGCGCTGACTGATGATGACCTGGATTTATTCAGGTCTTCAGTCTTGGAAATACATGAATCATGCAGAGAACTGGAGTGTTTTGAAATTCCGGATAGTTTGTCACACCTTGATTTCAGGCCTGATAACCTGTTCGTTGAGGATGGCAGGTATTTTGTGATCGACTGGGCGGATGTGGCCATCACGCACCCATTCATGGCGCTTTGTCGAACCCTGGATTTTTTCGAACACTACATGAATGAAGATATGGCGCTTGATGGACATGATCATATTGACCAGGAAGTGGTGAACAGCATGAAGGATGCATACCTGGCTAACTTTGTCGGTTTTCAGCCCCACGAGAAACTCGAGGAAGCATTCAGGATCGCGTATTCCATATACCCCTTGTTTTATTTCTATTACGTTGCCGGGCAAATCAGGCTGATTGAGCCAGGGTCACCGCATTCAGACCTGTTGGTTCACCTTTTAAAGTCCCGGGCAAGAATCCTGATCAGATCGGGAACGGAATAGGATCAGCTGGTTTCTCATCATTTGAGAGATACCCTGTTAACCTGAGTACATGAAAACGGTGACGGACAAAACCAGCACTCCGACTGCGGCACCCGGGCGCCTGGTAATTGCGCTGTCTTCACAGGCGCTTTTTGACATGCGTCACAGCCACGAGGTTTTCGAAACACAGGGGCTGAAGGCCTATGCCGAATACCAGGTGGAACATGAGAATGAACTTCTGGAGCCAGGTGTGGCTTTTCCCCTTGCCAGGAAACTGTTGGCGCTTAACGAGGATGAGGTTGAGCACCCGGTGGTCGAGGTCATATTGCTGTCGCGAAACAGTGCTGACACCGGCCTGAGAATATTCAACAGCATTGAACATTATGACCTGAATATTGAGCGGGCAGCATTCACAAGTGGCGCAAGTCCCTGGCGCTATATGACGGCTTATAATGCCGACCTGTGGCTCTCTACCAACGGTGCGGACGTCGGCAGGGCGCTTAAATCGGGCTACGCGGCTGCGACTATTCTTCCCTGCGGGGCAAATCGCAACCAGGAGCCGGTTGAAGAGCGGGAACTGCGAATCGCATTTGATGGTGATGCGGTCATTTTTAGTGATGAGGCCGAGCGCGTCTACCAGGCCGGCGGGCTTGATGCTTTTGCCGACAGTGAACGTGCCGCGGCAAACCAGCCACTGTCAGGCGGGCCTTTCAAACGGGTCCTTGAGGCGCTTCACAAGATTCAGTCGGCGTATCCGCAGGAAAACAATCCCATCCGCACGGCCCTGGTCACTGCGCGCTCCGCGCCGGCTCACAAACGAGTGGTTCTGACGCTCAGGGAATGGGGTATTCGTATTGATGAAGCGCTTTTTCTTGGCGGACGTGCCAAGGGAGAGTTCCTGAAAGCGTTTGGTGCTGACATCTTTTTTGATGATCAGCAGGTTCATATCGAGTCTGCCAGCGCGCATGTCACGGCAGCGCATGTGCCGTTCGGTGTCGTCAACGAGTAAGCTGGGCACGCCGGTACCTCGGTTTGTCATTTTCTTCACCGGTTTTATTGAATAATCACCACGCTTGATCAACCCATAATAGGGTAGAATATCCCGCTGTTTTTCAGGCTTATATTGGTTTCGGAGTCGGTATGTCCCAGTTAAATCCACTCGATCTTTACGACATTAATTCCCTGCTCACAGAAGAAGAGCAAATGATTCGCGACAGCGTTGCGAGATTTGTGGATGAAAGGGCCATGCCCCTGATTGCAAAACACTTCGACGATGCGACATTTCCTTCCGAGTTGGTGCCTGAAATCGCAGAGTTGGGACTGCTGGGATCCAGCCTTGAAGGCTATGGATGCGCTGGTCTTAACGCGGTGTCATATGGCCTGATTTGCCAGGAACTGGAGCGATGTGACTCGGGACTGAGGAGTTTTGTATCGGTTCAGTCCAGTCTCGCCATGTATCCAATCTACGCATACGGCTCAGAGGAACAAAAACAACGCTGGTTGCCCGGCATGGCGGCAGGCGAAATCATTGGCTGCTTCGGCCTGACTGAGTCGCATGGAGGCTCTGATCCGGGCGCCATGAAAACACATGCAAAACGTGATGGTGATGACTGGATCATCAATGGTTCCAAGATGTGGATTACCAATGGTTCAGTTGCTGATATTGCGGTGGTCTGGGCGATGACCGAAGAGGGAATCATGGGCTTTGTGATTGAAAAGGACATGCCCGGATTCGATGCGCCGGAAATTCACTCCAAGATGTCATTACGGGCCTCGGTCACATCAGAATTGTATTTCGACAATGTCCGTGTTCCGGAGTCAAACCGTCTTCCTGAAGTCGTGGGACTGAAGGGCCCATTGGGCTGCCTGACACAGGCTCGTTACGGAATTACCTGGGGTCCAATCGGCTCTGCCGTCGCCTGTATGAAAGAGGTGATCGACTATACCGCGGATCGCAAGTTATTCGGCAGGCCGCTTGCTGCCAACCAGGCAGTGCAGATTCGTATTGCTGAAATGGCCCGAAAAATCACTTCCGCCCAGCTGCTTTCTCTGAGGCTGGGGCGCTTGAAAGATGAAGGCAAGATGGCGCATTCACAGGTCAGCCTGGCCAAGTGGAACAATGTCCGAATGGCACTCGATATTGCACGGGATTGTCGTGATCTGCTCGGTGGAAGTGGCATCACCACTGAATACCAGGCGATCAGGCATATGCTGAACCTGGAAAGCGTGATCACCTACGAGGGCACTGAAACTGTTCATCAACTGGTGATCGGGCGGGAACTCACCGGAATTAACGCTTTTTAATTTGGGAGTTCGTGGTTGTGCCGTTCATGGCATGGACGCATCGCGTATCGCGCGAAATTCATTGCCTTCATACCACTGGGGCCAGTTTTCGCTGTCAACAACGTCAAGTCCCACTTCGAACAACAGTGAAATATCTTCCATCATGCCTCGCGGGTCCCACTCATCACTGACTTCGTCAGCGGGTTGATGGTATTTGATCGCATAATATTCCCTGCTTTTTTCCAGCCCGTATTCTTCTCCAAGTTTACGGTTATCCACGCCGGACTTTATGTAAAGCATGGGAACCCCTTTCTTCGCAAAAGCGAAGTGATCTGAGCGATAGTAGCTGCCGCGTTCAGGATTTGGTTCAGGTTTAACCTCGCGTTCCTGGGCCCTGGCGGCATACCTGAGGATGTCTTCCAGTTCGGATGAGCCGAAACCGACCACGGTGACATCCCTGGCACGCCCATACTGCAGCATTGCGTCCATGTTGACGCCAGCGACTGTCTTGTTCATCGGGAACACGGGATTCGCTGCATACCACTCAGAACCCAGCTTGCCGGATTCCTCTGCGGTTACAGCAAGGAATGCAACGCTTCGAAGGGACCCTGTCGGTAGCGCCGTAAAGGCATGGGCAAGTTCAATCAGGGCAGATACTCCCGTGGCGTTGTCTACCGCGCCGTTGTAGATCACATCCTCACTGGGGTCGTCTGATTCCCTGGTGCCAATGTGATCCCAGTGCGCCATATAAATGAAAGCTTCATCCGGAGATTCAGTGCCAGCTAAAAGTCCGCCAACGTTGTATGACTCGCCACGTTTGATGTCGTTTTCAACGCTGGCGTTCAACGTGAATCCAATTGGAACGGGCTCAAACTCGGGACTAAGGGCGCGTTTTTTCAGTTCTTCAAGATCCAGCCCGGATTCAGAAAGAAGTGCAGTTGCCTGATCCAGTTGAATCCACGAGCCCAATAGGACGGTGGGTGGGGCAGAGTCGGTTTGGGGCAAAGCAAAATCAGTGCCGCTCCAGCTGTTTCGGACCGTGTCCCAGCCATATGATGCAGGTGCAGTTTCGTGAACCAAGATCACAGCAGAAGCCCCTTGCCTGGCTGCTTCTTCGAGTTTGTAAGTCCAGCGGCCGTAGTAGGTCATGGCTTTTCCCCTGAATACAGACTCGTTCTCGAGGGTGAATCCGGGGTCGTTGACCAGGACAAGCGCCGTCTTGCCCGTCATGTCGATGCCCTTGTAATCATTCCAGTCATATTCAGGTGCGACAACGCCGTAACCCGCAAATACAATTTCGCTGTCACTGACGGATACCCTGGGCTCAACCCGCTGGGTCCAGGCGACAAATTCATCTGCATAGACCAGTGATTTGCTGTTCGGGCCCCTTGTGAATGACATGCTTGCCGTTTCTGAATTGACGGTCATCGATATCAGGGGAACCGGCTGCAGAAAACTGTCACCGAACAGGGGTTCCAGTCCGGCCTCACGAAACTTCTTTTCAAGAAAATCCAGGGTGAGTTTCTCACCTTCTGTCATTGGCGCGCGGCCGCCAAATTCATCAGAAGACAGTATGCTGACATTCTCGAGAAACCTGTTCGCCCTGAGGTTTTTATTGAGTTGCTTTGTTTCACTGACGGATGCTATCTCAGCGACCACAAGAGCGGGAAACAAGCAGATAAAAGACATCAATATTAGTTTGTAAGGCATTGAAATATATTTCCTAATTGAAATTCACAATCCGAGGTTCGGGCTCAAGCGTGATATCAAACTCAGTTCTGACCGTTTCCCTGATGGTTTGGGCCAGTTCCAGGAGCTCCTTTCCTGTTCCACCACCATGATTGACCAGAACGAGTGCATGTTGATCTGAAACCCCAACCGCGCCGGTCCGAAAGCCTTTGAATCCGCAATGCTCGATCATCCATGCAGCGGATAACTTTACCTGCATGTTTTCGCCGGGCCAGACTGGGATTTCAGGATATTGATCTTTCAGAGGAACTGATTGGGTCTGCGAGATCAGAGGGTTCTTGAAGAAACTGCCGGCATTTCCGATCATGGCAGGCGACGGGAGCTTTCGCTGTCTTATTCGGATCACTGCATCAAATACTGCCCTTTGATTTAATGGGCCGATCGCAGACTGACGAATTTCCTGCTCAAGTGCAGGGTAAGAAACCTGCGGACAAAATTCACGATTCAGTCTTAACCCCAGGGAAGTGATCAGGTAACGATCCGGATACTTCGATTTGAAAAGGCTGTCGCGGTAAGTGAACAGGCATTCTTCTGCAGAAAATACCTGCCATCGCTGCTTGTGAAGATCCCATGTCGTGACTGAATCCACGACTGATTCGAGTTCAACTCCATAAGCTCCGATGTTCTGAATGGGCGCGGAACCGACGCACCCGGGAATCAATGCGAGGTTTTCCACACCACAAAACCCCTGGTCAACAGTCCAGCCGACAAAATCATGCCAGTCCTCTCCGCCACCAACCTCGACAACAACGTGCTTTTCGTGTTCCCGGATGATGTGATGGCCCGGAATTCTGTTCAGATAAACCGTTCCCGGAATATCAGACACCAGTAATACATTGCTGCCGCCGCCAAGGATCAGGTCCCGGGAGGGGTCATGCAATGGCAACGCCAATACATCTTCTTCAGATTCAATATCGATTCTCAGGTTCGCTTTCGCCTCGACACCAAAGGTATTCAGTTCTCCAAGAGAGGGGGATTCTGAAATTTTCATTGTTGGCGATGATGCCGAATGGCTTCGACACAATCAGTTATCAGCGATGGTCCCTTGTAGATCAAGCCGGTGTAAAACTGGACAAGATCAGCGCCATGGGTCGTTTTGTCTGCGGCGTCCTGACCACGGGTAATGCCACCCAGGCCAATCAAGGCAATGTGATCTGGCAATGCAGCTTTGAACTTGCCCAGGACACTGTCCGCCAGCGGTTTTAGTGGCGCACCGGACAAGCCCCCATCTTCTGAGGCATATTGATGGTCTTCAACGCCTGTGCGGGAAATCGTTGTATTGCCGGTTATCACCCCATCAATCCCGCTTTCGGAAATCGACCTGGCCATGACCTTGATTTCTTCATCACTGAGATCAGGCGCCACCTTGATGACCAATGGAGCCTGACGGGAGTGTTCCTCAGCCAGACGGTTTCTGGCTTCAACCAGGGCGAAGAGCAGGGCATCAAGGTATGTCTCACCCTGTAGTTCGCGAAGGCCCGGAGTATTGGGGGAAGAGATGTTTACAGTGATGTAGTCGGCGTACGAATAGACACATTGCATGCAGTGAATGTAATCATCAGCTGCAGATTCGACAGGCGTATCCTTGTTTTTGCCAACATTGACGCCCAGAACGCCTTCATATCCGCTGCGCTCCAGTTGCCGCACCGTGTGGTCTACGCCTTTGCTGTTAAATCCCAGGCGATTGATGACCGCTGTTTCGTCAGGCAGGCGGAATATCCGTGGTTTGGGGTTGCCGGATTGCGGGCGTGGCAGCACTGATCCAATTTCTATGAAACCAAAGCCGAGTCGACCCAGGGCATCGATGTAGTCTCCATCCTTGTCCAGGCCTGCGGCAAGACCCACGGGGTTATTGAATTCGAGGCCCATGCATTCAGTTGGCAGGCTCGTATTCTTGCACAGGAGCGCAGTCGCTCCTGTTGCCGAAGCCAGTTTGAGACTTTCAAGTGCCAGGTGCTGCGCCAATTCCGGCTCGGCAACAAACAGGGCTTTCTGTGCCAGCCGGTACAGCATCCTGTCTTCAGTCCGTGTTTACGGAAATTATCAAAGGTCGAACTTGATTCCCTGGGCCAGGGGCAACTCCCTTCCCCAGTTAATGGTGTTTGTTTGTCGACGCATATAGGCTTTCCATGCATCAGAACCGGATTCCCGACCACCACCAGTGTCTTTTTCACCTCCAAAAGCGCCGCCAATCTCTGCCCCGGAGGTTCCGATGTTGACGTTGGCTATACCGCAATCCGAACCTGCAGCCGAAAGAAAGCGTTCAGCACTTCTCAGGTCATTGGTGAATATTGCCGAACTCAGACCCTGAGCCACGTTGTTGTGCATCTGCATGGCGTCGTCAAGATCTGAAAAAGTAATCACGTAAAGGATGGGCGCAAAAGTTTCTTCCTGGACGATCTTCCAGTCGTTACTTGCCTCGATAATGGTGGGCTCCACAAAAAAGCCGGGTCGATCAATCCTGTTTCCACCCGTCAGCACTTCGCCGCCCTCACCGCGGGCAGATTCAACCGCATCAAGGAATTGCTGCACCGCGCGTTCACCAGTCAGTGGCCCCATCAGGGTATCCGGATCCAGCGGATCGCCGATGCGAACCTGCTGATAGGCTTTGACAAGTGCTTCCTTGACGGAGCTTGCGATTGATTCGTGAACAAACAGCCTTCGCGTTGAAGTGCAGCGTTGGCCGGCTGTGCCGACTGCGCCGAATACGATCGCTGGTATCGCCATTTTCATATCAGCTGTCTGATCGAGAATGATCGCGTTGTTGCCCCCGAGTTCAAGAATGCTGCGACCCATTCGGGCAGCGACTCTCTCGCCTACTTCCCGACCCACTGCTGTCGAACCTGTAAAGGACATCAGCTTGACGCGATGATCGCCAACAAATCTTTTTGCGAGTTCATTGCCGGTTTCGGTGAAGCTCAGGAAAATTGGAGGGAAGCCACCTTCCTTCAAGGCCTGGTTGCATATGTTTTGAACCGCAACACAGCAAAGAGCACCTTGTTCGGAGGGTTTCCAGACCGTCGCATTTCCGCAAATGGCGGAGAGAAATGCATTCCATGCCCACACGGCGACAGGAAAATTGAATGCTGAAATAACACCCACGACGCCATAGGGGTGCCACTGTTCATACATCCGATGCTGAGGACGTTCTGAGTGCATGGTCAGGCCATAGAGCATCCTGGCCTGACCCACGGCAAAATCACCGATATCAATCATCTCCTGGACTTCACCATCGCCCTCGGCCTTGATCTTGCCCATTTCCAGGCTCACCAGGCTGCCGAGCGCGTCCTTGTGTTTGCGCAGGGCCTCGGTACAGATACGAACTGCCTCGCCGCGCATCGGTGCGGGTACGTTGCGCCACGATGAAAAGACTTTTTCGGCCGATTCGATCACTTTTTCATAATCGGATTGTGATGCGCTGTTTACCCGGGCAATGATTTCCCCGGTGGACGGATTGGTGGCTTCAATGACACCGGCATCCGTTGTATCGGACCATTCGTCCAGCCCAAAACAGGCACCGGAGTTGACAGG
>Ga0209939_1000045_pt1 | contig 20436 bp, 16 predicted proteins | sample SalPon2A_A_D1_MG_FD_185714 | JGI IMG/M metagenome (GOLD analysis project Ga0209939, IMG submission 185714) | Soil microbial communities from South San Francisco under conditions of wetland restoration - Salt Pond MetaG R2A_A_D1_MG (SPAdes)... | ecosystem: Environmental > Terrestrial > Soil >...
TTGCGTTTTACGTCATCCCGGAAAGCCGAGCAGGCTTATCCGAATCGCCTTGCGTTTTACGTCATCCCGGAAAGCCGAGCAGGCTTATCCGGGACCCACGTCGTGGTTATAACGACCACAAGAATGTTCCAGCAATTCAGAAGTCGCGGCCAGAAGTCCGCTCCTACAACCGAACGCTCCAATTTGTAGGAGCGGTCTTTTAGCCGCGACCGATTCACCCAGCCCAACCGACGCCGCAATCAGGTGCGGGAATTTGCAGGAGCGGACTTCTGGCCGCGACCGATTATTGCCCGGCGTGGGCTAACGACCTCAGGCTCACGCCACCCAGTGACCAGCCACCATCAACCGGAATAATTGCACCCGTGATGTAACTCGCCAGTGGTGATGCCAGGAACATCGCGCAGTTGGCGATATCACGCTTGGTTCCCAGCCGTTCCATCGGAACACTGCGCCTGCAGGCTTCACGGGCCTCTTCAGTTGGTGCCAGACGTGCCATCCCTTCGGTATCATCAATCGGTCCCGGAATGATCCCGTTACATCGAACACCCTGGTGCCCCAGTTCCATCGCGAGCACCTTGGTCAGCATATCCACACCAGCCTTGGCGGCACAGACATGCGCCTGCATCGGCATCGGTACGACTGCCTGTGGTGCCGAAATGGCGGTGATGCTGGGGTTATCATCTGCCAGGTACTGATGCGCGGCCTTGACCGTATTGAAGGTTCCCAAAAGGTCTATGTCGACCACTGATTTGAATGCGTTGGCAGACATCCCAAGTGCAGGTGCAGGGAAATTACCTGCCTGTCCGACGACCATGACATCGATTTTCCCAAAGTGCTCTGCCTGGCCGGCAAGACCTTTCTCGATCGCTTCGATATCCCGCGCGTCTGAAGAAAAGCCGAATGCTTTTCCTCCAAATCCTTTAAGTTTCTCAACCGCTGCATCGACTTTATCTTGTGAGCGGCTGGCGACCAGCAAATTTGCCCCTTGTTCAGCAAACGCCTCAGCGATGCCCAGGTTGATTCCACTGGTGCCGCCCATGACAAACACCGTTTTTCCTTCAAATCCAAGCCAACGGCCCATTGATCGCTCCTGTTTGCGTTGTTTGATTCACTCGCCGAGTTCAGTTGGCAGGGGTGGCGCCTGTTTGGGCACACCGCTGTCGAATCCCTCAAGCTGTGACAGGATCTCGCTGATGGCAGCCTCAAGCTGGCTGTCCTCGCCCTGGTTAGTGGCCAGCGGATCGAGTGTTACTTCAATATCGGGTGCCACGCCTTCATTTTCCACGCTCCAGTTGCCTTCCGGGTCAAAAAACCGGAAGAAAGGAACGGTGACAACGCCACCATCCATCAGCAAAGGGTTTGTGAAGATGCCAATCAGGCCACCCCAGGTTCTGGTTCCCAGTAGTTTTCCAAGCCCCGCATATCTGAATGTGTGCGGCAGGTAATCACCGCCGGAGCCAGCATCCTGGTCAATCATCATCAGCTTGGGTCCGTGCATTGCGCCTGCTGGTGTGTTGAAGATCAGGCCGTCACGGTCCTTCCATCCGGACAGGTGTTTTCGTGATAGTACGTCGATAATGTAGTTGGCAGCCTGACCGCCACTATTTGAACGCTCATCAATGATCATCGCCTGTTTGTCGACCTGCGGGAAGAACATGCGATTAAAATAGGTGTAACCGGCACCTGCGGTATTGGGGAGGTAGATATATCCCACCTGGCCGTCAGTTGCAGTCTCAACGTGCCTGCGGTTGTTTTCAATCCAGTTCCATAAGCGGATGCGGGCCTCATCGCCAACCGGCTCCACGACGATATCCCTTGCGTTGTCATCATCAGCTTCAGGACCGACCCGAAGCGTTACCTGTTCGCCAGTAGTGCCCTGCAACAGTGCGAAGATGTTGTCAGCTGATGATATCTCCCGACCGTTTACCGCGAGAATGTATTCACCTTCATATGCCTCGTTGCCGGGTTGTGCCAACGGTGCGCCCAGGAATGGATTCCACGATTCACCAGTGTAGATTTGGGCGATGCGATAATGACCATCGTCAATTTCCAGGTTGGCGCCAAGCAATCCGACGTCCACCGAATCATCGTTATAGACATCACCACCGCCAACACGATTGTGGCCGGCATGCAGCTCGGCAATCATTTCTACTGCAAGTGCGTTCAAATCTTCACGACGTCCGACGTGTGCCAGCAAGGGTCGGTATTTTTCATAAACCGCATCCCAGTCCAGGCCATGAAGATTGGAAGCGTAGAAGTATTCGCGTTGCATCCTCCAGATTTCGTCAAATATCTGGGCCCATTCCTCGGCAGGATCGACAAACACGCGAACGCCGCCGAGACCCAGGCTTTCCGGTTCCATGTCATCACCGATCTCGGCCGTGGCAATCGAGCCATTGGCTTTCCGGATGATCATGTGACCGCCTTCGCTGCTGATGGCAAACGCGTTAACGCCACTCAATACTCTCGAATCTTCCCGTTCCTCAAGATTGAACTGCCTGAGTTCGTTTTCCTCATTCTGATTACTTCCGGGAGGCTCGACGCTGGTGCCGGCCTGGACGAATTCGATGTAATACAGGTTCCCGTCTTTGCCGACGCCAAGATTCCCATAATTTCTCTGGGCAACGGGCAGGGCGATGATTCGATCGCTCAACCCATCCAGGTCAATTCTTGTGGATTCAGGTTCACTGGATTCCTCTTCATCGGAATCTTCATCTTCATCGGTGGCCGCTTCCTCATCGCCACTGATCGGTTTCAACGGGGATTCGCCATCGGATGACAGAACTGCTGCGTAAAGGCTCGCGCGAAATGGCCTTTCCTGGCTGGTCATGTTCAGGCCCACCTGCAATGGCCCGGAGTTGGTTGATGCAGCAAAATAAAGATATTGACCATTCGGGCTGAATGCCGGAGACGCAACGTCTGCAAGACCGTCAGTCACCCTGGTGCTGCGTCCGCTTGCAAATTCATGAAGCATCAGGTCACGGTGATAATTTGCCTGCTCCAGCGTGTAGGCCAGCCATTGCCCATCGGGGGAAATGGCGACATCAATCTGGTCCCGACGCTGCTCGGTCGCAATCAATTCGCTGCGTCCAGAGTCAAGGTCAAGCACATGCAGGCCCAGATGATTGTCTGTATAGATCAACCTGGGCTCATCACCTGAACCCCAGGCCTGAAGAAAGTAAAAATGAGGCCCCAGGTCATGACGAGCCTCGATGTTGCCAAACTGGTCAGAAACAACCACTTCCTGCTCGATCCCGGTCCCGGCACCTGTCTCGGTGATCCATGCGAGTTTTTGTCCATCAGGTGACCAGAGTGCAGTGTATTCCCTGCGTGTCCCACTGTTGCTAACATTCCTGGTTGACCCTTCTTCGACCGGAACTGTGAACACCTCGCCTCTTGCAGTGATAACGGCACGTTTTCCGGTCCGTGAAATCTGGGCATTGGTGATGGTCTCGGAAGCATCTTTCCATTGCGGTTGTCTTTGTGCCAGGTCAGGAGCAATTTCTATTTCCAGTACACTGGTATTGCCGGTCTCAAGATCCAGTTGCCTGATGCGTCCGCCCACTTCGTAAACAATGGTCTGGCCGTGACCTCCCGCAGATCGAATATCCCAATTGCTCTCATTTGTAATTTGTTCGACCGTGTTGGTGGTGGGATCGTGCCTGAAAATCTGGAAATTCTTGTCATCACGATCGGAAAGGAAATAGAGCTCCTCCCCAAGCCACAGGGTATTGAAGTTGGTCGCATTGGCGCCCGGTATGGTGTAAACCTCGCTGCGGTCAGCACTCATGACATGCACTGCAGGTGTCGTGCCTCCCCGATAGCCTTTCCAGCCGGCAGTTCCTCCAAATAGTCCGTTATATCCTGAGCCAAATGGAATATAGGCAAACACCCCGTTTTCGCTATAACTTCCACGGAAAACGCGCGCTTCCATCTGTTTGACGGGCAGGCCACCATCAAGTGAGACATGATAGAGCTGTCCTGAGCGCCCATGATCTGATTCCCGATAGGAAACCATCACCACCTGGTTTCCATCTGCTGTCCAGTCAATGGGAATATCCGCATCAGGGTGCCAGGTCAGCCGCCTGGGTTGTCCACCATCGACCGAAATCACGTAGACGTCACGATTTCCCTCGTACCATGCATTGAAGGCAATCTGGCTTCCGTCAGGGGAGAAAACAGGGTGTCTTTCTTCTGCGGGATGTGAAGTCAGGCGGCGAGGCTGGCCGCCGTCTGTTTTGGCCACCCAGATATCTCCTGCATACACAAAAGCAAGATGGTCTTCAGAAAGCACTGGCTCTCTCAGTAGCATGGTCTGGTCTGCTAAAACAGTGGCGTTGAACAGAATCAGTAAAAAGCCGGAAAGGCAAAAGCGAGATATCATGGATGCTCCAGGAAAAGCAGGTCGAAAAGGAGCACAGATTGTACACAAAGCATCACGGTGAGTTGAAATGAGTCCTCGATTGGATCGCTGCAAAAATATTGCCGACTTGCGTGAACTGGCCAGGAAACGTCTTCCGGCTCCGATGTTCCACTACATTGATGGTGGCGCCGATGATGAACTGACGCTCGGTTGGAACACAACAGCTTTTGATCGCTACGAGTTGTTACCTCGTTACCTGCGCAATATCGAATCGCTGGACACCTCAACGACCTTGCTGGGTCAGAAAATCGATGTTCCGTTTTTTCTGTCACCAACGGGAATGTCACGCCTTTTTCATCACGAGAAAGAACCAGCCGTGGCTCGGGCGGCCGATAAATTTGGCACCTTCTATTCGCTTTCAACGCTGGGAACGACAACCCTTGAGGACGTTGCCAAAGTCACTGATTCACCAAAAATGTTCCAGGTTTATGTCCTGAAGGATCGTGAACTGACCCGTGAATTTGTCACTCGCTGTGAAGCAGCCGGATTTGAGTCCATGTGTCTCACGGTTGATGTGCCGGTTGCTGGCAATCGCGAGCGTGAGATCGAGCATGGGATGCATATGCCTCCTAAGTTTCGACTGGGCAGCCTGATGAGTTTTGCGCTGCATCCCCACTGGACTTTGAATTACCTGCGAGACCGGGATTTCGAAATTGCCAATGTGGCCCATCGGGTTGATGCGCTTGGCAAGGGAAGCATGGGTTTAATTGAGTACGTCAACAGCCAGTTCGATCACAGCGTCACCTGGGAAGACGCTGAATGGCTGACCAGCCTCTGGGACGGGCCAATGGTGATCAAGGGTCTGCAAACCGTGGAAGACGCCCGGCGGGCCAGGGACATTGGCGCCAGGGGCATCATGGTCTCGAATCATGGTGGCCGTCAATTGGAAACCGCTCCGGCGCCGATCGATTGCATCGCGGATATCGCTGATGCCGTTGGTGGTGAGCTCGATATCATCTGCGACGGTGGAATTCGCAGGGGTACGCACATCATCAAGGCCCTGGCCATGGGTGCCACGGCCTGCAGTTTTGGCCGGCCTTATCTTTACGGCCTGGCCGCAGGGGGGCATGAGGGCGTGATGAGGGCCCTGACGCTGATGAAGGCAGAGCTGGAGCGGGACATGGCTTTGATGGGCTGTCGCAGCGTCTCGGAAATCAGTTCTGATTACATTCGGGTTCATAATTCAGGATAAAATAACGTCATGGAAAATATTCGCGTCCCTGTGTCACCAGGCGAGGTCCTGGACAAGATCACCATCCTTGAAATCAAGTCAGAGCGCATTTCTGACCCTGACAAACTCGTCAATGTCAGAACCGAGCTTGCCCTGCTCCAGAATACCTGGGTTGAGTCCATCGCAGAAGATGACACCATTCGCTCCCTTCATGTTCAGCTAAAGGAAATCAACGAGGCGTTGTGGGAAATCGAGGATGATATTCGGGATAAGGAGCGTGACAAGGAGTTTGATGAGCGCTTCATCGAATTGGCGAGGGCGGTGTATTTCACCAACGACCGCCGCTCTGAGGTCAAGAAAAAGCTGAACCTGCACCTGGGCTCAGAAATCGTCGAGGAAAAGTCGTACCAGGATTACACTTAAGCCAAGGTGCGATCCGCAGGGCTGGTATATGCCCTTCAATACTCACGCGCATTCCTCATGCTGCTTCCATAGTGCCCCGGGTTGGCCCAGAGAGCGTGCTCCAGGAGCGGGCATGCCCTGTCCCTTTCAAAACCCGCCGTAAATACATCCCTGTAGGCTTCGCGCCAACATCCCTGTTGTCGAGAGTTTTGAAAGGGACAAGGCAAACCCGCTTTGTGAGAGTCCTGAGCCAAAACAGGACCGCGAGGACTTGATCAGCCGTTGGAGCTTAAATGGCTACCAGAGTAGGTGCTTTGTTATGGCATGGTCCTTTCAATTGGCACAGTCCGCGCGGAGAGAGGCTTCCTTTCAGAACTGTTTGAAACAGGATGTTTCAAGACAAGCCCCCAGGGAAGGGTTTACGGCGGGTTCTGAAAGGAAGCCTCTCTCCGCTGGACTCGCACCCGACTGGTCTTCCCCGTCGTCATAGTCTGGCTATGCTGCTCCAGATTGGTGCAGGTGTTCTAAGAGGAAGCCTCTGACGGCAGCGGCCTTCGGTTCGCGAGGACTTCAGTTCGCTACTCTTTCCGCAAGGTTGAGCCTAGCTGATCTTGCCTCCGGTCAGTTCAAGCAGCCTGAGAAATTCACGCCGGGTTTTGGGACCGTAGGTCTGGAAATGCGGTTGCGGGTTGTTGGCGTATTCCTCTTTGGAGCGGCTGATCCTGTCGTTTACAGCAACCTTGAGAACCTCTTCGGATGAGATGTTGTAAGGCTTGCAGGCATTCAGGCCGAAGACCTTGGCACGCAGTTCCGGAGTGATTTCCGCGTAGCCATGTTGTTCACGAAGCTCGGAAGAAATCTGGAAGCTGCGGAACGCCTGGATCTGGTCCTGTGGTGAACCGTACCAGACCGAGTCTGTACCCCACAGGACATTGTCTTCGCCGATGTACTGAAACAGCTTGCCCAGCGTGTGGGCAGCACTTTCCGGGTCGCGCATGGACAGGAATCGCCAGGTGCTTCCCAACTCTGCATAGACGTTGCTGTTGCGAGCGACATCGTTGTCCACGACGGTCTTAATGAGTGAATCGACGCCCTCATTGCGATCTGGGTCGAATGGCCCTTCAGCCTGGCCCGGCACATAACCGGAGTGATAAATCAGGAAATTGACGTCCGGATAGGCTTTTGCCACCACGCCAATGTCATCGCAAAGAGAGTGTTCGTAGGAGTCGCGACCGAATGGGATTCCCTTGTGCACACAAATGTTTTTAACACCCAGCTCGCGTGCTTTTTCGATGTAAGGGATACCCGTGTCTTCATCTGAAAGGAAGAAACCCTTACCACCAGGTCCATACTGGGTGTAACACTTCCAGGCTGCGACTCCCCATTTTTCGGCTAATTCATCCATCAGCTCGATGTCACCGGGCTGATTGGGGTTACAGCGCCCGTGCAACAGCAGGCGTTGATCTCCTTCCAGTTCCGCCACCATCTCACGGGTCTTGTCAGCCTCTTCAATGGTTAGCGGTTCATTGGCCTGGCTGGATGGAATAAAGCTCAGCGCCATGAGATCCGTGTCGCTGTCGAGGAAAACATCCTTGATGAAGTTTTCCGCGCCCAGGCAGCCCATGTATTCGCGCCCGAGCAGGTCGTGATCGTCGATACACTGGGGCTTAAGGGTGCTGGCCAGGTTTGGTGGCAGGTAATGGCCCTGAACATCGAATATAAATTCACGATCGCCCAATGCCTCGGCTGCTGCCTCGGGCTCGAAAGCTGACTCGGGGGGCAGATCAAAAAAGCCGCCGTTGGCACCTTGTGCAGCATTCACGCGGTTGAAAGCGAGTAGTGTTGCCGCTGCTGCACAGCCTGAACGAAGGAAGTCCCGTCGTTTGGTCGATGTTTTTCGGGCAGCAAACGTTACGTCTTCAAGTGCGGTTTTACGTGCCAGCTCTTCGTTTTTCTGAAGCGGAATCGGTACATACTCGCCATTTGAGGTGCTGTCGAGTTTTACCGGCAATGCCTGGTTAAGTTCTGTTTCGGAGGGCCTGGAATTCTTGCTCATACAAAATCCTTCATTCAAATCAACAGGGTTATTAGATAACAAATAGCAGAGCTGCATAAGGTAAACCACTAATGATGGTTACATACGGACAGGAAAGCAGGAATTGACGGCGAAACGAAGGCACACCAAAATGGCGCGAACCACACACGATTCAGGCATGAACCCCCAAAGACTCAATCTGGATTCCGGCATCATTATGTACGATGCCGATGTATTCGAACCTGCCAGGCTGCTGCCTGACCGGGAGTGGTTCAGTCCCCGGTTTTGGGAGGCGCAGGGGTTAGATGGTGCAAGGCAGCGAGGCCGTGGAACGGCATTGATGATCAGGACTCCGGTTGGTCCATCCGTATTGCGTCAGTATTTGCGAGGAGGTTTCGCGGCCAGGTTTATTGAATCCAGATATGCTTTTACAGGTTACAGACGGAGCAGGCCGGTGCGCGAATTCAGAGTGCTGGAAAAACTGACCAACCTGGGGCTACCTGCGCCAAGGCCTGTCGCGGTGCTTTGCGAAAGACATTTCCTCAGCACAACCGGGGCAATTATTACTCATGAAATTGAGAATGTTCGGCCGCTGGAACAAGTGGCAAAAGAAATGGATGATGGGGGTTGGCGCGCTGTTGGTTCCGTCATTCGGCAGTTCCACACCAATGGGCTGATTCATGCGGATCTGACCGTGCGTAACATCCTGGTGCAGGAGGGTGGTAAAGTTTTCCTGGTTGATTTTGATCGGGCACGATTTAAGAAAAATGCTCAGCAGGCATTCCGGAATAATCTGAAACGTCTGCATCGTTCTATGGTCAAATCCCGCCACGAACAAAATGAAGGCATCAATGAGAAGGCATGGACGCAGCTGCTGAAAGGTTACGAATCCTCAAATCCCGCCGGATGACACTGGTCGCTGCCACGCACGATCTGATTTCTGCAGATCTGGGTGGGCGAAAGATGCTGGCCAGTGTTCTTGAAGCCGAAGTGGCCGAGAACTGGCCGCCTGACTTGTACGACCGGCCAGCGATGGCCTATTCGCTATCCCAGTTGAGAGACGAAGCCCAGGAGGGCTGGTCATTCTGGTACCTGATTCTGGACGATTCCAATCAGCTGGCTGGACTTAGCGGCTTCAAGGGAAGGCCGGATGCTTCAGGCTCGGTTGAGATCGGCTATTCAGTCCTGAGCCAGTTTCAGGGTCAGGGCCTGGCAACAGAGGCAGCCATGCGTTTGATCGGCTGGGCGTTTACGCACCAGGGAGTAAAAGAAGTGACGGCAGAAACCCTGCCTCACCTGAAATCGTCAATTCGAGTCCTGGAGAAGAACGGAATGGAATACAAAGGTGCGGGTTCTGAAACAGGCGTGATTCGATATGCGGTGGGTCGCCCGGATGGGAGATAAATGATGGTGATCAAAAGGAAATTGATTGTAAGGATGATGCTGCACTGCTGCGTTGTCTGCCTTCTCCTGGCCGAATCGCTGATGGCTGATGTCACCCTCACCCGACTGGCCGCCAGTGGCGTGATCATCGATGATGGTGAGACCCGCATCATGATCGACGGCCTGGTGGTGGAGCCATACGCAATTTATGGCGGTCTACCGCCGGAACTGGCGCAGCAATTCAGCACAGCCTCGGGTATTTTTGCAGACATTGACCTGGCGCTTGTGAGTCACAAGCACCATGATCATAACCAGCCGGAATTCGCGTGTAATTTTCTCAAGACCAGTACCCGGACTCGCCTGGTTACTTCAATCCAGGTCATTGAGTTGGTTCGTGAGCGCTGCCGTCCACTGGTCAGGACTTCCTCCCGGGTGGGGGCAATCGAACCCGGGTACGCTGATCCTGTGGTGTTGCCGGTGAACACAGCTAAAGTCACCGTTTTCATTTTGAGTCATGGCACCGGAAAATACGAGCGCTTGCAGAACTTCGGACACCTGGTGGATATGGGTGGAGTTCGAATTCTCCACATTGGCGATGCGGCCATGGATGCGACAGATTTTGAGATAGCCCAGGTGGCAAACCTTGATCTTGATGTCGCGCTGATCCCTTTCTGGTTTTTTCAGCCGGGCCCAGGCTTTGGCGTGGTCACAGAATTTATGAAAGCCCGATATCAGCTTGCTGTCCAGATTCCCCCGGGCGAGATGGCGGAGGTGACTGAATTTCTTGCCGAAAACTACCCGGAGGTCAGGGTCCTCGCTCAACCGGGTGACTCAATCGTGGTCAGTTCGCGCGAATCAGCTTCGGAGTGATGCCCGTTTCTTCAGTTTCTGGTTCACACAATGAGTCCAGTCTCAGTTCAGATGTATCACGCAATTGCAGGTGCTGGTAGCGCGTAATCAGTGTCTCTTCATCATTGATCTGGTATGAGCCCGGACTATCCCGATAGTCATCACAAAACCCGGAAAGACGTTCCTGCATATGCGGGTAGAGCAGGCCATCGAAGTGATTAATGTTGAGGGCTTCGTCCCAGTACGCATTAACATGATCAGCAAAAGTAAAATCCCGCTGGATGTGCCAGCTGTCATCCTTCCAGACCACGATGGCTGGTTTTCCATTGATAATGTCATCTTCAAACAGGCTTCGATAGAAAAGTAAGCCCTCGTAATTGGCTACAAGGTCCGCATTGGAATACACCCCGGTTGTCAGCTGCCCGAATATGGCACGCTCGGTATATGCAGAGTGTTCGGCCGCCAGTGCTTCGTCTCCGGACTGCAGATACCGAAAATAAAACTTCTTTCCCTGCGAGAAAAAATGTCCCAGTTTGTCAGAGCCAATCAGTTGCCCGTTCAGCTTGATGGTTGGCCCAACACCAAAAAAGCCAATGACTCGCGTGGCCCAGATCGGATGCCCGGCGTAAATAGACTCCCTTTTCGGGGTGCTGAGCCGATCAACCGCTTCGGATTCCATCGCCCAGCGTTCTATTTTGTCCACCCAGTGATAACCGCCGACGGAATGAAATACCTCGGTGGCAAACTTTTTTTCGTCGTGAGGTCCCCCCCAGTTTTGCGCTATTTCTTCGATGGCGTGATTGACCTGTCGATCCAGAATTTGCGTCGAATCCTGGATGTCTTCCAGGCGGTTGTGAAACTGATCGGTTTCGTACCCCTCAGCCGGATGAGGGGGCAGTAACACAATCAGAAGAAGGAGAGTAAAGCGGAACAACTATGATGAAAATGCCCTAGAAGCGTAACGTGAAATTGAATAACGTGTGATCACGATCACCAAAACCGTATTCAAACGACAAATGGGCATTTGGGCTGAAGGTGTGTCCAATGCCGACCGCGTAATTCCATTTCTCTGCGCCTTCCAGCTCAACGTTGAATGGAACGGGAGGTACACCAGGAATTGGCAATGAAATGGTCCCCGAGTGATCCTCTTCCGTATCCAGGTACATACCGCCTCCCCAGATTTGCCACTTGTCCCGAATCAGGCCAATTCTTGGCTGGACGGTAAAAGTAGTTACTGAAGAATCGAAATCGCCGCCCAGGTCAGCGTCGGTATAAGTTGTCGTGGCTGCTGCAAACCAGTTTTCCGTCCCATAGATCAGGGTGAAGCCGCCTCCGTAGACTGTTCCGTCGTAGGAAATTGGCAGGGCAGTGAGGGGAATGGGCAGGCCGGTGATCGGTGCCTGGCTAAAGTCTACGACCGTATCAGCATCCACATAACCAATCAGACCAAATACGTTCAGGAAAGGCGTCAACCATGCGTCCAGTTTCAAATCGAAATGCTGGATATCGTTGTCGATGTCGAGAAGGGAAGGGTCCGGCAGACTCACACCCGGTAATTCAAACTGCAGGCTCTTGATTTTGTATGGCTGATCCATGGTGAAGAAATCCACACCCACTCCCCATGGTGCAAAAAACTCCTCTCCTTCAACCAGATCCTTCATGAACAGCGGGCCGTTGTCACCGTCAGCAGCGAATGTCGGCAATGAACACATTGCGCTGAGTACCAATGCCAGTGGTGCTTTCTGGAGTCTGTTCATGTTTCCCTCTTCCTGGATCGTTTGCTTGTCCGAGTTTTCTACGGGTTGATTATAACCATTGTGTTCAGGTTCAAAGCTCTTCACCCGGTCTGGTGGGAAATTTAATTTCAGGAATTTGTCACTGGGAATTGTAAGAAATACATATAAAATGATATCATAAAGATATCAAACGGGAGACGGAATATGATTAAGGAAATTACCCGGAAAGCAGCCTCTGGTTACCTCGCGCTGCTGATCCTGCCAATTCTGACGATTGGCGTTGTGTGGATGTTTGTAAAAGCTGTGGAGGCTCAGAACCTGACCCTGTGCGTGATCTGGGTTGTTGTATTCCTGGTTCTGGCTGTTTGTTTTAATGGATTTTTCATGGTGCACCCGAACCAGGCCAAGGCCCTTCAATTGTTTGGTACTTATGTCGGTAGTGTGCGGCAGACTGGCTTGCGCTGGGCAAATCCCCTGTATTCGAAAGACCCGGTTTCATTGAGAATGCGAAACTTTGAAAGTGAAGTCATGAAGGTCAATGACAGTTCAGGTAACCCGATTGATATCGCAGCGGTTGTGGTCTGGAAGGTGGTTGATAGTGCAGAGGCTCTGTTTGAAGTTGACGATTATCAGAGCTTTGTTCACATCCAGTCAGAAGCAGCATTGAGGAATCTTGCGACCAGCTACCCATACGAGGCCCATTCGGAAGGGGAAGTGGCGCTTCGCAGTGACCCCCAGGCGATCTCAGAAAAGTTGCGAACCGAGGTCCAGGACCGTCTCGACCAGGCCGGTGTTGAAGTGATCGATGCGCGAATCACGCATCTTGCTTATGCACAGGAAATTGCCAGCGCAATGCTAAGGCGTCAGCAAGCCCAGGCAATCGTTGCTGCCCGTCGCCAGATTGTTGATGGTGCGGTTGGAATGGTCGACATGGCACTGCGTGACCTTGAAGCCATGAATGTCGTCCAACTCGACGAGGAACGCAAAGCCAGTATGGTCAGCAATCTGCTTGTGGTGTTGTGCGGAGAAGAAAATGCACGCCCGGTGTTGAATGCCGGCAGCTTGTACAGCTGATCCCGACGTGAACTGCTCTGTTCGGTTGCTTTCGAATCGCTGGTAATGGCTGCCAAGAAATCTTTTCCGCTGCGAGTCAGCGAAGATGTATATCAGGCCATGCGACGCTGGTCTGACGATGAACTACGAAGCGTCAACTCCCAGATCGAATGGGTCCTCCGTGAAGCCCTGCGCAGGAACGGCCGCCTGCGCAGGGCTGATCAGAGCATAGAATCCGACGAAAAAAGGAGTTGAGGGCCTACTGTCAGTCGGCCAGGTGTTTGCGGTCGATCCAGTCGAAAAATATTTTGGCTGAAAGGCGCGGACATTCAAACATTGGCATATGACCACAGTTTTCGGTCATGTGTGTTTCACAATCGGGCAACAGCCTGGCCGAAACTTCGAGGCCAGCGGGATTGAGAATCAGATCCCCGGCGCCCCATTGAACAAGTACCGGTTGAGTGATTCGCTCCTCAATTTCTTCAAGAGTTTCAGATTCAAACCGGATCTGGTTCAGCATTCGCGGCATTTCATCTTTTCTTTTGATGGCCTGCAGCGCTTGATCGCGTAAAAAAGGATAGGGGAGCCAGACATTTTTGCTGAATAGGGGCTCTATAATTTCCTGGCGAAATTGTTTCACGGATGTGACCTGACCGGCAACTGCTGTGCCTGCATCGATGGCCTCCAGTGCTTTACCAGGCGAGACCGAACCAATTCCCAGTGGCGCAATCAACCACACGGCGCGAACCCGGTCCGGTACCGTGGCTGCAAGAGATGCTGCCACGTAGCCGCCCATCGAATTTCCAGCCACCAAACAGGTTTCAATTCCGAGTGCATCAAGAAATGCCATCACTCGTTGTGTCTGGCTTGTGATGTCGAATTTCAGCTCATTGGGGGGTTCGCTGCTTCCAAATCCCGGAAGGTCGGGAATCAGCAGCGAAAAGCGAGGTCCAAGTTTTTTGGCCAGTGGAAGCCAGCAGTTGTTGTCGGCGCCAAATCCATGGATCAATATCAGGATTGGGCCTTTTCCACCATGAAGATAGTGCCAGTGGATTCCATCGATGTTGATTTCACTGGATTTGAGCCCGGCCTGCCATCGCGAGAGGAAGGTGAGTATTTTGCTCCAGAAGCCAGCTGCCAGGTACCAACTGGCAATGACGAGCACGATGAAAAGCAAGACAATGACGGAGAAAGCAGACATTGTGATTATGATATTGAGAGTGTCGAATAAACGACAGGGTTTTTTCTGAGGTACTGATAATTGTGAAAGGCAGGGATGATTCAAAGACTAATCCGCAACAAAAGCAGGGGCGATCTTTTAAGCCGATATTGATTGTTGTGATTGCACTGGTTGTTGGACTTTCGTCAATCACCACTGTCGATCGTGCAGCGGAGGCAGATTTTGAGTCAGTATTTCACCGTGCACTCATTACGTTTGCACTGGCGAGGAGCCTCAATGGCGTGATTTCAGCTGTCCAGGGCACTGAAGTTGCCCTTCAGCCTGCCGGTGTGGGTGTGACCCTGACCCCAGGTGAGATTCTGGACCCGGTCAATGACCTGATCGAAAGATTCTCCTGGATCATGCTTGGCGCATCCTTGTCTCTGGGCGTTCAGCAGGTGTTGCTGGATATCGGACAGTGGTGGGGTACCCGGCTGGTGGTTGCTTTGCTGGCTGTGGCCTGGTTGTTCGTGCGGCTCTGGCGTAGCGATAAGACTCTGCTTGAAAGTGCTTTGATGCGTGCGCTGATCATTGCGCTGTTTATTCGTTTTGCAGTGCCTCTTGCTTTGATTGCCAATGAGGCCATCTACGATCAGTTTCTTGAATCCCGGTATGAAGAGAGCACCCAGGTCATTGAAGCAGCCGGCGCTGAGATTGAAGCAGCCAGCGAGCCAGTTGACAAGCTGGCCGAAGAGCAGGATCAAAGTCTGTGGGAGTCACTGGAGCGGGCACTGGATTCGACCAAGGAGACACTCAATCTTCGGGAACGCGTGGAGACCATCAGGGAACGGGCCACGGAATTGATTGAAAACCTCATTCAACTCAGCGTTGTTTTCATCCTTCAAACCGGTATTTTGCCATTGTTGTTCTTATGGCTTCTGATGCAACTTATTAAGAGGGTAATGAGTCTTTCTCGTTTACCCCTCAAAAACTGATCAAAAATTGAGCAGTTTTCAGTGTAAATCACCGAATTTGTAAGAAAATTGCTGGATTTGACAGTTTTTTGCACAAAACCCGCTACATTATTTGACATCAATGCGTAATTATGACATTAATGTCAATGCAGGGGGAGCAATTCAATCACAAGTCTGAATTGAAGTTACTGCGACACCTTCAGAGGGAGAAGGAAGCAGAGAATATTAGGGGGACGGATTTGTAGATTGAAGAGTCGGAGTTCGGGCATGAAGTGCTCGAACTCTGCCTTGTGTGCAAGCTTTTTTTGCTGATTAACCCTTTCTTGGCGGAGCTTGATACCAGGGGACAGGTAGAAAAACAAAAGGAGTTTGATATGTCGAGTGATGGCAATACCGATTACCAGGAACTCGAAACTCTCACCAAAGCCGTTGAAATAGTATTGCGAAAGCTGATCGGATTTTTGGTTGGGAAGATCTCGCTGGTCAAGCTTCAGGAAATGGTTCGATTTATCTATGTGGAAAAAGCAGAAAATCAGCTAAAAAAAGAAAGTCCATCTGCAAATGTGGCACTGACGAAACTCGCCTTGCTGACAGGTCTGGATACACGGACACTGACCCGTACAAGAAATCATGTGAGTTACAGGCTTCCTTTCCATGAGAAATCTGCCTTCTTGCGAGAAGCAACGCCCGCCGTTGCGATTCTGGATACCTGGGCAAGTCACTCGGAATTTCTGGATGCCACTACAGGGACTCCAAAAATACTATCTGTAACGGGAAAGAGAGACAGTTTTGAGCGGCTTTTTTTGTTGACGATGAAGTCCAGAGGAATCACCCAGCAATCGCTGCTAAATCGGCTGGTCGCGAATGAGGCCGTCATCCTGGACAAAAAGAACCAGACGGTTGAGCTGGTGAAACATTCATACTTTCCTACGAAGTCGAAAGAACAGTTGGGTGCCTTTGAAGTCGGTTATTCCGCTGTTGCTAACCTGATTGATACCATTGTGCACAACTTTGAATCGGAATCGATTGATGGCCGGTTTTTTCAACGTGGTGTGTGGACATTGAGGTTGTCGCCTCAACGTCGCGCAGAGTTGAAGGCTGCACTCAGCAAGATTCTCGAAAAAGCTGAGGCCGATGGCAGGAGAGTTCTGCTGGACATTGAAGAGAATTCGGAGCGCCCGGATCAAATGTCGGCAGGTATCAGCTTGTTCTACTTCGAGGATAATGCGCCTTAAGGGGTGGAGGGAAATGGCGCGCCCGACAGGATTACTCCGCACGTCCATGTGCTCCGCCCTTCGGGCCATCTCAACGTAAAACGTTTCGATGTTCAAATTTGTTCCAGACAAATTTGTCGAACCCGGGTGTTCTCACATCCCGCACAGTCCCCAAAAAATGAAAAACGTCCTTCCTTAATAAATGAGAAGGCCATTTTTCATTTTTTTTAGGAAATGGCGCGCCCGACAGGATTCGAACCTGTGACCCCCAGATTAGGAATCTGGTGCTCTATCCTGCTGAGCTACGGGCGCTTTTAAAATTGATTGCGGATTTTAAAGGTTGGGCGGCTGGTCTGCCACTTCATTCATTGCTCTTTAAGAATTCTAACCAGGTCGTTGGTAATCACTTCCTGTCTCCACCCTGAGAATCTCTCCGGCACATCTCCTGAAGCTTCAAACTCGAAAATCAGACTCTCCAGTTGCTTGCGCGAGGCGAGCAATGCCGCATCCACGTCCAGTGAGCTGGCAGTTTGGGAAACCTGTGCCTTCAGGTCTTTCATGAGTTTTCTATGGCCATGGTTGAGTTGGGGCAGCGGTGTTATCTCACCAATGGATGAAGTTGATTCAATCAGATCTACCCAGGTGTCGCCATAGCGAATGACAGATTTGGGATGAAGGGCATCAAGGGATTCCAACTTCTGAATGTTTTCAGGTCGTGCCTTCGCCATGGCCATCAAACCGGCATCCGGCACAACAAATCCACGCGCCAGGTTTTTTTCACGGGCTTTTTCCTCACGCCATCTGGCCAGGGAAAACAGGATTTTTCGCTCCTGTCCTGACAGTGAACCCGCTCCGCGAATGCGCATCCATGCCTCATCAGTTGCAGTATCCTGAGTGGCAGAGTGTGCCATTCGCTCAACTTCTTCTTTTACCCAGTCCCAGCGACCAAGATTCTCCAGTTTCTGTCGCAACAGATCATTGACCAGAGGAAGGAGAACAACATCCAGAGCGGCATACCGGTGTTGATCCGGCGTCAGTGGACGTTTAAGCCAGTTCGAACGGGTCTGGTCCTTATCAATTTCAACGTCGAACAACCATTTCACTGCATGGTGATAACCAAGTTGTAACGACTGTCCCAGCATCGCGCATGCAATCTGGCTGTCCACAACGTTCTCCGGCCTGGTGTCGAGTTGATGCCACAGAACTTCAAAATCTTCTGAACCACTGTGCAGAATTTTCGTGACAGATTTGTCATGCAGAATGTCGCGCAACGGGCTCAACTGCCTGACCGCAAGCGGGTCGACCAGCCAGGCGTTCTGCCCATCTGATAATTGCACCAGCCCGAGATCTGCTCGATATGTCCGTTCACGCACGAACTCGGTATCCAGCCCCAGCACATCCGCCGATTTCCATGACTTTGCTGCCAGCTCGAGTTGTTGTCCCGTTTCAACCAGAATGGGTTGTTCTGCACCCTTCAGGGCCGTCCTCACCATACCTGTTGCTTTTGCCTGTGATTCCACGTTAATTCTTCACTTGTCAATTACTTGTCGTTGATCATGAATTTGCGTTAAGGTGACGCGCATTGTACGCACTTAAGCCGCTTTATATGGGTTCGCGTACAATGCTTTGAAATGCTACAGGCAAGGGATTCTGCATGCACTTCGTAGGCAAAACTGAAAAACCCGCGAAGGGGAGGGGCTTTCTACGGTCTCTGCCTGTTGTATGTTGCTTGCTTTTTTCTCCTCTGATGGCCCAGGACGACGGGCAGTCTGAAGACGATTCCAATCTTCTGCCACCCATAGAACTTGAAGAAAACGAAAACCTTCAGCCAGCCGATGGTGATGGTACTTCCTCTCGTCGTATTCGCCGCCTGGGAGATGTCCAGACAGAGGAGTGGCAGCCCCAGTTTGATTCAGCACCCGGTTCCAACCGCGCCACAGGCCCCGCATTACCCGACCCGGAACAGACCAGGAGACTTTACGAACTTCTCGATGACCTGGCTGCAACACCGGGTAATGTTGCTGTCCGGCGTGAGCTGGAAGAACTTCTCGATGATGTAATTCGCAAGGCCGACAACAGGATATCCAATAATCAGCTGGATGAAGCCCGGGCGATGCTGGATGTGGTTCAAACGGTCAGCCCCAATAAGACCGGCCTTAATGAGGCGTATCAGCGCCTCGAGAATCGCGGCAATATTGATGGCCAATTGGCGCTCGCAAACGACGCCATGCGTGCTGGCAGAGTTGTATCTCCGCAAGGCGATAATGCCTGGTACTACTATCGTGGGGTTGTAGACCGCGACCCATCCAACCAGGCTGCGCAGCAGGGGCTGGCAAACGTCCAGCAATACCTTGTGGACGAGGCGTTGAAGAATGCAAGGCAACTGGATTTCGATTCTACAGATCGATTGCTCGAAGAAGCACTCCTGGTTCGCCAGGATGCATCCCTGATCGAAGCGGCGCGAGACGAAATCGTGGAGATTCGATCCGCCCAGGCTCAGTACCTGGAAGAGCAGGCTGTGGCTGCAATGGATAGCGGAAATTTCAGCCAGGCGGAACGTGTCCTGGCTGACCTGATTGCTCTGGGTGGCGAAGACATTCGCCTGGGGCAACTCCGCAGACGGCTGGAAGAAGCCAAGGTTTATGGCGGGTTTAAACCCGGCCAGGTGATTCGAGATCATTTCCTGAACACACCATTCTGGACGCCTGAGACTGTTGTCATCACAGCCGGAAGTTTCCTGATGGGTTCAGATACATTTGATGACGGCCATGTGGAAAATGAGAGTCCTGAGCACCGGGTAACAGTCAGGCGTGGATTCGCAATCGGCCTGAGAGAGGTGACAGTCGAGCAATTCCGTGAATTCGTGGAGCGCGCCGGTTACGCGACCGACGCCGATAGAAAGGGCTATTCCACCATTTATAACCATTCCTCAGGGCGACTTGCGCAGCGCGAAGACATCAACTGGCAGTCCTCTTTCGATGGACGTGAGGCCAATGATAAAGACCCTGTTGTGCATGTTTCCTGGAATGATGCACGAGCCTATGTCAGGTGGTTGGCCAGGGGCACAGGCAAGCCTTATCGTTTACTGTCGGAATCAGAATTCGAATACGCTTTGCGCGGTGGCACCAGCACGAAATACTGGTGGGGTGACGGCACTCCAAATCGAGTGGTGGAAAACCTGACGGGGGATGGCGATGAGTCCCGAAGCCGCAGAAGCTGGACAGTGGCATTTGAAAATTACACGGATGGACACTGGGGGCCCGCGAATGTCGGTTCATTCGAGCGAAATCCTTTTGGAATCTACGATATTTCCGGGAATGTGGCTGAATGGGTGGCCGATTGCTGGCATGAAACCTATATTCGTGCGCCTGCTGACGGCAGTGCCTGGATCAACCCGGGTTGCGGTCTCAGGGTGATTCGTGGTGGCTACTGGGCCAGTTCTCCCAATCAGACCCGCTCAGCCTTCAGGCTGTCTGCCAAACCTGAAACCTCTGGCGCCCGTGTTGGAATCAGGATTGCACGCGACCTGTAGTCCTGCTTTTTACCATGGCAGAACTCCCTTCTCCAATTCTTCGGCATGAGGCGCAGTTGAGACCAGCAAAGTCCAGAGATATCGCACCAGGCTTCGATCCACCAACAGGTCAAACACTCCGGTACCTTCAGTGTCGCGATGAAAGTGCACGATCACGCTGATTTTTCCAAACCTGCATTGTGCACAATGGTCAGGCGTTGAAGAAGTGACATGAAAATCCAGGCCACTGTTTTTTCTCATCAGCCAATGGGCGGCAGGGCCTTGTAGGCGAACCATCGCCAGCCCGTCAGTCTGGTCCCATGAATAAAGTTGCTGATCTGACTGGGTGTATTCATATTCTGAAAGCAGCGATTCCCCTGACGTGGTTTCGCTAATTACAAGCCACTCTCCCGGCCTCAGGCACAGGACTGCCGGATTCTGTCCGGAGCTTTCTCCGGTTCGGCCTGGCAGATCATGACTCTGAAGAAACGTTTTATCGACTGTGGATGTGGCCCGGAGGCGCAAT
>Ga0209939_1000047_pt1 | contig 19915 bp, 16 predicted proteins | sample SalPon2A_A_D1_MG_FD_185714 | JGI IMG/M metagenome (GOLD analysis project Ga0209939, IMG submission 185714) | Soil microbial communities from South San Francisco under conditions of wetland restoration - Salt Pond MetaG R2A_A_D1_MG (SPAdes)... | ecosystem: Environmental > Terrestrial > Soil >...
CTTTTCAAAATACTCACCCGGATAATCGTAGATTTCGGGATTATCGATGGGATAGGCATGCGGTCGGTCCCGTTTAAGCTTCACCATCAGGTCAACTTTGGGCTTGGTGAAATCATAATCATCAATGGCATATTTGCCAGGCATGATTGATTGCACCTTGTTCCAGTCCTGGATGTGGTCGCGCTTGCGTATCGCATCTGCGGCGTCGGGTGGATAGTAAGGTACGGTTGCGTAACCCGGAAACGTCTGATGAGCATTTACGCCGTCACACAGGACCAGGGTATGTTTACCCTTCTCATGCTGGAAGTAGTAGTAGATACCCTCTTGCTCCATCAGGCGCGAGACAAAATTAAAGTCGGTTTCTCGATACTGAACGCAATAATCCCATTTCCGATAAGTGTCGCTGAGCTGATCTTTGAAATCCGACATGCCATGCTCGCCGAACACCTCCTTGATGATGTCAGGAACTTTCTGTTTTTGGAAAATCCGACAATCGGCTTTTCGGGTCAAAAACCAGAGTCGTGGACGAATCGAAGCCTCGTAGCTGGCAAACTGCCCCACCGAACCGGTATAGCGAAATTCCGTAACAAACCCGTGGAAATATCGCTCCGTTCCATCAGGAAGGTCCAGGGTCAGCGTGACCGGTTTCCCAACAATCTCCGTGAAAGAAATATTTCGGTCCAGGCTACGCAGTTGCAATTCGTAGAAGAACATACCGCTGAGCTCTTCGTTGCCATTGAAGGCATGGCAGACCACTTTGTCACCCAAAGGGGAATCCAGTCTGATACCTCTGTTCGGATCGATTGGTGTAATAGGCATGTGTCTGATTCCGTCAGCGTTCGCTTAAATTCTATCAGCTAAGATTATCGCCCACGCAGGGCGGGCAATCTGTGATGTGTTTCACAGGCCTCACAACAGCGCCTCGAGCAAGTCCGGCTCGCGAATGAAGATTTTCCCGCTGCGAAGCTCAATGATTTTTCCGGCTTCCCAGGACTTGAGCTGCTTGTTAACGCTTTCCCGTGAGGCGTTGATAAGCGTACCCAGATCGTACTGCGAAAGCCTGATATCGATGAGAATACCACCGTCCATCTCGACCCCGCTTTCTTCCGCCAGGTCCAGGAGCTTGCCGGCCAGCCGACCTGGAATCTCGATAAATACCGAAGATTCATAAAGGGAGTTGGTATTGCGAATCTTTCCGGCCAGGATTGAGAGCAAACGCAGGCCGATCATGTCATTTTGTTTGAGCAGCGTCTTGAAGTCGATCTGCCTGAGCACAAGCAATTCACACGAATCAATTGCAGTCACAGTGACGCTTCGGGTTTCGCCATCAATCAGGGCAAGCTCGCCAAATAAATCACTTTCCTGGAGGATGAAAAAACTGAGTTCCTTGCCCTCCTCAGAAGTCGCCGAACCTCTGAGGCGACCGGAAACAACGATGTACATTTCGCGCCCGATCTCCCCCTGGTTAAAGATCACTTCACGGGCACGGAATCGACGCCGAATACACAGTTCAGCAACGCGTTTGCGCTCCTCAAGCGACATTCCCTGGAATAACTCACAACGAGCCAAAAGTGCAGCATCTTGTTCTATCATCATGCCTGGACTCCTGTAGGATGGCACTGTTCATCCGGAAAAATCCATGACTGATCGTCGTCCCGAAAACGCATCAGCGGAAACCTCGACCAAGGTTAATACCACCGTCATGTTTGCCGACATTGCGCGCAGCACGAATCTCTATACCCGGCTCGGAGACCAGGAGGCGGCAAGGCTGGTGGTGCAGGTTCTCGATGTGCTGGCCTCGACGGTCAGATCCAATGGTGGCAGACCATTTCGTAGTAAAGGTGATGACCTGCTCAGCACTTTTGAAAGCCCGGATGATGCAGTCCGTGCTGCGGTCCAGATTCACAAATCTGTGAGGGCGCTTTCTACACCGAAATCTGGCAGTCTTGAGATGAGAATCGGCATCAACACCGGACCGGCGGTGTTGATTCCTGGAGATATCCTGGGCGATACCGTCAATCTGACGGCTCGCATTGCAGATTTCGCCAAGGCGGGTCAAACGCTGGTGTCGGGCCAACTGATGGACAGCCTGTCTGACCCTGACCTTGGGCACTTCAGACCACTCGGTAATGTATCGCCCAGGGGGAAAACCGATCACATTGCATTGTTTGAATTGCATGATGCCGGCGAGTTGGATGAAATCACCCAGACCGGACCCGTAGTTAAAACCGGAATTTTCAGACAGCACCAACTCAACATTCTCTTTCAGGGCAAGAAAATCAGGCTCGAAAGTTCGCTCGACCGTTTTCGAATGGGGCGTGCACCGGATTGTGAACTTACGATTGATCACACGCTGGTCTCTCGCTACCATGCTGAAATTCGTTTTGAAAACAACCACTTTGTATTGGTCGATTTCAGCACCAACGGTACCTTGCTGATCACTGGCGGAGCTTCGCACCTGCTGCACCACGGCCAGGAAGTATTAAGGGGCCGCGGTACCATATTTCTCGGCCGTACCGGTTTCGATCGCAATTTTGAAATCACCTTTCATACCGACGATGACCCCTAGTCCGGATCAATTCCTGGCTATTTGAAGTTGTAACTGAAGTCATCTTCCTCGGCATCCAGTTTCACCGACCTGAGCGGATTGCCCTGGGACAGGCGTGACAGCAACTCGCGACTGATCGCCGGCAAGACAGTATTGGTCAAAATGGCGTCAATCATGCGTCCACCACTCTCCAGTTCGGTACAACGCGCGGAGATCAGATCCAGGACTGCATCGCTGTAGGACAACGGAATCCCATGATTTTCATCGATACGCCGGACTATGCGATTGAGCTGCAGGACGATGATTTTTTGCAGGACCTCATCACTCAACGGGAAGTACGGGATACTGACAATTCGGCCAAGAAGGGCAGCCGGAAAAATATCAAGCTGGGGTTCCCGCAGTGCCTTGGCCATGCCTTCGTAGTCCGGCATCAGGTCGGGATCCTTGCTCAGGTTCATGATCAGGTCACTGCCTACATTTGAGGTCAGCAAAATCAATGTGTTTTTGAAATCGATCATGCGCCCTTCACCGTCTTCCATAATGCCTTTATCAAACACCTGGAAGAAGATCTCATGCACATCGGGGTGGGCCTTTTCGACCTCGTCCAACAACACCACGCTGTAGGGCCGACGCCGCACTGCCTCTGTCAGCACACCACCTTCACCATAACCGACGTAGCCGGGAGGCGCACCCTTCAGGGTTGACACCGTGTGTGCTTCCTGGAATTCACTCATATTGATGGTAATCAGGTTTTGCTCACCGCCGTACATTGCCTCGGCAAGCGCCAGTGCGGTCTCGGTTTTGCCGACACCACTTGGCCCGCACAACATGAACACACCGATTGGCTTGCTCGGATTGTCCAGGCTGGCCCTACTGGTTTGCACGCGACTGGAGATCATTTCCAGCGCATGATCCTGGCCGATGACTCTTTCCTTCAGTTGCTCAGCCATGGACAGAACGCTTTCAATCTCATTCCTGACCATGCGGCCTACCGGCACACCCGTCCAGTCTTCGACCACGGACGCAACTGCCTGGTCGTCGACACTGTGGTGCACCAGGGGCTGCTCTCCCTGCAGGTCAGCGAGTTCGGCCTTGATGACTGCGAGTCGCTCGCGAATGGCCTCTTTATCAACTTCTTCTTCGTCAGCCGTTATGTCGGCACCGCTGTCCTCAGCGCCCTGGGCAGGGCTGTCTTCAACGCCGGCTTCTGCATCATCCGGGGCATCCCCTGACTCACGTTCCGCGTCCGACTCTTCATCCTGGGCGGTCGGATTCTCACCGGTCAGGGCTTCTCGCAGGTCGAGAATTTCATCAACCAACGTCTTTTCATTCTCCCAGCGCTTGTTCAGATCCGCCTGGCGCGCACGCTCTTCCTCCAGATCGGCGGCGAGTTTGGATTCGCGCTCAGGGTCAGACATGCCGATGGCGGCTTCCCTGGCCAGGATGCTCTGCTCCAGCTCCAACGCCTCAATGCGATGCGTACTGTCTTCCAGCGGTGCTGGTGTTGCATGCAATGCCACAGCAACCCTGGCGCATGCAGTATCCAGCAGGCTCACCGCCTTGTCGGGTAATTGACGTGCCGGGATGTAACGATGCGAAAGGCGCGAGGCCGACTCCACTGCGTTGTCGAAAATCTGCACCCGGTGATGTTTCTCCATCACCGGAGCGACGCGACGAAGCATGCCGATGCACTTTTCTTCACTCGGCTCGTCGACCTTGACCACCTGGAATCGCCGTGTCAGAGCCGGGTCTTTTTCAATGTACTTTTTGTATTCGGCCCAGGTGGTGGCCGCAACCGTTCTGAGGGTTCCCCGGGCAAGGGCAGGTTTAAGCAGGTTGGCAGCATCGCCGGTACCCTCCGAGCCACCGGCACCGATAAGGGTATGAGCTTCATCAACAAACAGGATGATGGGCGTTGCTGAGGAATGCACCTCGTCGATGACAGCCCGCAGACGTTGTTCGAATTCACCTTTCATGCTGGCGCCAGCCTGCAGCAGCCCGAGGTCCAGCGCCATCAGCGCAACGTTCTTGAGCTGCGGTGGGACATCGCCTTGCGCCAGGCGCATTGCAAACCCCTCGACCACGGCTGTTTTACCAACACCCGCTTCACCGGTAAGAATGGGATTGTTCTGGCGACGGCGCATCAGGATGTCGACGATCTGCCGGATTTCCTCATCGCGCCCCACAATCGGATCGAGTTCGCCGTTGCGTGCCTGCTCAGTGAGATCGACGGCAAATTGCGCCAGTGCCGATTTCTTGCCGCCCGGTGCCATTTCGCGCCCGTCCCCGCCTGTGGCTGCTTCGCCGAGCTGGCTGCCGTCATTGGCGGTGAGTGCGTCTTCGGGCGATCCTTCTACGATCTTGTGTAAAGAGTTCACAAGCTCATCCAGCTTGACCTTTTCAAACTCCCGCGAAATTCGCAGCAATTCGTTTGTCAGGTTTCGAGTCTTGAGAATGCCAATCATCAGGTAACCACCGCGAACCCCGGATGCGCTGAACATCAGGCTGCCGTAGAGCCAGGCCTGCTCAGCAGCATCCTCAAGGTCAGCCGAAAGGTCACTGATCGAAGAGGCACCGCGAGGAAGCTTGTCCAGGGTTTTGGTGAAATCAGCAGCCAAACGGGCATTATCCAACCCGAAATGCTTGATGATTCGACCCAGGTCAGAATCCTGCAACTGGAGAATCTGCTGCAACCAATGGACCAGCTCGACATACGGGTTGCCGCGCATCTTGCAAAATACAGTTGCGCTTTCAATGGATTGGTACAGCAGGCTGTTGAGCTTGCCAAATAATGCAGTACGGCTGATTTCTGTCACGTCAATTTCCTTTGAGTTTCACTCACCCTGATCTCGATCAGACATAGTTTGCCACCTGCAGCTGCAGGTCGCCCACTTCTTCCTCTTCCTCGCGTGTCTCCAGCCAGCTTGTCCAGCCAAGCTCACCTTGCTTGCCCAGGCATGTGACTGGCTTTTCTTCTTTCTTCAATACCGGTTGAAGTTCCCACATCAACTCCAGCCCCAGGTAATTCCGTACTGTGTCGACAAGCTGTTTAAACAGCCTCCCGGTCGGCAGAAAGTCCTCGTATTGCTGCAGGGTTAAGGGTCCAAGCCGTATCTGAAACTTATCCTGGCGTTGCCAGACCCGGTCACCCAGCACTGTGTTCATCCCGAGGCTTCCGACCCTGGGGTCGGTTCCGAGCTGCAACCGGTCCCGTTCAGGGATGGTTAGCCAATGGGCAACAAACTCCACGATTTTTGCTGGCACCCTGAAATGATTTTGTACAATCGACGCCAACCCCACGGCGTGGCGCGGAAGGCTGCTCAGGTGCCCGGTAAAATGGAGCTTGGCAGAGCGCGGCATACTGTCAGCATCTTCTGCAGTTTCCATTCCGTAGCCGGCCAGGGCGCTGATATAAAACGCGAATCGGTCCTGGTCCTGCCGGTCAGCCTGAACGGTGGGCTTGCCCTGGGCCCAGGCGCGATAGAACAGGCTCACGATTCGATGATGGAAGGCATCGGCAAACCCAACATTGGCGGAATCACGGGCGTGCCGCTGCCGATGTCTTGCATGTTCGGTCAGGTGCAGGGGAAGCGGACCATTGGGCCCGAACAGCCCAATGAAAAGTTGTGAAATCCTGGGCTTGCCATCAGGACCCTCGAAATCCACGGCATTCAGGGTTGACGGGGCAAAACTCATGTATGGCGGCTGCCCGAAGCGTATAGGATCATCCTCCGGCCGGAATGCCAGCCCGGTGCGGGACTGATCGGGAAAGGCACAGTTTATCCGCCTCACCGCTGAGAAAAATCCGTAGCGGTATGGTGCATCCTGCATGCTCTGCAAAAGTGCTAGAGCCTCGGTCGTGTACCCATTCTCACCGGCCATCGGCCAACCTCGATATCAGCGTCAGAACGCACCACCAGTTCCGTAAGATTATTGATGGACACATACTTGGCAAAAAACTCCTCGAGCACAGAGCCGAAGAGATACATCCCCCCTCCTTCAAACGCTGCTTCCTCAAGCACCACTGTAATTTCCAGACCTCGACCGAAACTGATCGGCCCTGAAAGCGGTAAACGCCTGGTCACCGGTCTGGCAGTTATGCTGAGCACACCGTTGATTTGCCGGGTCGAAAGCGTGCTGTAATTTGAGTAAAGCTCCAGCAGTTCACGCAGAGCAGCTGCGCCCTCTTCAGGATTTTCGTCAATCAGGGAAAGATAATTAAGGGACAGGTGACTGATGACGCGCCATGCGTATTCCCCCGACATCGTCGCTGCACCAGAATCGCCACCTGAAGTCGATGGTCCCGGTCGGGTTGGACCGGCGACGCAGCGAACCTCTTCTACCGGAGCGTTGACATCCAGCGTGAAATCTCCACCGGGCTGTCCTTTTGGCATCAGGATCGGGAGGTCGCGGTTGGTGCACAAAGTCCGCACCCCGAGTTGAGCCAGGTCCGGACTGTACGGGGCATCGCTCGAGTCAACCAGTGACAAGAAAACTTCCTGCCCGAGGTAGCTCGATCGTGCGCCCTTCCTTCGCTGGCGGGAAGAAACGATCCTCGGCCTGCGCTGAACAGAGTAGTAGGCGGTGCTCTCGGTGACATGGCGGGCATCGCTGACTGCGTAAAATGGATGGAATTCCTGGCTGTCCTGCGCCTGGCTTCCATATCCCGTAACACCCAGCACCTGGTAAATTTCAAAATCCGTGGGCCTGCTGCGATCCGGAACAACATGAAACTCGTAATCCCGGTCATTGATGTGAATCCTGTCTGCCCGCTTGGGGAAAATATTCACCGCGGGCGTACAAAACGGTTGGAAACTGGACTTATCGACGATATTTTCCAGCTCGTTCCTGCGCCGGGAGAGATGGATGACGATATCGAATTGGTCCCCTTCCTGTTCCTTCAGGGCTTCTTTCAAACCACCGACCCGAATAAACCGATAACGCTCAGGAAAGGCGAAATATTCTCGCAACAGGCGGTAGCCATCGAACGATCGTGGCTGGTGAGGCAGCATGGATTCGTCAGGATCAAAACCCATTCGACCGACGTTACTGGAAGGAAGCGTGAGAACCTTTGTTGCATCGCTTCCACCGGTGATCACCGACAGGCCGCAGGCCTGGCTGAGGATTTCCTCATACAACCACAATGGATTCCGGCCACTGCCACCCAGGTACAGCGGAAGCGTATCAAGGTCCAGATCGCCCAGTTCAATCCCTCCAAGGGTCTTGACTCTGATCCTGACGCCACCTGCCACCGCGCGATCCGGCTTGATTCCAAGACGCGCGAGTGCAGCGCGACTGCTCAGGTATTGTGCGTCTGAAATTGCGATGGGATAAATACTGACATCATGCGATGTGCGGTATTCGCAGGCCGTCTGCATATCGCTGGTTTGCCTGCTGCTTAACGCAGAACCACGCTCCAGGACAAATCCATCAGCAGAACTCGGATCCTTCGGGTCAGGCTCGAATTGCACCACGACCATGGAGGGAATCGGGGCCAGGTAATCGGGGTAAACCATTGACAGCATTTGCTGACAAAACTTGGGAAATTCTTCCTCGATCTTGAGCTGAACGCGGGCAGTCAGGAATGCAAAACCTTCGAGCAGTCGCTCAACATAAGGGTCTGCACACGGAAGGGTCTCCATGCCGAGCCTTCCTGCAACCTTTGGATAGGCATGAGCAAATTCCGCCCCCATGCCATACATGAACTTTAGCTCCCGATCGTAGTGTTTGAATATCCGTTGATCCATCAACCACGATCCTCGCTGACATCGAAATCACCTGATTCAAGGTCCAGCTTGCTGTGCAACAGGACCTGGAAAGGCATGGGTTGTTCGAATACCACACCTTCGATCTCAAAATACAAAGCATTGCTGTTCATTGCACTGGGATCTGACCGAACACGAACTCTCAGCGAATTGCGGATGATGCGGGGTTCAAAATCGCAAATGACACGCTTGATGTTCTTTTCGAGTTCGGCCACTTCGATTCCGGAAGAGGGGCGGCCTGAAAAATCCGGCAGTCCGTAGTTGAGCACCGACCGCCTGACCTCAGGATATGCATCGAGGTCGACCACAGAATCGAGGGACACCGAGTTAAACAGCGCGCCGAGGTCACGGATGACCGCATCTTTGTATTGCTTTTGGCTAAGCGTCCGCCTGGCGCCGGACTCTTTTTTGTTGTCGGGATTATGGTCGGTCAGCCGATCCAGCAAGGCCGGCTGAAGTTGGTCAGGTGCGGACCGTTTAGCCATCCGTCCGGGTCAGGACCCAAACTCGATGGTACGCACCTGCAACAGGGGATAATCAGATTGATCTGAAGTCAGCATCCGTTGTCCGATTCCTTCGAACAGATCATCGCCGCTATCTTTCCAATCAGTCTTGCGTGACAGAAGGTGATCATCGGAGACACCCGACAACAGCGGATAGCGAGCGGGTATCATGACCATATTCTGACCACCATTGGTCCAGGTGATCTCTGCCGGCAGCCATACCAGGTCTCTGAGGTCTTCCGGTTCTTCGGTCCGCAGGGTCTTGATGGTGTCCATGGGCACCCAGTAATACTGGCTGTTGAAAATGATCTCCAGTACCGGGCCAAATCGTTGATCCGCATCAGCGAGCCATTCAAAATCCTCTCCGTTGATGCTGCCGCCGCAGGTTGGGGCTGCTTCGAACGCCTGTGCATTCAGCCGCTGAAATCCTTCCCGCTCACCTTTGGCAAGCACTTGTTGAGCCTCCACCAGCAACGCTATCCATTGTTGCGGTTCGCCAAAAACCAGCGGCTTGCTGAGGCCCTGGAAAACCGCCTCACGGTGCATTTCGCAATTGATGGCCTCACGGTATGCATGCACCATTGGCCAGGCTTCCTTGTTCAGGTCCTTGATGACTTCCAGTTGATTCAGAGCGCGTTTCCACTGGCCCTGGATGCAGAACAACTGGAACAGAAAGGTACGGCTGACAGCGTCTTCGGGCTTCTTTCGGATGCGCTGCATCAGATCCTGGAGAGCGTCTTCGACCCGACCATCCTGGATTAATTCTTCAGCGATCATGGCAGGTCATTTTGTTGGGCGCAAAAAAGCAGCCGGAGAACCAGTTGACTGGTCTCCGCTGCTTCCTGATTGCTGTTGATGTTGCTGAATGATTTATCAAATCGCAACGTTTTCTCTGGCGTTCCAACCAAGGACAGCTCCACCACCAGCTGCACCACCGCCATCCTGAGGTGTGTATTCCTCGGTCACCTTCGCGAAATTGAGCGTGAAGGAGTCCAGGGGCATGGTGTCGCCACCGCCGCCACTCTGTGAATAACTGGAAACCAGGATTTCCTGCATCTTGATTTTCAGATACTCGACCTGGGAGTCGCCACCGGCTTTACGGCACACCAATGTGGCTTCAGGCAAGTGCTCACCAGAGCAACATTTCTGCATCAGGGCCGGGGTGGCTTTATCCACTTGTTTGGTAAAGGACAGGTCATGAATGCTGACCTTCCCTTTGCCGCCGCCGCCTGAGATATGCATGCTGCCTGACTGGGTCATACCCCAACTCCAGCTTTCGATATCGATGCAGTTCTTGTACGTTGCGTCCTGTGACTCACCGTCCAATCCAGGGATCTTCAAGAAAAAATCTGTTGTAGCCATTACGTTCTCCTCGCGTTATTTAAAATTCCAGGTCGGGCGACTGATTGACAATTCTTCCCTTGAACCTATCTGCTTTGGAAGCTGTCTTTCGCCATCGCGGGATCAACTATAGCCAAAGCTTCTTATCGGTTCTGTGAATCACTTCACAAGCGGCAAAAAATAATCACCAGGCCCTTAAGCCAAATTTCACCCCACAGTTACCGCGCGGACGGTAACTGGGAAACCAGGCTCAGCGCCACGGTCATGCCCTCGAGCTGATAATGAGGCCTGAGGTAAAACCTCGAACGGTAATACCCTGGATTGGTCTCATCTTCTTCGACCACTACTTCCGCGGCTGCCAGAGGCTTACGGGCCTTGGTCGCGTCGGTGGAATTATCCGGGTCGCCGTCAACGTACTGCATGATCCAGTTGTTGAGCCAGGTCTCCACATCTTTTCGCTCTTTAAAGGAACCGATTTTGTCGCGCACGATGCACTTGAGGTAGTGAGCAAACCGGCAGGAAGCGAACAGATAAGGCAACCGCGCCGCCAGGTTGGCGTTCTTGGTTGCATAGTCGTCGTCGTATTCGATCGGTTTTTGCAATGACTGCCCACCGATAAATGCGGCGAAGTCGGAATTTTTCTTATGCAGCAACGGCAGGAAACCGTTCTTGGACAGTTCGGCCTCGCGACGGTCAGTAATGGCGATTTCGGTGGGGCACTTCATGTCCACACCGCCATCTTCTGTCGGAAAGGTGTGGGTCGGAAGATCATAGACCTCGCCACCCGATTCAATACCCCGAATCCGTGAACACCAGCCCCAGGTTTTGAATGCGCGGTTGATATTGGTCGCCATTGCATAGGCGGAATTGGACCAGGCGTACTTGCTGGAATCCGCGCCCTCGGTGTCTTCCTCGAAATCAAATTCCTCGACCGGGTCGGTTTTGGCGCCATAAGGCTGCCTGGACAGAAAGCGCGGCATGGTGAGGCCGATGTAACGGGAGTCCTCGGAATCGCGCAGGGTACGCCACGCTGCATGAGCAGGCCCCTGGAATTTCTTGGTCAGGTCTCTCGGATCCTGCAGCTCGGCCCAGGAGTCCATTTCCATGACTGAGGGGTTGGCCGCTGCCAGGAACGGGGCATGCATCGCCGCACTTATTCGGGCCATTTCCGTCAGTAGTTCGACATCGGTTGCCTTGTGGTCGAAATAGTAATCGCCGACGACACAACCAAACGGCTCGCCGCCAAAGGTTCCATATTCGGCCTCGTACATCTGTTTGAAGATGGGGCTCTGATCCCATTTGACGCCCTTGAAGCTGCGCAAGGTCTTGTGCAGTTCCTTCTTGGAAATGTTCATGACCTTGATCTTCAGCGTCTCATCGGTTTCGGTGTTGTTCACCATGTAATGCAGCCCGCGCCAGGCGCTTTCCAGGGCCTGGAAATCTGGATGGTGAATAACAAGATTGACCTGCTCGGTCAGTTTCTGGTCGATCTTCGCGATGATGGCTTCTATGGAAGCAACGGCATCCTCGGAAATAAGGTCCGTGTCCTGCAGCGCATACTCAGCCAGTGTCTGTACTGCATTCTCAATTTCTTCTGCGGCCCGGTCAGTCTTGGGCCGGATTTTCTTCTGAAGAAGCGCCCCAAAGTCGCTGGTTTCGGCAGTCTCAACTGCTGCCTGGGGTGCGGATGTCGCTTTTTTTTCAGCCATGCCTTATTCCTCTTTCTCTCCATCGTCTTTCTCGGTCTTTTCCTTGGGCGCAGACACCAATGACTGCAAAAGCGCCGGATCCTGGATGGCCTCGGCAACCAGTTGCTCTGCATCGGATTTACCGTCCATGAAACTGATGAGATTGTTGAGTTGTGTTCTTGCCTGCAGCAATTTATTCAAAGAATCAACCTTGCGGGCCACGGCAGCAGGTGAAAAATCGTCCATGCTGTCAAAAGTCAGGTCAACATTGAGTTGCCCATCACCCGTCAGGGTGTTGTCAACCCGAAACGCCGCCCTGGGTTTAATCGCACGCATGCGATCATCAAAATTGTCAACGTCAAACTCCAGGAATTTGCGTTTATCGACGTTGGGAAGGGGCTCTTCGGGTTTACCGGAAAGATCCGCCATCACGCCCATGACGAAAGGAAGTTGAACCTTCTTTTCGGCGCCACCTGTCTCGACCTCGTATTCGATCTGAACCCTTGGCGCCCTGTTCCTCGCTATAAATTTCTGACTGCTTTCTTTGGCCATGTTTGTCTCCGAGAACCATGAAGCTGAATCGCCTGCGCGATACCCTTACTAAATCCTATACCAATCGTGCTTAACGTGCTGAAAAAAACCGCCTGATTACTGTCCTTCGGTGTCTCCACTGACAATCCGTGCCTGGTTCACACTGTCGGGCACCATATCCTGCAGAATTTCCATGAAGGATTTTTCCACCAGCCGCTGCGCCCGTCGCAGGAGTAATGGTATGGGGCTTGAAGGCTCGTGCCTGGAGTAGTAGTCACAAATGTTATCCAGCACACGAACCACGTCGCGTCGGTTGCGGACAGCGCCGGTCATTGCTGCAACGGCCACCTCTCCTTCGCCGGCTTCTGCGCCCTCCCCTTCTGGCGGCAGTTCTTCAGACGGCATGTATTCCTTCATCACGGTGACCACCCGCCTGAGTGATTTTTCGGCCAGATCGAATACCGGGCCCTGTTCACCCCTGGACTGTTCCGTCCAGGTCTCGTCGATTTTCTTAAGCAGGTCAATGGAAGCCAACGCGGCATCGAGAGTAGCCTGAAGTTGTTCCGGATCACTTCTCAGGAAGGCCTCCCTGATGACACCTGGGTCCTGCACGTCATCGTCGTCTCCGGGTGACTCGTTGCCCTCCGCCAGGTCAATGTCATGAACGCTGTATTTACCCAGGCCCTTGACATCCACAAGCGTCATTTCAGCAACTGAACTGACGATGTATGAATACTCGTTCAGGGTTTCTACCGCATTAATGCGCATGGTGCTGTCATTATCTTCTTCGTCAAGCTGTGGGTGGACTGAACCCCAGAACTCACCGATATACGTATTCAGAAGTTCGAGACAATCTCGAAAAGTCTCGATGCCTTTGGTGTGAAGGGAAGCGAGAGCCAGGTGCACCACCACACGGCAATCCCGGGTATTCTCAAGTAAGCCGAGAGCCAGTTTTTCTACCGTCCTCCAGTCCGCCGGGTCTTGTGGAGGAGGCCTGTTGTCACCGCTGGGTGGGGCGTCACGCCTGGTCTGAGGCTCTGAAAGCCGCACCATCTCCTGGTATTCGGTCTCGTACTCGAGGTTCTCACCGCTCGGCGATTCCTCGGAGATTGGCTGGCTAAAATCTGTGGTTATGGAACTCATGGACAGCCCCCGAGGCTTGAGTGCCCCAAATTCCCGAATCGGTGAGTTTCCATTCTATTGAACGATGCCCCCCAAAACCCAGGTCGAAACGGTTGAATTAACGTCATCCGCTAGAGTATAAGGTATTCTATTGGCCGTGCAACCAGGGGCGAATTTGCCGTAATTCACTACCGGTACATCCTAACCAGAGCCGATTAATGTCGATAACATTAAAAATTGTCAGCTACCAGCGTCACACGCCTGAACAGCATGACTCGTATAGTTCAGACAAAACGCGGATCTCAATTGGACGCAATGCCGACAATGATTTTCCTCTGCCTGACCCTCAGCGTTTTATGTCGGGGCTGCATTGCTGGATTGAAAATCGGAACGATGGTTGGGAATTGCAGGACGTCAGCACCAACGGCGTGTTCATCAACGGTTCCAAAGAGCGAATTCCGAAGGACGAAAGCGTCTCACTCAATGAAGGCGACCTGATAAAGCTTGGCGACTACGAGCTGGAGTTTTCGACGAAGGCGGTTCGGGAAGCTGAGCCTGAAGAGGCAGAAGAAACCGATTTCTTCGCCGCCCCGAAAGATCCCGAAGCCAGAGCAGCAACCTCCAGGGGGCAAAAAGACGTCAATACCCCCTTGTCACAGATGGACGAGGGTATGCTTGCCGACCAGATCAGCATTGACGAAATTCACGGCCTGAACCCTCCAGAGGAAGACCCGGATCCGCCGTCATTGCAAGGCAAGGAATCACGTGGCTCGGCACTGAGGCAACATTTTCGCGCGCCGGAGGTGACGGCCGACCCACCCCAGGAACCTGAAGCACCATCAGATGCGAACGATGACCTGATGGCCAAGTACAGGCTAGATCCCGACGAACTGCCCCACCCTGAATGGGACGAGGCCACCGGAACCTGGAAGTCTGTGGCGAAGCCGGACACCCCGGCTCAGGCCATCAGCGATGAAACAGGCAAAACGGACCAGGGCAGCGATGCCCCGGGCACCACTCCGGTTGAGGCAGAAGCGCCCGAGCAGGAACAAGTCACGCCCGAATCTCTTACACCCAAAGCTGATTCACCCAAACCACGGACACCAGGACCCCGGATCAAAGCCGACTCCGCGCTCGCAGCGTTCATGGAAGGCGCCGGACTGGATCCTTCCAAATTCAGGCCCGAAGACGAGGCAGCATTTTTTTTCGACCTCGGTATGATTATTCAGAACATGACCGAAGGACTAATGCACACCCTGGCCTCACGCCGACATGTCAAACGTGAGTTTCGTGTTGATGAAACGCAGGTCGGTATTCGTGACAATAATCCATTGAAATGGGCGGTTTCAGCAGATGAAGCTCTGACCCGCCTGATGACCAATACAGACAGTGCTTACCTGAGCGGGCCCGAGGCTGTCAGCCAGGCCCTAGATGACCTCAATGCGCATCAGCTGGCAGCCCTGGCCGGCACTGAGGCGGCGTTACGAAATATCCTCAAACGATTCAAACCAGAAAATGTTGAATCGCGACTCGATTCCGGCTCTGTATTCGGCAAACTCATTCCCGGGTTTAAGAAAGCCAGGCACTGGGATTTGTACAGGGCCTTATATAATGAGGTGTCCGAAGCTGCTGATGATGACTTTCAACATCTGTTCGGCTCGCAGTTTCGAAAGGCGTACGAAGAACAACTCAATCGAATCGCCAGTTCACGCAAGGAGTCTTCTCAATGACCAAAAAGCTCGTCATGGCTTCAGTTGCCCTTATGCTGCTTGCTCTGTTGCTGTCAGCCTGCGGCTCCGCGCCCAAGTCAAACAAAGAAAAACTGGAAATACGAATCTCAGCGACCAGTGATGTGAATCCCGATCTCAACGATCGTCCTTCTCCTGTTATCCTCCACATTCTCGAGCTGACTTCGATTGACGGGTTCAACAGGGCAACTTTTTTCGAGCTGACCGAAAATGATGCGGCGGCACTCGGCGGAGATGTACTGAATAAATCAGAGATCATACTGACACCAGGCGGCACCTCCGAGACTGTGCTCGACATGGATTCGCAAATCAGTTTCCTGGGTTTCGTGGCAGCCTATCGGGATATCGACAATTCACGCTGGCGCGTGTCGCAGGAGGTTATTCCGGGAAAGACCGATTTCGTAACGCTTGACATCGGCAGGCAGCAAATCACCATCGCCGAAGTTAACAACTAAAACCGCCAGCACCCAGAGGTTCAAGAATGTCCTGGACAGCAAAAACAATCTGGTCGGAAGGCATGTTCCTTCGACCGCAACATTTCCAGCAGCATGACCGCTATCTTGAGGCGATGGTTGAAGATCGATGCAGCTCGCTTCGACCCTACGCCTGGGGTATCCGTGAATTGGAAATCAATGAGGAAGCGCTGGGACTCGGCAAAATTGACATCGCTCGCTGTCGCGTCGTGCTGGCCGACGGTACGACGGTCAACATACCTGCCGGCGATTCGGCACCGGAAGCGCTGGCATTGGACAGCAACACCCGCGATGAAACCATATACCTGTGTTTGCTGTCACGGCGATATGGCAGTAACGAGGTCAGTCGCGAGGAAGATTCGGATGACGTGACACGCCTGACCGCGAAAGTCATGGATGTGCGAGATACCAGCGTTGCAATGGACACCAGCGGACCCATTGAACTGGGCCACAAAAACCTCAGACTCCTTCGCGAGAATGACGAACGCGCAGATTACACCTGCATCGGGGTCGTGCGCGTTGTCGAAGTCCGCAACGACAACACAGTCGTTCTCGATCGGGACTACATTCCTCCGGCACTGGATTGCCGGGCCGTACCCCAGCTTTCGGGGTACATCAAGGATCTCCAGGGACTGCTAAAGCAGCGTGGTGAAAGACTGGCCGGCAGAGTCGGCGCGGCACATGGAGGCACGGCTGACACCGGCGACTTCATGCTTTTGCAAACCATCAACCGTTATCAGCCTTTGTTTTGCCATCTGGCTACGCTTTCAGATTTTCACCCCGAAACCCTCTACGGAATCTGTCTTCAGATGGCCGGTGAGTTGAGCACTTTTACCAGCAACACTCAACGCCCCTCGGAATACCCGGTTTATGACCATGAAGATCTGTTGGGGTGTTTCAAGCCGCTTATTGCGGAACTTCGTGAAGCGCTGACCAAGGTCATGGTCGCTACTGCCGAACGGATTGAGTTGAAACTGAAGCCGGGAGATGTCTACAAGGCAGACATCCATGATCGGTCACTTTTCGAAAACTATTATTGGGTACTGGCCATCAACGCAGACATGCCTCCTGAGGAAATCCGCACCCTGTTGCCACAGCAGGCCAAGATAGGCACCACAGATCAGATTGCCAACCTGGTCAGGCTGCAGATTCCCGGGGTCGGTCTGTCGACACTGGCGCAGGCACCACGCGAAATTCCATACCATGCCGGTTTCCAGTATTTTGAGCTGGACCGGCGCGGAGATATGTGGAGCCAGATTCGAGAATCCGGCGCGCTGGCCTTGCATGCCGGGGGTAACTTTCCCGGCATCAAGTTCCAGATGTGGGCGATAAAGACCAGGAATTAGGGCAGATGGCGGACCCCAAAGATCCTTTCGGAAACTCCGACGACGAACGCACTATTATTCGGCCCAATCCTGGCCGCCGGGCAGCGCAACAGGTCCAACAACCTCAATCACAAACTCCGCCTTCCCAAGGCGCAGCAGTGGACCTGGCGAAAATGTCAGGCCTTAATCCGCTGGACACGGCAGCCTCGCTGTTGCTTAATCTGCTTGGGCAAATTCGAAATACCACATCGCACCCGGATCCCAATGGTCTGCACAGCCAGCTTGGAGCGGAAATCCGGAGTTTCGAATCGCGTGCGCAAAATGCCGGTCTTTCACCGGAAACTGTGTTCACGGCCCGATATATCCTTTGTACGACCATTGACGAATTTGTATTGAGCACACCGTGGGGCGCCAACAGCGTGTTTCGCAATCAGAGCCTGCTGCAAATGTTCCACCAGGAAAGATTGGGCGGGGAAAAGTTTTTCCAGTTGCTGGACAGCATGATTCGCGATCCGGCCCGCAACATCGATCTTCTTGAGCTTATGTATGTGTGTCTCGCACTTGGATTCCAGGGCCGTTATCGCGTCGAGCGCGACGGCACCAACACGCTCGAAGCCATCCGGGAAAACCTCTACCGCACAATTCGCAATCAGCGTGGCGACATAGAACATGGCCTTTCACCTCACTGGGAAGGCATCGACAACAGCGTGCAGGGCAGGAAGGTCAAAATTCCGCTCTGGGCTTTGGTCACAATTACCTTCGCCGTGCTGGCTTTCATCTTTGTTGGCTTCACCTTTGGGCTTAAGCGAGGCAGTGAGCCAATCTACGCTGACCTCAGCACCACAGGCACCGAACAAAACCTGCTGCCCATCAGAACCCTTTCTTCACCCCCGGTCAGGCGCATAGCGGATCCGAAGCCGGAACGATTCAGTCTCAGAATTTTTCTCTCTCCCGAAATTGAGCGCAGTGAAGTCAGCGTTGACGAACAACCGGACAAGACGGTGGTTTTGATACATGGAGATGGATTGTTCGATTCTGGCGTGGATGTCGTTCGGCCGGCCTACCAGCCCGTTCTCACAAGAATCGGCGAAGGGCTTGAGCAGACCAGGGGCCGAATTGAAGTAATCGGACATTCGGACAATGTCCCGATTTCTACACGACGCTTTCCTTCGAACCAGAGCCTCTCGCAGGCCCGGGCCGAGGAAGTGGTCAGAATGCTGAACGAAGTGGTCAGCGACAATGAGCGCATGCGTGCCCTTGGCATGGCTGATCGGGCGCCGATTGCCCCGAACGATTCATCCGAAGGACGCGCGCTTAACCGGCGGGTCGAAATCACTGTTTATGAACGGGCTCGGGGTAACTAGATGGAAGGATTAATTGGTCGCCTCATCTCGATGGGTATGTTCCGCTACCTTGGCGTGGGCGCCGCTGCCCTGTTCATCTGGTACATGGGTCCCTACATTGAATTTCTCCGGCCAGCCAAAAACAGGCTGATCTGCATACTCATTGTTGCTGCGCTTTTCGGTCTTTACACGCTAACCCGCTGGATCCTTGCCAAGCGCAAAGAAAAAAACATGTCGAAGGACCTGGCGGAAAACGCGGACGAGGAAGTTGATCGCTCCCGTGAACGCAGTGACGAGGAAATTGCCACACTCAAGGACAAATTCGACGAAGCACTCAGCGTTCTCAAGAAAAGTGGCAAGGGCAAGTTCCGACATGGCGGTTTGTACTCTCTACCCTGGTACATGATCATCGGTCCACCCGGTGCCGGCAAAACCACCTTGCTGGTTCATTCCGGACTACGGTTCCCGCTGGCCGACAAGATGGGCCTAAAAAAACTGGCGGGCGTGGGCGGCACGCGATTTTGTGATTGGTGGTTCACCGATGAAGCAGTGATTGTCGATACGGCTGGCCGTTATGTCATGCAGGACAGTGACGAGAAAGTCGACAATGCAGCCTGGCTTGGATTCCTGCGCATGCTGCGCAAAAACCGCAAGCGACGTCCCATCAATGGCATCGTGGTGGCCATCAGCATCGACGAACTGTCTCGCAGCAGTGAAGTTGATCGAGAGCGGGCAGCCGTCGCGGTCCGGGCCCGCGTCCAGGAACTGTATGAGCAGCTTGGTGTGCGCTTTCCCATTTATGTCATGTTCACCAAGTGTGATCTGCTGGCCGGGTTCATGGAATTTTTTGATGATCTTGACCGCCATGAACGAGAGCAGGTTTGGGGAACAACCTTTAACATAAATGTCGATCTGCATGAGGAACTGGAGGGTGAGCTCGACCTATTGCAGGACCACCTTGAAGCCAGGCTGGTGCAGCGCCTTCAGCAGGAGCGCGATCCCCAGCGCCGTAACCTGATTTACAACTTCCAGGGCTCATTCAACGCCGTCAAACCACTTGTTACAGGGTTTATGGAGCGTGCCTTCAAACCCAGTCGGTACGAAACGGCACCATTTTTGCGCGGCGTGTATTTCACCAGCGGCACCCAGGAAGGCACGCCATTTAACCGCCTGATCAGCCAGTTGGCACGAAACTTCAGCCTCACCAGTGCCACTGCATATTCCGGTTCAGGCCAGGGCAAGAGCTTTTTTGTCCGCGATCTGCTCAGCAAGGTGATATTTGGCGAATCCGGACTGGCGGGTACCAATCTCAAGGCCCAGCGGATCTACGGCCTGATGCGTGCCGGCGGATTCATTGCGGTTGGCATCATTCCTCTTTTACTTGTTGCCTTGTGGTGGTGGAGTTCGATCAACAATCACGGAATGATTGATTCGCTTGATGATGACGCCAGGCAGATCACCGAGACCATCGAGACTGTTTCTCCCCAGAACACATCACTGGTGAGTGTGCTGCCGGTGCTCAATGAAG
>Ga0209939_1000048_pt1 | contig 19601 bp, 18 predicted proteins | sample SalPon2A_A_D1_MG_FD_185714 | JGI IMG/M metagenome (GOLD analysis project Ga0209939, IMG submission 185714) | Soil microbial communities from South San Francisco under conditions of wetland restoration - Salt Pond MetaG R2A_A_D1_MG (SPAdes)... | ecosystem: Environmental > Terrestrial > Soil >...
ATCACGACCAGGTCGCACTCGGCGCGGGCGGCGCGCAGCAGCGAGAGGTGGCCCTCGTGCAGGTAGCCCATCGTCGGCACGAGGCCGACCGAGCGGCCTTCGCGGCGCGCCGCGGCCAGGGTGGCGCGCAACTCGTCCTTCGCGCGGACGAAGTTCACGCTATTTCTTGCGTGCGATTGCTCAGTCAGTACGAGGCTCATCCTGGTCCATGCCCTTCGGGGTCACGGCCGAGATACGAAGTATAGGCAGGCCCCGGGACGTGCCTCAACTTATGTACCCATATGGGCACCTAACTTGAGGCACGTCCCTCAGCGGCGGAACTCGATCGCGCGGATCACACGGGCCGGGGCGCCGGCGGCGATCGAGCCGGCGGGGATGTCCTCGGTGACGACCGAGTTGGCGCCGATCACGCAGCGCTCGCCGATCTCGACCCCGCTGGTGACCACGCAGTTGACCCCGAACCAGCAGTTGGCGCCGATCTTGACCGGGCCGTTGCTGCTGAAGCCCTGCCAGGTGACCGGCGTGTCCGGGTCGTCGAAGCGGTGCTCGCCGTCGCCGACGAAGCAGCCGTTGGCGAACATCGTGTGGGCGCCGATCTCGATCCGCTCGTAGGCGGCGAGCATCGTGTTGCGGTTTAGAAAGCATCCCTCGCCGATCGCGATCGTAGCCTCGGGCGCCAGTGTCAACCAGCAGCCCGGCTCGAGCAGGGTGCCGGCGCCGATCGCCAGCCGGCCCTCGTCGAGCGCCTCCAGCAGCTCGCCCTCGACCGGCTTGCGGATGAAGAACTCGCCGCGGGCCGCGTGCCGGGCCAGGCGCAGGCGCCGCAACGGCCGCCGGTTGCGCTCGTACCAGCGCCGCTTGCTCCACCAGAGTCGCCAGCCTCCGCTCATCGGCTGCATAGACTGACGTGCGTGAGCGATCTGCGCGGCGGAATCGACCTCGGGGGCACGAAGATTCAGACCGTCGTCGTCGACGGCGACAGCGAGGTGCGGGGCAAGGCGCGCCAGGCGACTCCGACCGATGGCGGCCCCGCCGACGTCGCCGCGGCGATGGCCGAGGGGATGCGTGAGGCCGCGGAGGATGCCGGGGTCTCGCCCGGCGAGCTGCAGGGAATCGGCGTCGGCTCGCCCGGCGACGCCGACGGCAAGACCGGGGTCGTCTCCACGGCCCGCAACCTGCCCGGCTGGGAAGGCAGCTTCCCGCTCGGCGAGACGCTGGCCGAGGCGCTGGGCGCCGAGGTGCGGATCGGCAACGACGTCCAGGTCGCCGTCGACGGCGAGCACCGGCTCGGCGTCGGCCGCGAGTACCCCTCGCTGCTCGGCGTCTGGTGGGGCACCGGGGTCGGCGGCGGCATCGTCCTCGACGGCAAATCCTGGCTCGGCCGGGGCGCGGCGGGCGAGATCGGCCACATCGTCGTTGAGCGCGATGGCGCCAGCTGCCCCTGCGGGCGCAAGGGCTGCATGGAGGCCTACGCCGGCCGCAAGGCGATGGAACTCGAGGCGCGCAAGCGCCACGAGGAGGGTCACAAGACGGACCTCTTCAAGCTGATGGAGAAGCACGGCAAACCGCGCCTGACCAGCGGCATCTGGGAGCGCGCGCTCGACCACGGCGACCACCTGGCGAAGAAGCTGATCGAGCGCGCGATCGGGGCGCTTGGCACCGGCGTCGCCTCAGCCTGCAACGTGCTCGACGTCGAAGCGGTCGTGATCGGCGGCGGCCTCGGCGACAGGCTCGGCGAGCGCTACATGGACGAGCTCAAAGCCGAGATGCACAAGCACCTCTTCACCAGCGACGACCCCCCGCACATGCAGGTCGCCGAGCTAGGCGACCTGGGCGGCGCGATCGGCGCGACGCTGCTCGTCCGCTGAGGGCTCGAGCAGCTCAGCGAGGAAGCGGCCGGTGTGCGAGGCCTCGACCGCGGCGACCTCCTCTGGCGTGCCGGTGGCGACGACCTCGCCACCCTCTTCGCCGCCGTCGGGGCCGAGGTCGATCAGCCGGTCGGCGGTCTTGATCACGTCGAGGTTGTGCTCGATCACGACCACCGTGTTGCCGGCCTCGACCAGGCGGCCGAGCACGTCGAGCAGGCGCTGCACGTCGGCGAAGTGCAGGCCGGTGGTCGGCTCGTCGAGGATGTAGAGGGTGTCGCCGGTGGCGACCTTGGAGAGCTCGGTCGCCAGCTTGACCCGCTGCGCCTCGCCGCCCGAGAGCGTCGTGGCCGCCTGGCCGAGGCGGATGTAGTCGAGGCCGACGTCGTGCAGGGTGCGCAGGCGACGGGCGATCTTGGGCACGTTCTCGAAGAACCCGACCGCCTCCTCGACCGACATCTCGAGCACGTCGGCGATGCTCTTGCCCTTGAAGCGGACCTCGAGCGTCTCGCGGTTGTAGCGCCTGCCGTGGCACTGCTCGCAGGGCACGTAGACGTCGGGCAGGAAGTGCATCTCGATCTTGATCTGGCCGTCGCCGCGACAGACCTCGCAGCGGCCGCCTTTGACGTTGAAGCTGAAGCGGCCGGGCTTGTAGCCGCGCGCCCGCGCCTCCTGGGTATGGGTGAAGAGCTGGCGGATGTGGTCGAAGACGCCGGTGTAGGTCGCCGGGTTGGAGCGCGGCGTGCGCCCGATCGGCGACTGGTCGATGTTGATGATCTTGTCGATCTGGCTGAGCCCGTCGATCCCGTCGTGGGCGCCGGGGCGCAGCTTCGCCTGGTGCAGACGGTTGGCGACCGCGTGGTGCAGGGTCTCGTTGACGAGGGTCGACTTGCCCGAGCCGGAGACTCCGGTGACGCAGCAGAAGACGCCGAGCGGGATCGCCACGTCGATGCCCTTGAGGTTGTGTTCGCGGGCGCCGCGCACCGCCAGCGCCCCGCGCGGCTCGCGCCGCTCGGCCGGCACCGCGATCGCTTTCTTGCCCGAGAGGTACTGGCCCGTCAGCGAGGCCGGGTCCTTGGCCACCTGCGGCGGCGTGCCGGCCGAGATCACGTGGCCGCCGTGCTCGCCGGCGCCGGGGCCGAGGTCGACGAGGTGGTCGGCGGCGAGCATCGTGCCCTCGTCGTGCTCGACAACGATCACCGTGTTGCCGAGGTCGCGCAGGCGGTCGAGCGTGCCGATCAGCTTTTCGTTGTCGCGCTGGTGCAGCCCGATCGAGGGCTCGTCGAGCACGTACATCACACCGACCAGGCTGGAACCGATCTGGGTCGCGAGGCGGATCCGCTGCGCCTCGCCACCTGAGAGTGAGCGGGCCGAGCGAGCCAGCGAGAGGTAGCCGATGCCGACGTTCTCGAGGAAGGCGAGCCGTTCGGAGATCTCACGCACGATCAGGCGCGCGATCGCGCGCTCGGTCTTGGTCAGCTCGAGCGCCTCGACCCAGGCGCTGGCAGCGCGGGCGGAGAGGTCGGTGTACTCGGCGATGCTGAGTCCGCCGACGGTGACCGCGAGGCTCTCCGGGCGCAGCCGCGCGCCCTCGCAGGCCGGGCAGGGCTGCTCGGCCATGTAGCTCTCGATCCGCTCGCGGCTGTTCTCCGAGTCGGTCTCCTCGTAGCGGCGCTGCAGGTTGTTGACGATGCCCTCGAAGCGCACCTTGTAGGAGCGGCGGCGGCCGAAGCGGTTGGTGTAGGTGACCTGGTGGCGATCGCCGCCGGTGCCGTAGAGGAAGATCTCCTTCTCCTTCTTGCGCAGCTTCGCCCACGGCTTCTCGAGGTCGACGTCGTACTCCTCGGCGACCGCTGCGATCAGCCGCTTCCAGTAGGCGCTGATGCCGCGGTTCCAGGGCTGCAGCGCGCCCTCGCCCAGTGAGAGAGTCGGATCGGGAACGACCAGCTCGGGGTCGATCACGCGCTGGAAGCCGAGCCCGTGGCAGCGGTCGCAGGCGCCGTGGGGCGAGTTGAAGGAGAAGATCCGCGGCTCCAGCTCGGGGATCGAGGTGCCGCACTTGAGGCAGGCGAACTGCTCGCTGAAGAGCATGACATCGCCGCCCGCCTCCTCTGCTCCCGCTCCCTCCGAAGAATCAGATTTCGACGTTCGGTCGCTCCCGCGTCCGGGGGCGGGCGGGAGAGTCTTGATTTCCACCAGCCCCGCGGCGAGCCCGGCGGCGGCCTCGACCGACTCGGAGAGGCGGCGGCGCAGGTCGGGCTTCATCACCAGCCGGTCGACGACCACGGAGACGTCGTGTTTGTACTTCTTGTCGAGCACGATCTCCTCGTCGAGGCGGCGCAGCTCGCCGTTGACCTTGACCCGCGAGTAGCCCTCGAGCCGCATCTGCTCGAGCAACTTGCCGTACTCGCCTTTGCGGCCGCGCACGACCGGCGCCATGACCATGAACTTCGCCCCGTCCTCGAGCGTCATCAACCGGTCGACGATCTGCTCCTGGGTCTGGCCGGTGATCTCGGCGCCGCACTCGGGGCAGTGCGGGACGCCGATCCGCGCCCAGAGCAGGCGAAGGTAGTCGTAGATCTCGGTCACGGTGCCGACGGTCGAGCGCGGGTTGCGCGAGGTCGTCTTCTGGTCGATCGAGATCGCCGGCGAGAGCCCCTCGATCGAGTCGACATCGGGCTTCTCCATCAGGCCGAGGAACTGGCGCGCGTAGGCCGAGAGCGACTCGACGTAGCGGCGCTGGCCCTCGGCGTAGATCGTGTCGAAGGCGAGGCTCGACTTGCCCGAGCCCGAGAGCCCCGTGATCACTATCAGCGCGTCGCGAGGCAACTCGACGTCGATGTCCTTCAGGTTGTGCTCACGGGCCCCGGATATGACGATGCGCTCGGAAGCAGCCACTGCGACCGAGTCTACCCACCCGAACAGACGTTCCCCTTATGGCTGTCTCGGTAGCAGAACTGCTACCTTGAGTCGCATGGCCACGATCCCCCAGAAAGAGTTGCGCAACAACGTCGCCGAAGTCCTCCGCCGCGCCGAAGCCGGCGAGGAGTTCACGATCACCGTCTCCGGCCGACCGGTGGCGGAGCTCGGCCCCACCAGCAAGCAGCAGTGGGTCGACACGTCAACGCTCAAAGATCTGTGGGCCCTGCCGCCCGACCCGACTCTGATGCGCGATATCGAGGAGATGGACGACGGCGACCTCCGCGACCCCTGGGCCGAATAGCGGTGCGTGTCGTCCTCGATACCTCGGTCCTGATCGACGGCACGGAGGTGCCGCCCGGGGTCGAAGCATCGATCAGCACCGTCTCGATCGCCGAGCTGCACTTCGGGCTCCTCGTCGCCCCTGACGACGAGGCGCGCGCCATCCGGGTAACCAGGATGGGCCTGATCGAGGCGCGCTTCCCCAACCCCCTCCCCGTCGATGACCGCGTGGCCCGCGAGTGGGGTCGGCTGAAAGCCGCCGTCTCCCAACGCGGCGGCCAACCCCGTAAGCGCACCGCAGACCTCGCCATCGCCGCAACCGCCAACGTCCACGGCGCCGAACTGATGACTTACAACGCCAAGGACTTCAAGATCATCGAAGACTTGGTCGACCTGCGCTCTCCCTAGTACTTCCGTCAGCAGCCTGACGCGCTGCCGATTCTGTAGAGCACGTGGGGCCTCAGATCGTGGCCGACGGGGAGTCGGGGGTGCTCGAAGTCGCCGGCTTTGTCGCGCCTCATCCCGATCCTCTCCATGACCGCGCGCGAGCGCGTGTTCTCAGCCGGCGTGAAGGAGACGATCTGGTCGAGGTCGAGCTGCTCGAAGCTCGATCGCCTCGATCAGATCGTCGCTCTGCTGCCTGCTGAGCGGATCGGGGAAATACTCCATGACCGCTGGATCGGCATTCAGCGCCGCGAACGGCTCGCGGTCGGCGTCCACCCAGCGGCGGAGCCTCAGCCGCGCGGTGAGCAGCTCGGGCTCAGCGGCCAATCGACTGCTGGTAGAGCGTGAAGCCGATGCCGGAGCAGACGGCGGCGATGATCCAGAAGCGGAGCATGATCTTCGTCTCCGACCAGGCCATCATCTCGAAGTGGTGGTGCAGGGGCGCCATCAGCAGGACCCGGCGGCGGAAGGTCTTGAAGGAGAAGACCTGGATCGCGACCGAGAGCGCCTCGATCACGAAGATGCCGCCGATGATGATCAGCAGCACCTCGGTCTGGGTCATCACCGCGAGCGCGCCGATCGCGCCGCCGAGCCCGAGCGAGCCGGTGTCGCCCATGAAGATCGAGGCAGGGAAGGCGTTGAACCAGAGAAATCCGACGCAGGCGCCGACCAGGCAGGCGGAGAGCAGCGCCAGGTTCTGCTGCTCGTTGGTGACGAAGGAGATCGCCGTGTAGGCGAGCAGGACGATCGCGCAGGAGCCGGCGGCGAGGCCGTCGAGGCCGTCGGTCAGGTTGACCCCGTTCGAGGTGCCGGCGATGACGAGGAAGACGAGCACGAAGTAGAGCACCGGGCCGAGGTCGAGGCTGCCGTCGCCGATGCGGAACTCGAGCACCGGCTCGAGCCCGACCTCGTGCCGGGCGACCCACCAGAGGACCAGCGCGAGGACGACCTGCACGGCCAGCTTCCAGCGCGCCGAGAGGCCGAGCGAGCGGCGTTTGACGATCTTGGTGAAGTCGTCGGCGAAGCCGAGCGCGGCGCAGCCCATCGCGACGCCGAAGACGGCGAGGCTCTGCGCATCGCGGTCGGAGAGGACGAGGAAGGGAACAATGATCGCGGCGAAGACGATCAGGCCGCCCATCGTCGGCGTGCCGGCCTTGGCGTGGTGCTCCTGCGGCCCGTCCTCGCGGATGTGCTGCCCGAACTCCTTGACCCGCAGGTACTCGATGAACTTGGGGCCGAGGAAGATGCAGATCAGCATCGCCGCCATGCCCGCGATCAAGACCTCACCCATCAGCGCAGCTCCTGCAGCGTCTCGGCGACGCCCTCCAGCCCGGCCGAGCGCGAGCCCTTGACCAGGATCGCATCGCCGGGCTCGAGCTGGGCGGCGAGCAGCTCCGCCGCCTCGGCCGGATCGCCGACCAGCTCGTCGGGGTCGTAGTCGCGCGCCGGCTCACCGACTCCGATCACCATGTCGACACCCTCGGCGCGCGCGTAGGCGCCGATCTCGCGGTGGTACGCGGGCGCGCCGGGGCCGAGCTCGCCCATCTCCCCGAGCACGGCGATGCGGCGCGTGCCGTCGAGCGAGGCGAGGTGGTCGAGCGCCGCGCGCATCGAGACCGGATTGGCGTTGTAGCAGTCGTTCACGAGGAGGATTCCGTCCCCGAGGTCGAGGCGCTCGCCCCGGAAACGGGAGAAGCCTATGCTCGCAGCGCGACCGGCCATCTCCTCGACCGGGGCGCCGAGCGCGACGCCGGCGGCGATCGCGGCCAGCGCGTTGGTCAGGTTGTGGCGCTCGGCGAAGGGGAAGCTGAAGCGGGTGCGGCCCGCGGGCGTCGCGATCAGCGCCTCGGTGACGCCGTCCTCGACCTGGATCTCGAGCGCCTCGACGTCGCCGCCGGGGCCGAAGCGCAGCAGGCTGGGCTCGGGGCCCAGATGGCGCTCGAGCTCACCCGCCTCGACCGGCACGACGGCGACACCGTCCTCCGGCAGGGACGCGAGGATCTCCGCCTTGGCCGCGGCGATCGCCTCGACCGAGCCGAGCAGCTCGACGTGGACCGGGCCGACGTTGGTGATCACGGCGACCCGGGGCTCGGCGATCGCCGCGAGCTCAGCGATCTGACCGGGGCCGCGCATCGCCATCTCGAGCACCAGCAGCTCGGTGGCGGCGGGCGCCTCGAGCACCGTCAGCGGCAGCCCGATCTCCGTATTGAGGTTCTCGCGGTTGGCGTGGACCCGGCCCGGCAGCAGGGTCCGGGCGATGTCCTTGACCGAGGTCTTGCCGACCGAGCCGGTGATGCCGACGACCGGCGCGTCGAGCTCCCGGCGCCAGGCGGTCGCAAGCGCCTGCAGGGCGGCGAGCGGGTCGTCAACGGAGAAGACCCAGCCGGCCGGCTCGGCGCGTTCGCTGTTTGTCGCGTCGGGGCCGACAAAGAGCGAACGCGCGGCGGAGGTTCCGACGACGGCGCCCCAAGCACCTGCCGCGAGCGCGGCGGGTGCGAACTCGCCGCCGTCGACCCGCTCGCCGCGAAGACCGAAGAAGATGTCGCCCGCGCCGGCCTCGCCGGAGTCGATCACGGCGCGGCCGGGCGTTCCATCGGCTCCACGGGCGACGATCTCCGCCCCGGTCGCCGCCGCGATCTGCTCCGGGGTCAAATTCACGACCGCGCCGCCGGATCGCGTTCGCCGCTCAGCAGACGCCGCAACTCCTCACGCGCCACCTCGCGGTCGTCGAAGGGGACCTTGCGCCCGTCCTCGAACTCCTGACCCTGCTCGTGCCCCTTGCCGGCGATGACAACCGCGTCGCCGGGCCTGGCTTCACCCAGAGCCAGCGCTATCGCCTCACGTCGATCGACCTCCAGCTCGACTTCGCCCCCATCCTCGGCTCCTTCGGCAACTTCCGCGACGATCGCATCGGGGAACTCAGAACGAGGATTGTCCGACGTGATCACCGCAAGCTCGGACAGCGCGGCTCCGGCTCGTCCCATCTTCGGCCTCTTGTCGCGATCGCGGTCACCGCCGGCGCCGAAAACCGAGATCACCCGTCCCGAGGTCATCTCGCGCACGGCCAGCAGCACGTTCTCCAGCGAGTCTGGCGTATGCGCGTAGTCGACGAGCACGGAGAACGCCTGCCCCTCGTCGATCGGCTCGAAACGGCCGGGCGGGGCTTTCGCAGCCGAAAGCCCCGCCGCTGCGACCTCGGCGTCAATCCCCATCGCCACGGCCGCGGCGAAGGCCCCGAGCGCGTTTGCGACGTTGAAGTGCCCCGGCAGTCGCATCCGCACCCGGATCCCGTCGACCGTGAACTCCGAGCCGAGGGGGCCGATGGCGACATCACCTGCCGAGAGGTTGGCATCGGCCCCCTCGGCCGAAAACGTCACGCACGCGAATTCCTCCGCCAGCCGTCGCCCGTACGGGTCGTCGACGTTGACGATCGCCGTCCTCGGCCCGCTCTCGAACAGCAGCCGCTTGGCCGCGAAGTAGTCCTCCATGTCGGCATGGAAGTCGAGGTGGTCCTGGGTCAGGTTGGTGAACAGCGCCACGTCGAACCCGATCGAGTCGGCCCGGTGCAGGGTCAGCGCGTGAGAGGAGACCTCCATCGCGCAGGCCGCGTCCCCCCCGTCGAGCATCCGTCGGAACGTCCTCTGCAGATCGACAGCCTCCGGCGTGGTCCGCTCGACCTCCTCCTCGACACCGCCGACGACCTGCTTGACCGTCCCTAACAACCCGCACCGCACCCCCGCCGACTCGAGGATCTGGCGCAGTAGAAACGCCGTGGTCGTCTTCCCATTGGTCCCCGTGATCCCAGCGACCCACAGCTCCTTCGTCGGATCCCCGAAGAACCGCGCCGCCAGAGGAGCCATAGCGGCACGCGCATCCGGCACCACGACCTGGGCGACGTCGAGCTCGGGGAGCTCGTGCTCGACCACCAAGGCAACAGCCCCAGCCTCAACCGCCCCGGCCGCAAACTCATGCCCATCGACCTTCTCCCCCGGCACACAGAAGAACAACGCCCCCGCCCCAACCTTCCGACTGTCATAAGCAAGGTCGGCCACGGCAACAGACCCGTCGCCGACAACCCGTGCCCCACCAGCTGCAGAAGCGAGCGCATCCAATCTCACGGCGGCGATTGTAGGCGGGTGTTGGGACCCCTCCCGCGAAGGCTCGTGGACAGACGACCCGCACCCTGACCCAGGATCAGCTGCGCGACGGCCTTCGTGGGAGGGGTCCCAACACCCGGTCCCTATTCCTGCGGCACCCCGAGATATGGCAACGCGAACTTCGCGATCTCGCCAAACGCCGGCGCCGCCACCGAGCCGCCGTAGATATCCCCCTGCGGCTGGTCGACGATCACCGCGACCAGCAGGCGCGGATTGGCCGCCGGGGCGAAACCGATAAAGGAAGCGACGTACTTGGTCTCCGAGTAGGTGCCGTTCTCGGCGACCTGCGAGGTACCGGTCTTGCCGGCCAGGGTGTAGCCGGGGACGCTGACCTCCGAGGCGGTGCCGCCCGGAGCGAGCACACCCTCGAGCATCTCGCGCACCTGCGCGGCGACCCCGGCGCCGATCACACGGCGGCCCTGTGGCTCGGCCACCGGCTCCTCGCCGATCCGCTCGATCAGCCGTGGACGCCGCAGGACGCCGCCGTTGGCGATCGCCGCGTAGCCGGCGACCATCTGCATCGGCGTCACCGCGAGGCCCTGCCCGATCGGCAGGTTGCCCATCGTCGAGCCCGAGTACTCGTCGAGCGCCGGCACGATCCCGCGCTCCTCGGCCGGGTAGGGAACCCCGCTCGGGCGGCCGAAGCCGAAGCGGCCGATCCAGCGGCTGAATCTCTCGCTGCCCAGGCCGAGCCCGACCGTCACCGCGCCGACGTTCGAGGAGTGGGCGAGGATTTCGGCGACCGACATCGTCGCCGTCCCACGCGGATGCGACTCCTCGATCACCCGGTCGGCGACCTTGATCGTCGGCGGCAGGGTGAAGTAGGTCTCGGGCGAGACCTGTTTTTCCTCGAGCGCGGCGGAGACGGTGAACGACTTGAAGGTCGAACCGGGCTCGTAGGTGAAGCCGGTGGCGCGGTTGATCAGGTCTTCGGGGTCGGCGCTCTCGAGGTGGCCGGGATCGACGGGGGGCCAGTTGGCCATCGCCAGCAGCTCCGAGCTGCGCGGATCCATCACGATCGCGGTCGCCCCCTTTGGCGCGTAGGTTTCGCCGACCGCGGCCAGCGCCTGCTCGGCCTTGCGCTCGATCGCCGGGTCGATCGTAAGCCGCAGGTCTTCGCCGTCCTCGGCCTCGCTCACGGTCTCCAGCCGGATCGGCTCGCCGAGCGCGTCGTTGACGACGCGGCGTTCGCCGTCGCTGCCGCGCAGCAGCGAGTCCTGGCCGACCTCGAGCCCGCTGAGGCCCTGGTTTTCGTCGCCGACCGCGCCGATCGCCTGCGCAGCCAGGTCGCCCTGCGGGTAGGTGCGGCGGCTGTCGGGCAGCTCGCCGATCCCGGGCAGCTCGAGCCGGGAGACCCGCGCCGCGCTGGGCACGTCCACCTTGCGCGCCACGTAGGAGAAGCCCGAGTCCTCGGTCAGATTCTCGAGCACTTCGCTCTCCTCCAGGCCGAGGATGCCGGCGAGCTTGTCGGCCGTATCGCGCGGCTGCTTCACCTGGTAGGGCGTGGCGTAGATCGTGCGCGCGTCTTCGGAGACGGCGAGCGGGTTGCCGAAGCGGTCGAGCACGCTGCCGCGCAGGCCCGGCACGGTGACCACGTCGGTCTGCTGGTAGGCGGCCTCAGAGGCGAGCTCGGCCCCCTGCACGCCCTGCAGCCAGAAGGCGCGGCCGGCGATGAGCAGAAAACAGAGCAGAAAGCCGGCGAAGAGAAGGCCGATTCTGCGCTCGATCGTGCGCATACGGGCTCAGTAGGGGGTTCCGGCGGCGGCCAGGCGGCGGGCCGCGACCGCCGCGTCGTCGGGGCCGGCCCGAACGACGCCGGCCTCCTCGATCGCCGCGGCGCTCAGCCCCAGGGCGGCTGCTTCGTGGCTGATCCGCCCGGCGCCGGACTTCTGCGCGTCGCGGCTGCGCAGCACGGAATTCTCCTCGTCGAGCGCCTGGATGTTCTGCTCGACGTGGCCGGAGCTCGCCGCGAGGCTGAGCGTGACCACGTTGAGCGCGACGATGCCGACCAGCAACACACCGAGCACCGCGATCCAGGCGCGGCCGCGGGTCAGCCTGACGATCAGGCCCGAATCGGGCAGGCCGCGGACGGCGGTCGCCGTGCCGACGGCGATCGGGATCAACTGGCCGCCGGGGCGGCGCGTGGGCGTCGCCCGCTTGCGCTGCGGCGTGCGGCTCGGCGCCGGGCGCTTGCGCGGCGCGCGTGCCGGGGCCGCCTGGCGAGCGGTGGCCGCGGCGGCCATCAGGCAGCGCTCCCGGCGCTCTGCGCCTCGGCGATCTTCACCGCGGCGCGCAGGTGGGCGGATCGGGAGCGCGGGTTGGCGGCGGCTTCGGCAGCCTCCGGCGCCAGCGCGCGGCGGGTCAACAGCTCGGCTTCCGGCTCGCGCCCGCAGGCGCAGACCGGCATCTCGGGCGGGCAGACGCAGTCGCGGGCTCGGGCGACGAGGAACTGCTTGACGCGACGGTCCTCGAGTGAGTGGAAGGAGATCGCGGCGAGGCGCCCGCCGAGCGGGAGCATCGACCACGCGGTCGGCAGCGCGTCGTCGAGCGAGTCGAGCTCGCCGTTGACGGCGATCCGCAACGCCTGGAAGGTCCGCTTCGCCGGGTGGCCGGCGCCGAAGCGGGCCGATGCCGGCATTCCCGCCTTGACCGCGTCGACCAGCTCGGCAGTCGTGTGCAGCGGCCGCCGGCGCGCGATCTCGCGCGCGATCCCGCCGGCATAGCGCTCCTCACCGAGCGTGCGCAGCACCTGCGCGATCCGGGACTCCGGCCACTCGTTGACCAGGTCGGCGGCGCTGAACTGCTGCCGCGTGTCCATCCGCATATCGAGCGGCGCGTCGTAGGAGTAGGAGAAGCCCCGCTCCCTGGCGTCGACCTGCATCGAGGACATTCCGAGGTCCATGAACACCATGTCTGGGCTGATGCCTTCGCCGCGCAGGGTGCGAAGACCTGCCGAGTAGTCGCTGCCGAAAAACCTGGTTTTGCAGGGAACCTCGGCCGCGAAGCGCTCGAAGCGAGGCTCTGCGTCCGGGTCGCGGTCGATCGCGATCAGAGTCCCCTCCGGCCCCAACGCATCGGCGATCCGGCGCGCGTGCCCGCCGCCGCCGAAGGTGCAGTCGACGGCGACCTGGCCCGGCTGCGGCGCCAGCAGATCGGTCAGCTCGGTGGCGAGGACTGGCTCGTGCTCGGTCGGCATGTAGATCAGGGTCGCGGGATCGAAGGCAGTCTGAGGACGGGCGCGGTCGGGAAGCGGCGCATTCGCGGCTCGGGCGTGCATCTCACGCACTCGCTCCGCTCGTGGCCAGGCCCTCGGCGATCTCCGGCGCGGAGGCGTCGAGCTCCTCCTCCTGCTTCGCCCATGCCTCGGCGTTCCAGATCTCGAGGTACTCACCGGCGCCGATCACCACGCAGGGCCCGGCGAGGCCGGCGTGGTCGATCAAAGGCTTGGGCACGCGGATGCGCCCGGCCGAGTCGAGCTTCTCGTCGAAGGAGCCGCCGTGGAAGCGGCGGCGCAGGCTGCGGGCGTCCTTGCCGAAGGGGCTGTGGGGCGAGAGGAAGCGATCGGAGAGCTGCTCGAACTCGTCGGTCGTGTGCACCCAGACGCAGGGGTCGAAGCTCTTGGAGAGAACGATCCCGTCGGAGAGGGCGGCGCGGAAGCGGGAAGGAACCGTGAGCCGATCCTTGGAATCGAGGCTGTGCTCGTAGAGACCACGAAATGCCATCCCCGTGGGTTCCTTTCTCGGCTGGGGAAAAGAGTCAGGACCGGAGTGATGAGGTGGGAGGAGCCTCACCACCCCGGTCCTTGGGCTTCAACTCGAGCGCCACAGTACCCCACTTCCTCCCACTTTGCAACACGACCCCAAACAGACGTCCCCGCCGCAACTTCGGTTGCAGGGACAGAAAGGCGCGCCGGGGCGCGTTTCTCGCGCTATGCGTAAGAAAGGCGCCCCGGCGGCGTCAGAAGCCGCCGAGCAGGATGTCGGCGTTGGCGATCAGGGCGGCGGCGATCATCAGCAGAACCGAGGGGACGAGGGCGAGGGCGACGACGAGCTGGATCTTGGGGGCGGCGCGGGCGGCGCGCTCCTCCACCGCACGGCGCTGGTCGCGGCGCAGGCCGGTGGCCTGGCGGCGCAGCTGGTCGGCGAGCGGCGAGCCGAGCCTGCGCGAGCGTTCGATCGAGGCGCAGAGGGTGGCGATCTCGTTGCCGGGCACGCGCTCGCGCAGCGCCGTGAGCGCCGCCGGCAGCGGCTGGCCGCACTCGAGCTCGGCAACCGCGACGCGTAGCTCCTCGGCCAGCGGCCCGCTGCCGGCGGCGGCGATCTCGGCGAACCCCGCGGCGGGGCTGCGACCGGCTGCGGAGCCGATCGCGAGCAGGTCGAGCGCGTCGGGGAGCGCCGCGACCAGGCGCCGGTGGCGCCGGCGGGCGCGGCGCTCGAGCAGCGCATCCGGCGCGACGAAGCCCGCTGCGGGCATCGCCAGCGCGACCAGCCAGGCGGTCCGCCCGGGCGCCGCCGGCGCGGCCAGCAGGGCGACTCCGGCCCCGACCGCGGCGCAGGCCAGCTTCGCCCGCAGCGGCGGCGCCTCGCCGCGGCGCGCGAGCCTCACTCGGCCACCCTGGCGAAGCGGCGGATCGCGACGAAGCCCGCCACCTGCAGCGCCACGGCGACCGCGAGCAGCAGCGCCGGGGCGGGCGCCCCGATCAGCTTGGCCAGGAATCCCGGCTGGATCAGCTCGGCGAAGAGCGCGCCGCCGCTCGGCATCGCGACGACCAGCAGCCCGGTGAAGCGCGCCTGCGCCGTCGCCGAACGGGCGTCCTCCGCAGCACGATCGCGCTCGGCCGCCCCGTCGGCGAAGCGGCGCAGCAGCCCGGCCAAGTCGCCGCCGGCGCGGCGCTGGCTGAGCAGGGCGGCGGCGAACGCGTCGACCCGCGTCGAGCGCATCCGCCGCCGCCAGCCGTCGACCGTCTCGACCGTCGGCGAGCCCAGCTCCAGCTCGGCCCCCAGCCTCACCAGCTCGACAGCGGCCGGGCCGTCAAGCGACGAGACCGCCGCCGGCAGCGAGGCGCGCAGCGAGCGCCCGGCCGCAAGTGAGTCGGCGACTGCCGCCGCGATCTCCGGCAGGGCGCGCTCGACCGTGCGCCGGTAGCGGCGGCGGCGGCTCGAGACGACCCAGCCGGCCAGCGCCGGGCCGGCGACCGCGAGCGGCGCCGCTGCCGCCGCGCCCGCCAGGAACCAGCCGCCCAGCAGCGCCGCCCCCGCCCCGACCGCGGCGAGCCGGCGGCGCTCCGGCCGCGAGGGAGCGTAGCCCTCCTCGCCCGCCCGGCGCAACGGCTCCAGCGCCAGCCGCAGCCAGCGCGCCGGCGCCGGGCTGGCGAGCAGCGCTTCGCGAGCAGCAAGCGCGGCCAGGCCACCGGCGGCGGCGCTCAGCGGCAGCAGCAACACCGAAGCGCTGCTCATCGCCGTGCGGCCAGGTCGGCGATCTCGGTCACCTTCCGCGAGCCGTCGCCACGGCGCTCGAGCTGGACGACGAGGTCGATGCCGCGGCGGATCTGGGTTGCGATCGCCTCATGCGGTAGACCGACCCCCGCCATCAGCGCCAGTGTCTCCAGTCGCGCCAGGGCGTCGGAGGGAGAGTTGGCGTGCACTGTGGAGAGCGCGCCGCGGTGGCCCGTGTTGAGGGCGGTCAGCAGGTCGAGCGCCTCGATGCCGCGAACCTCGCCGATCACGATCCGGTCCGGGCGCATGCGCAGGGCGTTGCGCAGCAGGTCGCGGATCGATACCTCCCCCCTGCCCTCGACCCCGGCCGGCCGGCTCTCGAGCCGGACGACGTGACGCCGCTGCAGCCGCAGCTCGGCGGCGTCCTCGATCGTGACCAGCCGCTCGTCCGCTCCGACGAAGCCGGAGAGCGCGTTCAGCAGCGTCGTCTTGCCCGAGCCGGTGCCGCCGCTGATCAGGATGCTGCGCCGCTCGCCCACCGCGGCCTCCAGCCGGGCCAGCTGCGACTCGCTGAGCGTGCCCAGCGCGACCAACTCGCGCGGGCCCGGTCGCTCGACGCCGAAGCGGCGGATCGAGAGCGCCGGGCCGTCGATCGCCAGCGGTGGGATCACGACGTTCACCCGAGAGCCGTCGGCGAGCCGCGCATCGACCATCGGGCTGAGCTCGTCGATGCGGCGGCCGAGCGGCGCGAGGATGCGCTCGATCGCGTTGCGCAGCTCCTCCTCGCCGGCAAAGCAGGCCTCGACCTGTTCGATCCGGCCGCCGCGCTCGACATATACGTCGCCGGGGCCGTTGACCATCACCTCCTCGACGCTCGGGTCGGCGAGCAGGTCCTCGAGCGGGCCGAGGCCGATCGTGTCGCGCAGCACCTGAGCGACCAGCGCCTCGCGGTCCTCCGTGCAGAGCAGCGCCGCCTCGGCCACGACCAGCTTGCGCACCTGGTCCTCGAGCTCGCCGGTCGAGGATGCGCCCCGAGCCGCCGCCTCGCGGCGCTGTTCCACCAGCCGCGACCGCAGCGAGTCGGCCAGCTCCTCCAGGTGCCTGGCCCGCGCCGCTACCGCTAACCGCCCGGCAGCAGGGTGATCTTGCGGGCGAAGCTCTCAGCGGCGATCAGGCGCAGGGCCTGAGAGCGGGTGAGGCCGAGCGTCGCCGCGGCGGTCGCCCCCGGGCCCGGCCCTTCGGCGGCAGGACGCAGAGCAAGCAGCGACACACGTGGGGCGGCGACGTAGGTGCGCCCGGGCCCGGCGCCCCGCGGTTCGCCGGTGACGACGACATCGACCGTCCGCCCGGCTCCCCCTCCGGTCGCCAGCAGGGCGCCGGCGCCGCTGACGGCGATCTCCACCGGCCGGCGGCCGTCGCCGAGCGGCCCGGCCCGCTTGCCACGCCCACGGGCGACAGCCAACTGGGCCCCGAGCAGGTAGGAGCCGGCCGGCAGCGCGGCGCGCGCGACCAGGCCCAGTGCCTCCTCCGGCGCCGCCAGTGCGCCGGGCGGGATGAAGCGGACCGGCACGCGCCGCACCGCAAGCGCCGCAGAGACCTCCTGCGGGCCGATCCGCCGCCCGGCGGCGATGCCCTGCTCGAGCACCACCACAGGGCGCAACGCGCCGTAGCCGCGGGACGCCCTCGCTCCGTAGCCATCGGCGATCGCCGCCGCGCCGGCGGCGGCGATCAGCGCCGCCAGCAGGAAGGCGAGTGCGCGCCGTCGCCGGCTCATAGGACGTCTCATGCTGCCGGGGGACGGCCGCCGGCCAGGGGCAGCTCCAGCAGCGCCAGCGAGCCGCGCTCGGAGCGACGCAGGGCAAAGCGCCCCGCGTGGCCGGCGGCCACCTGACGCACGACCGCCAGCCCGTGGCCATGACGGCTGCGGCCCGCGAGGCGGGTGATCGCCTCGCCCGGCGTCTCACGCCGGGCCGCCGGTCGTGCCGCGCGGCCGGAGTCGGCGACGACGATCCGCACCCCTCCCCTGTAGGGGCGGGCGTCGACCGAGATCGCCGGGCCGCCGTGCTCGATCGCGTTGACGATCAGGTTGTCGAGCGCCTGCGCCAACTCGACCCGGTCGCCGAGGACGGCGGCGCGTCCGGCGCGCCAGCGAAGGCTCAGCGTGGCGTCGACCTGGCCCGCCCGCCCGCGCCAGCGGCGCAGAGCCGCTTCCAGCAGCGGCCGCAGCTCCACCTCCTCGGCCGGGCGGCGGAGGCCGCTGCCGTTGACTTCGCGGTCGAGCCGCTCCAGCGCCGCGGCGGCGAGCTCGACCGAGCTCGCCAGCACGGGTGGAGGGGCGGAGCCGGGACCGGCGCCTGCCAGCGCGATCGCCTGCAGCGGCCGGCGCAGCTCGTGCAGGGCCTGGTTGAGCGCGAGCCGGCGACGGCCGGCCCGCAGACCCTGGAACGCAAGCGCCGTCGCCATCGTCAGCGCCAGCGGCCAGCCGGCGTGCATCGCGGCGAGCTCGATCATCCGTCGAGGAGGCGATAGCCGACGCCCCAGCAGTTGATGACGTAACGCGCCCCCTGCGGATCCAGTTTGCGCCGCAGCCGGCTCGCGTGCGAATCGAGCGTGCGCGTCTTGGTCGGCGTGCGGTAGCCCCAGACCTCGCCGAGCAGCTCGCGCTTGGAGAAAACGCGATGCGGGTCGGTCGCGAGAATGTGCAGCAGCGCGAACTCTTTCTTGGAGAGCTCGACCCCCCGGCCCTCGACCCAGGTGCGGCGCCGCCCCGTGTCGACGACGATCTCGCCGACCCGCAGCGACCCGCTGCGGCGCTGCTCGACCCGCCGCAGCACAGCCGAGATCCGCGCCCGCAGCTCGCCGTAGTGGAACGGCTTGACGACGTAGTCGTCGGCGCCGAACTCGAGCCCGCGCACGCGGTCTTCCTCGCCGCCGCGGCCACTGAGCACGATCACAGGCAGGCGCGGATCGAAGCGGGAGACGATCCCGTCCGCGCAACGGATCTCCTGCAGCACGTCGAGCCCGGAAGCGTCGGGCAGGGTCAGATCGAGCAGCATCAGGTCGGGCTGCTTGAAGCGGCAAAGCCGCAGCGCGTCGGAGGCGCTCGGCGCCGGCAGCACCCCGTAGCGGTCGGCGGCGAGGTGATCGCAGAGCAGTTCCAGGGTCGGGGTGTCGTCCTCGCAGACGACGACGCTGGCGATCTCTTGGCGCTGGGGCAACATGCACCCTTCTAAGGGTGGGGAGACGGAAACTCTCCCCCCCTCGGCGCCGGCAGACAGCCGCAAAGCGCGGGAAACTCAGTCGGCGAGCAGCCGCTCCAGCAGCTCGACGTACTGCAGCGTGTGGCGATCCTCGAGGAAGTTCTTGCGGACGTTCTCGTGGGCGGCCTCGCCGATCGCGGCGGCTCGCTCGGGGTCGGCCAGCAGTCCGGCGACCGCGGCAGAGAACTCGCGCAGGTCGAGCCCGTTCTTCAGCAGCACCCCGTTGACCCCGTCGGCGATCTGGTCGGCGATGCCGCCGACCGCCGTGGCGACGACCGGCCGCCCCTTCCACATCGCCTCGGTCACGGTCAGCCCGAAGCCCTCCTTGAGGCTCTTCTGCACGACGACGGTCGCCTGCCGCTGCAGGGCGTTGACGATCGCCGCGTTCTCCTCGAGGTCCTCCATCGGCAGGCTCGCCAGCAACACCCGGGCCCGCACCTCGTCCGGGAGGCGGCGCCAGTCGGCCTCGAGTTCGGCGAGCACCGCGGCGCCGTCGGGATCGTCGGTCACGGCGCCAAGGCTCGGCCCGGCGAGGATCAGCCAGGCGTCGTGGCCTTCCTCGCGCACAGCGGCGAAGCCGTGCATGACCCCGGCCGGGTCCTTGAGCCGATCCCAGCGCGAGACCTGGACGACGAGCCGCGCATCGGCGCCCGGCAGCTCGCCCTCGCCGGCCACCTCGCAGCGGCGCTCGACCTGCGCCTCGCTGCCGTCGGTGCGGCGGAAGCGGGGCTCGACCCCCTCTCCCCCGTCGGGATCCTCCGCCAGCAGGCCGGCGCGGCGCAGGATCGCCCGCGCCCGCCCCGGCTCCATGTCCTGGTTCTTGGGCGAAGAGATGTCGATCGACGGCGGCACGATCGCGACCGTCATCGGCTCGCAGACGTAGGGGACGAAGTCGCGGCGCGAGAAGACGACGGCGTCGGCCCGGGTCACGTAGGGGGCGAGGAACTCCCAGCCGGCCTCGGTCAGTCGGTTGCGCTCGTCGGCGCCGATGTGACAGCGCCAGACGACCGTGCGGCCGGCGTCGACCAGCGGTGGGACGAGGGCGGCGGTCTGCGGGTCGTGAAGGAAGACGACGTCCTCGGGGCCGACCTGTTCGAGCACCGAATCGGCGTTGCCGCGGCTGACCTGCTCGAATTCCTCCCGCTCCTCCTCGCCCAGCTCGCCGCCGTCGCCGACCTCGCCGTGGAGGAAGTTGTGGAGGCGCTTGGTCAGGGTGAAGAACTCGGGCGTGCCGGCGAT
>Ga0209939_1000052_pt1 | contig 19013 bp, 13 predicted proteins | sample SalPon2A_A_D1_MG_FD_185714 | JGI IMG/M metagenome (GOLD analysis project Ga0209939, IMG submission 185714) | Soil microbial communities from South San Francisco under conditions of wetland restoration - Salt Pond MetaG R2A_A_D1_MG (SPAdes)... | ecosystem: Environmental > Terrestrial > Soil >...
ATGACGGCGGCGGCGGGCTCGCGGCCGTGCGTGGAGATGGGCTCGCGTCGCACGCACGAGGAGTCGGCCGTCGCCGCCGCCCGCGCTGCCTACATCGCGGGTTTCTCGGCCACGTCCAACCTCGAGGCGGCCCGCCGCCACCGCCTTCCCGCCGTCGGCACCTCGGCCCATGCGTTCACGCTGCTGCACGACGACGAAGGCGACGCCTTCGCCTCGCAGGTGGCCAGCCTGGGACCCTCGACCACCCTGCTGGTCGACACCTACGACATCGCCACCGGCGTCGAGCGCGCCGTCCGGGCGGCCGGCCCCGGGCTCGGCGCGGTGCGGCTGGACTCCGGGGACCTGCTCTCCGGGGCCGCCGACGTGCGAACGCAGCTGGACGAGCTCGGCGCGACGGAGACGCAGATCGTCGTCACCTCGGACCTCGACGAGTACGCGATCGCCGCACTGCAGTCCGCCCCCGTCGACTCCTACGGCGTGGGCACCCGGGTCGTCACCGGATCCGGAGCTCCCACCGCCGAGATGGTCTACAAGCTGGTCAGCCGGCAGAACGCCGACGGTGCGCTCGTGCCGGTGGCGAAGGCCAGCACCGACAAGAGGTCCGTCGGCGGTCGCAAGTACGCCCTGCGTCGTCGCAACAGCACGGGTGTGGCCCAGGAGGAGCTGGTCGGTATCGACCGCCGCCCGGAGGACGACGGTGACGACCGAGAGCTGATGGTTCCCCTGGTGCGGTCGGGATCGGTGGTCAGTGCCACGGACGCCGACACGGCCCGGGAGCGGCACGCCGCATCCCGGGCCGAGCTGCCCACCCGGGCCCTGCGCTTGTCCCAGGGCGACCCGGCGATCGAGACCACCTTTCTCGACCCCTGACCCGACCCCCAGCCACATCTGCCCACCTCGAGCCGCAAACTCGGCGCTGGAGGCCAACTTCGACGCTGGGGGTCTGGCACGGCAGGACGCGATCTACAGTGGAGCCATGACACGCGCCCTGGTGATCGTCGACGTCCAGCACGACTTCTGCGAGGGAGGCTCGATGGCCGTCGACGGCGGCATCGAGGTGGCCAGCCGAATCAGCGAGTATGTCGGGGCCCGCGGAGAGGAGTACGCCGCCGTGGTCGCCACCGCGGACTGGCACGTGGACCCAGGCGACCACTGGTCGAGCGAGCCGGACTTCGAGACCTCGTGGCCGGTGCACTGCGAGGTCGGCACCGACGGCGCCGAGTTCCGCCCCGAGCTGGCCCCGGCCCTCGAGGCGGTGCAGGCCGTCTTCCGCAAAGGGGAGTACATCGCCGCCTACAGCGGTTTCGAGGGCAGCACCGAGGTCGACGGGGAGCCGGTGCAGCTCGCGGCGTGGCTGCGTGACGCGGGGGTGGACGCGGTGGACGTGGTCGGCATCGCGACCGACCACTGTGTCCGGGCCACCGCGCTGGACTCGGCCAGGGAGGGTTTCGACACCCGTGTGTTGCTGGGGCTCACCGCGGGAGTTGCTCCCGATACCACCGCCGCCGCGCTCGAGCGCATGAGCGAGGAAGGCGTCACGCTCGTCGAGCCCGCTTCCTAACCGCATACCGCGCGCTCACCCCCCGGCGCCGGAGGTGAGCGGCCACCGCTAGGACTTGCGCACCACCTGAGTCTTGGCGGCCTTGTCGTTCAGCGACTGGTTCTTGGCGTCCCACAACGGCCAGAGCCCGTTGATCAACGGCACGAGACCAGCGATGTTGCCCAGGATCGGCACGACGCCCAGCAGCTGGGGCCCTTCCCAGACCAGGGCGCGCACGATGCTGGTGTTCCAGCTGAGGGGGCCGGGGTGCTCGCGCAGTCGGACCCGGAGTCCGAGCACGAGCTTGCCCGGTGTGGCCGCAGCGACCTTGAGGAAGACGGCTTCGTACACCAGGCTGAGCACTGCTGAGGCGAATCCCACCGTGGCCACCTGGGCCACGACCTCCTGCTGCAGGGAGGTGGCCTCGGCGGACTCCACTGACGCGGGATCGCTCAGGACGGAGAGCCACTGCTCGAAGGTGCTCATGAAGTCCGGTGAGAGGACGGGCAACATCGCGAACGTGGCGATGGTGATCAGGAGCCAGTCCACCACCCGGGCGAAGAAGCGCCGCCACCACCCTGAGACTCGCTGGCCGTCGGGTGTCGTCGGCCGCCCGTCCTGCTGCTGGTAGTCCGAGCCCGGCATCGGCTCGTACCCGTAGCCAGACGACCCGGCGCCGCCGTAGCCGCGTTGCCCTTGCTGGGCGTACCCACCACCGGCGTAGCTCTGCGGTGAGCCGTAGGAGCCGGCGGCGCCCTGGTCGGCCTGCGGGCGGTGTCGGGGACTGGTGTGTGTGGTCCACTGCGTACCGTCCCAGTAGCGCAACAGGTCACGCTCCATGGGGTCGTCGTACCACCCTGCCGGTTGACTCATGGGCTCAACTCTGTCACATGGTGACGCCGATGTACTTCGTCTCCTGGTATTCCTCGATTCCCTCTGCGCCGCCTTCGCGTCTCAGGCCCGACTGCTCGACGCCGCGTAGGGGCGCGTAGACGTTGCAGACGACGCCGTCGGGAAGACGCCGGCGCGGCGACCTCAGTCCAGGACCGGGTCCTCGCGAAGCTTCTCCTCCAGACGGATGACGTGCTGCACCGCGTTGATCAGCGCCAGGTGGGTGAACGCCTGAGGGAAGTTGCCCAGGTGCTCGCCACTGGAGGCATCGATCTCCTCGGCGTAGAGCTCCAGCGGCCCGGCGAGGGAGAGCAGCTTGCCGCACAGGCGCCGGGCACGCTTGAACTCACCGATCTCGCACAGCGCGGAAACCAGCCAGAACGAGCAGATGGTGAAGGTGCCCTCCTCGCCCTCGAAGCCGTCGTCCGTGTCGTCCACCTTGTACCGCAGCACCAGGCCGTCCACGGTGAGCTCGTCGGCGATCGCCAGCACCGTGGCGCGGATCCGCTCGTCGTCGGGGGGCAGGAAGCGCAGCAGGCAGGCCAGAAGGAGCGAGGCGTCCAAGGCGGAGGTGCCGTAGTACTGGGTGAAGACGCCCCGCTCGTCGACACCATTCTCGAGGATGTCGGCCTTGATCTCGTCGGCCTTGTCCTTCCACTCCTCAGCCCGGGCGTGCTCGCCGTACATGGTGGCCAGGTGGCATCCGCGGTCCACGGCCACCCAGCACATGATCTTGGAGGAGGTGAAGTGCTGGAGCTCGCCCCGCACCTCCCAGATCCCGGCGTCGGGGTCCTGCCAGTGCTTCAGCGCCTCCTCGACCTGGGTCTCCAGGATCGGCCACACGCGGTTGTCCAGCCGGTCGGCCGACTTGATGTGCAGGTAGACCGAGTCGAGCAACGCGCCCCACACGTCGTGCTGACGTTGGGAGTAGGCGGCGTTGCCGACCCGCACGGGCTTGGAGTGGGCATACCCCTGCAGATGGTCCAGCTCGTACTCGGTGAGCTCGCGCTCGCCGCCGATGCCGTACATGATCTGCAGGTTGGGGTCGTCGCTGGCCTGGTCGGCGATGAAGGAGAAGAAGTCCAGGGCCTCCCAGTCGAAGCCGAGTGAGTACAGCCCCCACAACGCGAACGTGGCGTCGCGGATCCAGGTGTACCGGTAGTCGTAGTTGCGTTCACCGCCGAGGGTCTCGGGCAGGGATGTCGTGCCCGCGGCGGCGATGGCGCCGGTGGGGGCGTAGGTGAGCCCCTTGAGCGTCAGGGCGCTGCGTTGCAGGTAGCTGCGCCAGGGGTGGTCCGGGAACTCGCCGCGGGCCAGCCAGTGCTGCCAGTGGTGGGCGGTCCAGACCTGCCGCTTGTAGGCGTCGTCGAAGTCCTTCGGAGGCGGCGCCCCGTTCCACGACAGCGCGACGAAGCGCGTGTCTCCCGCCTTGAGCAGGGTGCGGGACTCGGCCTGTCCGCCCTCGAAGCCGATCGCCATGTCGGAGGTCAGGGTGAGCTCAAGGTCGCTGCCCTCCTCGGCGGTGGCGACGGCCTGGTGGTAGTCCTCGCCGGTGTAGGTCCAGGTGATCGGGGCGCGGCCGTAGTCGAACACCGGCTCGCAGTCCATGATGACCTGCACCTCACCGGAGACGCAGCGCACGGTGCGCAGCAGGATGTGCTCGGCCTCATAGTCCGTCGGCGTGCGCACGTAGGTGTTCGAGCGGTCCTCGGTGTGGTGCCACGGGCCGATCAGCAACGCGTCCCGCACGATGATCCAGCCACTGTCGGTGCCCCAGCTCGTCTCCAGGATCATCGTCCCCGGCAGGTACCGGCGCGCCGTGGGCACCCGGACGTACGTGGGGCCGAGCCTGAAGGCCCCGGCGTGCCGGCCGAGAACGCGCCCGAAGATGCTGGGCGAGTCGAACCGCGGGACGCACATCCAGTCGATCGACCCGCCGGGAGAGACGAGCGCGAGCACCTCCCCGTCGCTCAAGAAGCCGTAGTCGCCGATCGGGACGTCCTGGTGGCCGGTATGCGGTCCGAGTTGCGCGGTGCTCTTCATGGCCAAACTATCGCGTGGACGCCCAGCGTCGGCAACCCCTCGGTGGCACTAGCATGACCGCGGACACCAGGGCCCTCCCTGGGCGGAACAAGAGCGAGGAGAGACGATGCGGATTGGCATTCTCACTGGTGGCGGTGATGTCCCGGGGTTGAACCCGTGCATCAAAGCCGTCGTCAACAGGGTCCATGAGGCCGGTCACGAGGTGGTCGGGATCCGCCGCGGCTGGGGTGGGCTGGCGACCACCGACCTCGACGACCCGTCCACGGTGGAGGCCAACTTCCTGCCGCTGGACCCGACCCGGGTGCGCACGGTGGACCGAAGCGGCGGCACGTTCCTGCACTCCTCGCGCACCAACCCCGGGCGGATGCCGACCAAGGACGTGCCGAGCTTCCTGGCGGACCAGGCGACCGGCGAGGGCCCGCACGACTTCACGGCTCATGCCTTGAAGGTGCTGGACCACGTCGGGATCGACGTGCTCATCCCCATCGGCGGGGACGACACGCTCTCCTACGGGCTGCGGATGCACAACGAGGGTGTGCCGACCATCGCCATCCCCAAGACGATGGACAACGACGTGCACGGCAGCGACTACTGCATCGGCTTCTCGACCGCGATCACGCGCGGGGTGCAGTTCATCCACAGCCTGCGGACCTCCACCGGCTCCCACGAGCGGATTGCGGTGGTCGAGCTGTTCGGGCGCTACAGCGGTGAGACCTCGCTCATCACGGCGTACCTGGCCGGGGTCGACCGGGCCCTGATCTCCGAGGTGCCGTTCGACATCGACCGGCTCAGCGAGCTGCTCGTGGCCGACAAGGGGCGCAACCCGAGCAAGTACGCCATGGCCACGATCTCCGAAGGGGCGACGGTCGCCGGAGGCGACATGATGCTCTCGGGCGAGGCGGACGCCTACGGACACCGCAAGCTCGGCGGGATCGGTCAGCTGACCGGGGAGCTGATCAAGGAGCGCACCGGCCAGGACATCGTCTACCAGCAGGTGGGGTACCTGATGCGCTCCGGCAGCCCGGACTCCCTCGACCTCATGGTGGCCACCAACTACGCGGTGATGGCGGCCGACCTCGCCCTGGAGGGCTCGACCGGCAAGATGGTCGCGCTGCGCGACGGCACCTACCGGGCGGTGCCCATCTCCATCACGGGCGAGGGCGAGAAGCGGGTCGACATCGACGAGCTCTATGACGCCGAGAACTACCGGCCCAAGGTGCGGCACGTGCACGGCATGCCGATGTTCCTCTACTGACCCCCTTCCCCCGCACCCCCAGCCACCTTCAATGACTGCGAGCCCCGAGTTCGGCGCCGGAGGTCACAGAAGAGGCTGGGGGTCGGGGAGACCGTTCTCCCAGAGGGATCAGCGTCGACCGACGAGCCAGCGGCGCACCTGGTCGATGCGCTGCTGCACCTGGGAGGCGTCCGCGGTAGCCAGGTCGGGCCCCCCGCACCGGCGCCTCAGCTCCGCGTGAATGACGGCGTGCGGCTGGCCGGACTTGCGGGCGTGGCCCGAGACGAGCTGGTTGAGCTCACGCCGCTGGGCCGCGAGCGCACGGTGGGCGCTCACCTGTGCGGCCGCCGCCTCCCCGCCGCCGGAACGTGCCTGCTTGCGCTGACGCTCGCGCAGGAGACCGGCCACCTGGTCGGGCTCCAACAGCCCCGGCAGCCCGAGGTAGTCCTGCTCGTCCTCGCTGCCCGGCAGGGCCCCCAGCCCGAACTGCTCGGCGTCGAAGAGCACATGGTCGAACTGGGCGTCGGACTCCAGCGCCTGATAGGCCGGTCGGTCCTGGAGCGTTCTCTCGCCCGCCTGCGCGTCGGCGAGCAGCTGCTCCTCCGGGGCCCAGACCTCCTCGGTCTGCTCCTGGGAGCGGGGGAGGTTCAACGCGTGGTCCCGTTCTTTCTCCATGCTTCCGGCGTGCTCGAGGACCACCGGCACCCGCGGCAGGAACACCGAGGCCGTCTCGCCCCGTCGGCGGGCGCGCACCAAGCGCCCGACCGCTTGGGCGAAGAACAGGGACGTGGAGGTTGACGTGGCGTAGACGCCGACGCAAAGACGGGGGACGTCGACGCCCTCGGAGACCATCCGCACCGCGACCATCCACCGGGTCTGCGCTTCGGCGAACTGCTGGATGCGGGCGGAGGCGCCGGCATCGTCGGAGAGCACGACGCTGACCGATTCACCGCAGATGTTCTCCAGCTGGGCTGCGTAGGCGCGCGCCGTCGCCTGGTCGCCGGCGATGACCAGCCCTCCGGCATCCGGAACGTGCTTGCGCACCTCGTGCAGCCGAGTGTCGGCGGCGCGCAGCACGGCGGGGATCCACTCCCCCTCCGGTTGGAGCGCCGTGCGCCACGCCTGCGCGCTCACGTCTCGGGTCGCGTCTTCGCCGAGACGGATGCTGACCTCGTCACCGGCCCGCGTGCGCCAGCGCATCGCCCCGCCGTAGGCGAGGAACAGCACCGGGCGCACCACGCCGTCGCGCAGCCCGTCGCCGTAGCCGTAGCTGTAGTCCGCTCGCGAGCGCAGCACCCCGTGCTCGTCCATCTCGTAGCGCACGAACGGGATGGCCGCGGTGTCGGAACGGAACGGCGTGCCGGTCAGCGCGAGGCGACGGGTCGCCGGGTCGAACGCCTCGCGCACGGCCTCCCCCCAGGACAAGGCGTCTCCGCCGTGATGCACCTCGTCGAGGATCACCAGTGTCGGCGCCGCCTCGGTGCGCGCTCGATGCAGCTGGGGCTTGCTGGCCACGGCGGCGTACGTCACCGCGACACCGTGGAACTGAGCGCCGTGTCGGCCTTGAGCGTTGCTGAAGCGGGGGTCGATGTCGATCCCCACCCTGGCCGCGGCGTCCGCCCACTGGGTGCGCAGGTGCTCGGTCGGCGTGACGACCGTGACGCGCTCGACCTCACCGCGCGCCAGCAGCTCGGTGGCGACCCGCAGAGCGAACGTCGTCTTGCCCGCACCCGGCGTGGCCACCGCGAGGAAGTCGCGCGGCGCCTGCTCGAGGTAGGTCTGCAGAGCCTCGGCCTGCCACGCGCGCAGCTTCTCGGCGGTGCCCCACGCGGCTCGCTTCGGGTAGGACGGCGACAGGTGCGAAGCGGCCGAGATGCTCATCGCGAAGCAATATAGGCAATCTCCTGCCCCGACATGCCCGGACCGCCGACGTATGGCCTCGGGGGCAGGGCCGTGTTATCGGAGCCGCCGAGGGCACGGGGCCAGGTCGAGCAGGCCTAGGAGCCACCGTCCTGTGGGTCGCGAAGGCCCTCGTAGATCTCCTTGCAGGTGGGGCACACGGGGAACTTCTTGGGGTCGCGGCCCGGGACCCAGATCTTTCCGCACAGGGCGGTGACGGGCTCGCCCGACAGGGCGCTCTCCATGATCTTCTCCTTGCGCACGTAGTGCGCAAAGCGCTCGTGGTCGCCGGGCTCACTGAGCGCAGGCTGGGTGCTGGTGTCCTCACGCTCCAGCAGCGCGGTCCGGGTGTCCGGTGAGCCGGGGGCCTCGGGGGCGTCCAAGGGCTGGCTCATCACGTGCGTGGGTGCCGTCATGGCAGGTGATTCTACGACCCGCGGCGCCGGGTTCGTCAGTTGTGCTCCGGGTGATCGGTGTAGGTCGTCAGCCACGACACGGGGTTCCGCTGCCGCGCCAGCACGGCGTGCCACATCTCCGAGGTGTCCCGCCAGAACGGGTCGTCGGGTTCGGCGTCGACGACCTGCCACGCCCCGTCCTCGATCTCACCGTCCAGCTGGCCCGCCGTCCACCCGGCGTACCCCACGTAGACCCGCATCGCGTCGACCTGAGGCATCACGACCTCGACCGGAGCGTCCAGGTCGACCAGGCCTACCCCTCCTCCAAGCACGTTCACCCCGACCGTGGACTCGACCGGGTGGCCGAGGGGGATCCGTACGAGTCCGATCGCGCTGTTCAAGCCCACCGGACCACCCTGATAGAGCCGTCGCGGAGCGCTGACGTGGTCGTGCCACTGCGGCAACACCGCGTCGACGCGGGCCTCCATCGGCTTGTTCAGCACCACGCCCTGCGTGCCGTCCTCGTCGTGGTGCAGCACCAACACCACGGCGCGGTCGAAGAAGTCGGACAGCTCGGGCGTGGCGACCAGCACGGCCCCCGTGAGTGTCCGCCGGCTGCTCATGACGTCGACTCGGTCGGGAGGCGGTCTCCGCCGGTACGGAACCGTCGCGCCACTGCCACGCCGATCACGATACCGATGCCGTCGGCCACGGTGTCCCAGACGTCGGCCTCACGCTGACGGGTGAGCAGGCCCTGCAGCGGCTCGCTGACGAGGGCGTGCAGCACCAGCAGCGTGACCACCCACCGCAGCCGCAGGGCCACGGCCAGGGCCACCGGGACAGCGAACAAGGCAACATGGACGAGCTTGTCGACGTGCCCGGGGTTGGGCCCCTGGCCCGGTGCGTACAGATACAGGGCCCACACCTGGCACGCCGCGAGCGCGACGAGCACGAGGTAGCCGCCGCGACGACGCCACGGGCTCGCGTCGAGGCCCTCAGGTGGAGCCGGCACCGGCGGCGTCGCGCTTCTTGGCGGCCTCACGCACAGCGGTGGCTACCGCCTTGGTGACCCGGGGGTTGAACACGCTGGGCACGATGTAGGTGGGGTTGCGCTCCTCGTCGCTGACCACGTCGGACAGCGCCCACGCGGCGGCGAGCATCATGTCGTCGGTCACCTGGTCGGTGGCCGCATCGATCAGCCCTCGGAAGACCCCGGGGAAGACGAGCACGTTGTTGATCTGGTTCGCGAAGTCGCTGCGACCGGTCGCGACCACCGTGGCGTGCTGGCTCGCCTCGGAGGGCTCAACCTCGGGCACCGGGTTGGCCATCGCGAAGACGATGGCGCCCTCGGCCATGGTGGCGATGTCGTCGCCGGTGAGGATGCCCCCGGCCGAGACGCCGATGAACACGTCGGCCCCCGCGAGCGCCGACTTCAGGTCGCCGCTGAGCCGGTCACGGTTGGTGTGCTCGGCGATCCACGCCAGGTTCTCGTCGTCACCGGGGCGGATGTCGTCCCGGTCCGGATGGACCAGGCCGTCGACGTCCGCGACGACCACATCCCCGGCCCCGGCCTTGATGAGCAGCCGGATGATCGCCGTGCCCGCCGCCCCGGCGCCGGACATCACGATGCGGACGTCCTCGATTTTCTTGCCGACCACGCGCAGGGCGTTGTTGAGTGCACCCAGGCAGACGATCGCGGTGCCGTGCTGGTCATCGTGGAACACGGGGATGTCCAGCTCCCCTCGCAGCCGCTGCTCGATCTCGAAGCAGCGGGGCGCCGAGATGTCCTCCAGGTTGATCCCGGCGAACCCCGGCGAGATGGCCTTCACGATGCTCACGATCTCGTCCGTGTCGGTGGTGTCCAGGCAGATGGGGAAGGCGTCGATGTCGGCGAACTTCTTGAACAGCGCGGCCTTGCCCTCCATGACGGGCATCGCGGCCAGCGGCCCGATGTTGCCCAGCCCCAGGACCGCCGTGCCGTCGGTGACGACCGCCACGGTGTTGCGCTTGATCGTCAACCGGCGGGCATCCTCGGGGTTCTCGGCGATGGCCTGGCAGATCTTGGCCACCCCGGGGGTGTAGACCAGCGACAGGTCGTCGCGGTTGCGGATCGGCAGCTTCGACTCGACGCTGAGCTTGCCGCCGAGGTGGACCAGGAAGGTGCGGTCGCTGACCTTACCGAGCTCTACGCCCTGGACCTCCCGCATGGCCGCGACGACGTCGGCGGCGTGCTCGTCCCCGTGGGTGGCGATCGTGAGGTCGGCGCGCAGGCGCTGCGTGCCGGAGTCGGCGATATCGACCGCCGTCACCATGCCTCCGGCCTGCTCGACTGCGCCGGTGAGCTCGCTGACGGCGGTGACTCGAGCCGGGAGCTCCAGCCGCACGGTGATCGAGTTGGAGATCGACGGCACGGGGCTCATGGGGGTCATTGTGGCCCATGCCGGGGGCGACGGGTGGGAATGCGCGCGAAACGGCGCGGGTTCACGCCAGCATGAGCACTGTAGAGCTGACCGAACAGACCTTCGAGTCAACCCTGAGCGAGCAGGACATCGTGCTGGTGGACTGGTGGGCCGACTGGTGCGGGCCGTGCAAGCAGTTCGCGCCCGTGTACGAGGACGTCTCCGAGCAGCACGCCGACGTGACCTTCGGCAAGATCGACACCGAGGCCGAGCGAGGCTTGGCCGCCAGTGCCAACATCAGCTCCATCCCCACGATCATGGCCTTCCGTGAGGGCATCCTCGTCTTCGCCCAGCCGGGCGCGCTCCCCAAGCCCGCGCTGGAGTCCTTGGTGACGCAGGTCAAGGCGTTGGACATGGACGACGTACGGGCCAAGCTGTCCGAGCAGGAGCAGGCGGCTGCGGGTGATCGAAGCACCGCGTGAGTCGTGACCGCACTTGGCTGGTCGCACTGGCAGCGTGCCTCTGGGGGTCGTCCGCGCTTCTGCGTGAACCCCTAGCAGGGGCGGTCGACGCCTCCACCATCGTGCTCTACGAGCATCTGGTCATCCTGCTGGCCCTGACTCCGTGGTTGCTGCCCGCCCTGCGCACGTGGGCCGCCGCTCCGCCGCGGGTACGCGTATCCGCGATGGTGATCGGCGCAGGGTCCTCGGCGCTCGCGACGACCCTGTTCACGGCGGCGTTCGCCTTCGGCGACCCGATCACCCCACAGGTGCTGCAGAAGCTTCAGCCACTCGTCGCACTCGTGTTGGCTGCGGCCTTGCTCGGCGAGCGGCTGCGGCCTCGCTTCGCCCTCTTCGCTGTGCCTGCGTTGGCGGGCGCCTGGCTGCTGAGTTTCGAGGACCCTCTGGCCGTCACGGTCTCAGACCTGACGCCAGCGGCTCTGGCCCTCGGCGCGGCGACCCTCTGGGCCGCCGGCACCGTGCTCGGTCGTCTGGTCGGCAGTGAGATTGGGCCGCGTGACACGCTCGTGCTGAGGTTCGCGTTCGGCCTTCCCGCGGCCGCTGCAATCGTCAGCGTGCTCGGAGCGCAGTGGACGATGCCGGTCGAACAGGCGCCGTCGCTCGTCGCGCTGGCCCTGATCCCGGGGTTGCTCGCGTTGGGCCTGTACTACCTGGGGCTGGAGCGCACGGCGGCCTCGCGGGCGACACTCGCCGAGCTGATGTTTCCCGTGACCGCCGCGATCGTCGGCGTGACCCTGCTCGACGCCACCTTGACACCGAGCCGCTGGCTGGGACTCACGGTGGTCGTGGTCTCGATCACTGCGTTGGCGCTACACGAGAACCGGACCCACACACCCTCGGTGCGGGTGGCCCCTGCCAACGTCGGTAGCCGCGCGAAGGTGTCCTCCTAGCGTTCCGCCGCCGAAGCGGTGGCTGGAGGGTCAGCCGACCCGCAACCACCCGTGCACGCGGTCGATGGTGCGGCTGGCCGTGTCGTCGTGTCGCCGATCCGAGCGGTTGCGTACCCGTTGCGCCACTGAAGAGGGCGAGTGGCCGAACATTCCGGTGAACAGGCGGTGGAAGTGGCTGGGGTTGTCGAAGCCCCACCGAGTCGCGACGAAGGAGATCGAGCAGGGCTGGTCGAGCCGGTCGGTCAGTTCCTCGTAGCAGCGCTGGAGTCGCCGCTCACGGATAAAGGCATACACTCCGCCCTCGTTCTCGAATAGCCGGTAGATCGACGAGCGGGAGCAGTGAAAGGCTCGTCGCAGGTCGGCGACTCCCAGGTGAGACTCTTCGAGGTGGTCGTCGAGGTACTGCTTCATGGCCGCTGTCATCGCCGCGCCGGTAGCCTCGAAAGGAGCAGGCGCCAGCGCTCCGGCGAGAGTCTCGACCAGTGCCGCGGCAAGTGTCGGCCCCTGCGAAAGAGCAGCCTGTGGAAGTTGGGCCCATACGTGTTCGACCATGGCGACGAGGGCCGGGCACTCGTGCGATGAGTTCGACCAGATGCTCACCGGCGGGGTCGTCACCCCACTGCCGACAGCCTCGAGGCGCCGGCGTGGCACCGAGACCCAGCGCAGTTCCGAGCCGTCCGTGCGCAGGTCGAAGGGCTGGCGCAGGTCGAGCACGAGAACCTCCCCGGCCCCGATACCCACCGCGGCCGGCCCTACCTCGCCATACAGGCGCCCGGCTCGGCAGACGAGCATGCTGACCCAGTCAGTGCTGCCCTCATCCGCGTGTTCTACAGAGCGGCGCAGCGTGAGCGCACCGGTCGAGGTCGTGCTCACGATCACGTCGTCGACCATGAAGTCGATGACCCGGGCGTGGAACTGGTGCACGGGACCCCGCGGCTTGGTGTCGAAGATCGGAGCGCCGGCCCGGCGGAAGACCTCGAACTGCTCCTCGCCGGGCATGTCGGGCTCGTCGAAGACGATGCTGGCGATGGTGTGGCTCCCCCCGGTCATGAGTACCACGTTAGCCCGGTGTCTCAGCAGTCACATCTGGGACGCTCGTGCCACGGCCGCCGTGGGGTCCGTGCTTCGCTGTCTCACGCAGGGGAGGTTGTCGACGGGGAGGACGCAGCACTGATGGACGTATTGATCGTGGGAGCCGGGGTAGCCGGGTTGACGTTGGCCGGCAAGCTGCTGCAGCAGGGCCGTTCCGTGGTCCTGGTCGAGCAGGCCGAAGCGTTCGACGAGGCCGGCTACTCGCTGGGGATCTATCCACTCGGCAGCGGGGTGCTCCACGGCCTCGGGGCCTACGAGGAGCTGCTCGAGCGGGGTGAGGTCGCGAAGACATACTCCGTCGTGGATGCGCACGGTGACCTGCTGCAGGATGTCGACCTCTCCTCGTTCACCGGCGAGATCGGGCCGATGGTCCTGATCACTCGCACGGACCTCGTTGCGATCCTTCTGCGCGCCGCGGAGGGCGCCGACCTGAGGATGGGCACGACCGTCACCGCGATTGACCACAGCGACGCGCAGAGGGTGACGGCGACGTTCAGTGACGGGTCCTCAGGTGACTTCGACGTGCTCGTGGCCTGCGATGGTTTGCGCTCGCGAACGCGGGAGCTGGTCTTCGGGGAGGAGCCTGACGCCTTCGACACCGGCTGGCTGCTGTGGGCGTGGTGGGCGCCGATGCCGCACTGGGACCGAGCCGTGAACCTCGAGTCTTGGGGGACCGGCCGTTTCTTCGGGTTCTACCCCACCACGGACCGGGTGATGTGTTGCGTGGGGATGCCAGTCGAGAGCTTCAGCGCGGCGTCGCAGGATCTGGTGGTGGCCAAGGCGTTCCTGCGCGATGAGTTCGCCTCGTTCATCGCCTCCGACGACCGGGTCGGCACGGCGATCGACGACGCCGAGCGGTTCTTCGAGTGGCCGATGACCGACGCACGGGCCCAGGAGTGGGTCAAAGGGCGCGTGGTGCTGTGCGGGGACTCGGCCGTCGGGTTCATGCCCACCGCCGGGGCCGGGGCCAATACCGCGATGCACTGTGCCGGCTCCCTGGCCGACGAACTGTCCAAGGTCAACGGTGACATCGTTCCGCTGGGGTTGAAGCTGTACGAGAAGCGCTGCCGCGCCATCGTGGAGAAGAACCAGAAGGACTCGCGCAAGCTCTCCCGGTACATCTTCGTCGATGGCCGGGCCAAAGCGTGGGGACGCGACCGAGTGATGAAGCATTACCCGATGGCGAAAATGATCGACGATATCGTCGATGCGATGCACACGCCGTTCTGAGTATGGCGGCTGGGAATCATTGAGCTGGGGGAACGTTTGTGACGCGTAATCATGTCTTTTCGGGGCTTCGCGAGCGTCTAGCGGCGCGCTTGAGCAAGGTCATCGGCAACCCGGCGATCGAGCGCAAGGAGCTGGCGGCCTTCGACATCGTCGTGGGTCGCCGTGAGGTGCTCCACGGCACCGGCTTGGCCGCGGTGACGGCACTGGTCGCGGCCGGAACCCCGCCGACGATGTGGGGCCGGCAGGACCCCGAGCTGGCCGTGGCACCCGCCGAGGTCGGCCTGACCCAGGCCGAGCAGGCCTCAGTCACCGCCGCCGTGGGCCTGTCGGTGGGCTCGGAGACCTTCCAGGACACCGTCTACGCCCAGCAGGTCGTCTCCGCCGAGGCGGTCAACACCCACGCCGTGGTGGAGGGCGCCCGCGGTCAGCTGCGGCTGCAGTCCGACCTGACCTCCGAGGACCCGGAGGAGTCGGCTTTCCTGGACACCGACTACCACTTCGGGCCGCCCGAGCTCATCCAGCTGGAGCAGGTCAGCGGTGGGTGGGAGCTGGTGCACTACTACCACCCGTGGGGAGCCCGCAGCGACGGAGCGAGGACGGACGGTCTGGAGCGAGCCGTGGTCATCCCGGTAGGCACCTTGGTCAGCCCCACGAAGGTGCTCACGATCACCGGAACCTACACCAACCGATTCGTGGCCGGTTCTGGTGCGCAAAACTCGCAGATCGCTTACTTGGCCTTCGTCGAGGATGCCGGCATCGAGAACTTCAAGGGGGGTCTGGTCTGCGTCGGGACGGGAGTCGTGGCGGTGGAGCCGCCCTACAGCGCGACAGGGACCTACCCCGTTAAGTGGGAGATCGTCTCGATCACGGACATCATGGGTGACAACACCGCTGACGTTGGACCGTACAACTTCTGCGACAAGTATACGGCCGCCGCATTCAATTCGGCTGCTTCTTACGAGCCTGTTCAGGCGACCGAGCACATCATCTTGAACTACACGTCCACCAACGATGGTTTCCTGTCGAACTGGGTGCTCTGCCTCGTCGACACGGGCGAGCCCGGCCGGGTCGAGCTGCTGTCTTTCGGGCTGGCCGACCCAGCCCTTGGGCCCGGGGTGAAGCCCGCAGACCCTCTGAGTATCGGATGGCGCCTGGTGCACATGGACTGGGACCCGACCGAGCCGGGAGGCGACGGCTACTACCTGCCTCAGTCGGTCATGCTAGCGACGACCTTCCAGGACTCAGACAGTAAGCCCTACATCGCCTCACAAGTGTATGTCCCGGACAACGCAGACACATCGAGCGGCGAAGGAGTCTACGACTCCTTCACTGTGCGGCAAGCCGTCTTTCTGCGCACAGCGAATCAGGACAGTCCAGAAGTCTCATACGTTGTGGTCGGCTCTGAGGTAGCCGCATTCGATTTCTCGACGGTACACGATGTGCATACGCTTTTCTCCATACAGGTCGACGTGTGGGAACCCGGACTGATTCACGTCTCCATGGCGCGCTTCGACAGCGCGACTGTGGCAGTTTTCGCTATTTTCCCCGACTCAGCCGAAGCCACACGTCCCTTCTACCGGATCCTGGGGCTGTGCCCCATGGTGATGCCGGATGCGGCTGGGGTGGGTGTGCTGACGACCCTGGAGGGTGGTGTGAGCAAGTTCGGGGGGTTTCGGTTCGTGGCCTCGGACGAAGACGGCAACGTCTTCGTGCTGCGCCAACAGCGCCTGCGAGGCACGGGCGTTGCATACCCTCCACCCGTCTATGGACAGTACGATGCGAACGGGAGTCCGCGCACGGACTGGAACTCCACTGGATACGACCCCATCCCAACTGGTACCGCAAATGCGTCGATCCTCAACCAGCTCAGAAGCTACGTCGACTCCATCGAAGCCGCTCCCCCCAACAATGTCCCGTACAACCTGCTCCTGAGCACGCTGGTGGCGTTCGGCACGACAACCACGGCGACGTCGCCCAGCACGAACACCACCCAAGGCACCTGGTTGGGGAGCGAGTTCAAGGCGGCCTATGCGCTGTCGAGGTTCGGGTACGACTCCGAGCACGTGGTGGTCAAAGCCGCCCAGGACGGCGTCTCGGGCGACTTCGCCTCGTACACGATGTTCTGCAACCCGTTGACGAAGGTCTGGCACCAGCGGTTGATCGCCCAACAGGTGCTCCCGCAGCCGCCGGGACTGAACGAGACCGGGGATCACTTCCAGGCCACGGTCACCCCGATCAACGCGTACGGACACCCGGTGACGGTGACCGGCAACCCGGACTACGCGATCGAGGTCCGCGCCGATGTGCCGACGCAGGTGATCGACGAGACACACAACCTGTACTACGACGTCAACCAGTACTCTTCCTTCACCGGAAGGCCAGACCAGGTGGCTGGCAACCTTGTCTTGCTGGTGAAGGCCGAGGCCTTCGCCCAAGCGTTGTACCTGCGGCCGGTGTTCACCAGTGGTCTGCAGCCCTCGGGCACGGACGCGTCGTTGCTGAAATCGGTGGCGGAGACCACGTTCCCGTGGATGTCGGTCAACATCTCGGCACAGGCGCAGCAGCGGATGGGCAATCCTGTGCCTGCAGACCAGGCCGGTTCCACCCTGCCGGACACCACCACCTACGTCTCGACGGACGTCCTGACCGCGAGCAACACGAGCACACCGTGGGACTTCAAGGGTGGGTACAACCCGTCTTCGAGCAACCTCGGTGACGTGGCGAGCTACATGAACACCTCGGGTCAGAACATGCTCTCGGTGGCCGCGCAGACCACGGGCACGTACGCCGACGGCACCCCCGTGAACCCGTTGAGCGGGCTCAACGCCGTGCCCAGCGGTTCCCTCACCATCGGCACCACCACCTTCGGTTACAGCAACGGCACCGTCACCCACAGCACCTCGGCACCGTCGTCTTCTCCGGCGGCCCTGGGCGGGATCTGGTCCGGGGTCAGTCACGCGTTGCACGACGCGCTGCACTGGCTCCGGCATATCGAGGGGGCGGTCTACAAGGACCTGGCCAACGGTGCGGTAGCGGTCGCCATCGCCACCGAGAACATCACCGCGACCGTGTCGGCAGACATCATGAAGCAGGTCAACGGCATCGACCAGGCCCTGGAGCAGGTGGTCTCCACCATCGAGGAGTACGCCAACATCGTGCTCAACGTGCTGGTCACGATCGTGGAAGACAGCTGGTTCTACCAGATGATCGAGCTGCTGATCGCGCTGATCTCGCTGTTCATCTACATCGAGGACGTGCTCAAGCTGAGCTCGAGCCTGCAGAAGCAGTTCGAGACCGTGCTGACCAACGGCTCGATTCCGACCACCCCGAGCGTGTCCACGTCGACACTCGCGGAGCAGTTCCTCGGCACCGGCAACGACACCCAGGCGGCCCTGGGCGGCCTGGACACCTCGGACGTGGCCACCACCATCGAGCAGGGACTGTCCGACCTCGTCCGCGCGAACCCGTTCACCAAGAAGATCCTGAACAAAGTCATGTCCGAGGTCTCCCAGCTGCTCTCCGGGGCGGTCTCGGACCTGCCGTTGACGTTCCAGCTGGACAGCACCACCGCGCTGCAGTCTCTGGTGAACGACTTCGAGGACCTCACCGAGGACCTCATCGAGGGCTTCGAAGAGATGACCGAGGACGTCGCCACCGACCTGGTCACCGACGTGGCCCAATACCTGGAGAACCCGAAACAGGCCTACGAGCAGCTGCCGAAGAACCTGGCGGCACTGACCGAGCAGATCGCCGCCGACGCCCTGGACCCCCTGTTCACCTTCGCGGACTCCCTCGGAGCCACGCTGCCCGACGTCGCCCAGGACGTGCTGGACCAGAGCGGGTACATCACGATGAAGATCCCCGGCCTGGCCGACCTTTGCAAGCTGTTCGGCATCGGTGACACCTCCGGCAACGACCTGAGGCTGAGCGCCAAGGACGCCCTCTTCTTCCCCCTGGCCACGATGATCTGGGTCACCGTCTACATGCAGGACGGCAAGAGCATCAACAGCGTCAGCGACCTCGGTGCCGACAGCTCCACCCAGGGGACCCAGGCCTTGGGTAGCGGCGCCCCGGGGGCGTTCGGCACCAGCCTGTCACCGCGGGCACTTGGCTCCCGTGCCTCGAACCAGGCCATGCCGGCGCAGGTGGGCGGCACGGACGAACGGTGGCAGCGCGCCAGCATCATCGTGGACCTGTTGGTCGGCAACATCGGAGGGCTCGTCTGGGCCGGCACCGCAGGTGAGGACGCGAGCAAGAGCCCAGTTCAGACCGCGACGGCGGTGGGCGCCTGGTTCAACGCGATCAGCTGGGTCGACGACACCGCGCACACCTTCTCGTTCCCCAGCCAGATCGACCCGGCCGACGCCATTCTACTGGTGGCCCGTACCACGATGGCCTTGGCGGACGTCTTCCTCACGGTGCCAGGAGCAGGCCGGGACACCGGCGCGGGCTGGCCCACTGACCCCACACCCACCGACGTGACGGAGTCCATCAACGCGGTCTTGGAGCTCCTGTCGCTGATCTACGACACCGACCAGGTCGCCTCGGGCTCGCCCAACGGGTGGGACATCACCTCCATTGTGGGCTACGACGTCTACGGCCTGCAGATCCTGACCCAGTTCCTGGACAACATCTTCGATCTGGAGAGCGCCTACGAGTACATCTTGCCCATCGTGCTGATCTCGCCCGACTTTCTCGCCTTGCCGCTGCTCGCCTTGGGGAAGGGCACGGAGGCTACCGAACCCCCCGACGAGGGAGAACCCGAAGAACCCGGGACTCCGAGCAACCCGAGCAACCCGAGCAACCCGAGCAACCCGAGCAACCCGAGCAACCCGAGCAACCCGAGCAACCCGACGAAGCCTAAGAAACCGGGCACGGG
>Ga0209939_1000055_pt1 | contig 18211 bp, 13 predicted proteins | sample SalPon2A_A_D1_MG_FD_185714 | JGI IMG/M metagenome (GOLD analysis project Ga0209939, IMG submission 185714) | Soil microbial communities from South San Francisco under conditions of wetland restoration - Salt Pond MetaG R2A_A_D1_MG (SPAdes)... | ecosystem: Environmental > Terrestrial > Soil >...
CGCTGCAGTGGGGCCAGAAGGCAAGGTGTTTTCACAAAACACCGAACAAGTGTATTTGCGGTACGCCGATGGATACTACAAGCGCACCATGGACGAACGCCTTGCTGCTAATCGACTGCCCAATGTTGAGCTGTACATCGTCGAGTACGACGACCTTGGTCTCGAAAACGAACTGGACATGGCCTTCCTGGGAAACCTGATCCATGATTTTCTAAACCGCGATGGCGAAGAACTGGCGCTAAGATTCCTGCGTAACATATATACCGCACTCAAACCCGGCGGAGTGCTGGGCGTGATTGATCACGTCGGTGACGAAAACCGTAATAACGGACCTTTGCACCGCATCACACCAGAAGACGCCAGGCAACTGCTTGAAAAAGCAGGTTTCGTCATCGAGGCGGAATCGGACCTGTTCGCCAATCCGGACGACGACCACAGCCTGATGGTGTACAACGAGGCCATCTACCGCAATACAGACCGGTTCTTCTACAAGGCGGTCAAGCCGGGGAGCCATTAAACACTACAACTAAAGCCCGTTTAACCAGCTGAGGAATACCATGAGAAACGGACCGGCATCGGGCTGCCCCGCTTCATCACGAAATGCCGCCCCTGCGCTGTCAAACAATGTGAAGTGATGATCCATTCGTGGAATCAGTTCAAAGCGCGCAAGATCCGGTTGATTTCGATTAACCACCCGCACCACGGTTTCATGCCCGGCCTGGTTCTCAAACCAGTCATATTCACCCATGGTCATTAATACCGGAACGGAAATCTGACCCCAGGCCGCGGTGAAATCTGCCTTCTGGGCCTGCTGGTGAAATGCAAACACACGGCCATAGTGGGCATCGGCTGAAGTCCCGACAATGTTGTCCCAGACCCCGGCCATATCGGGATCTGCTGCAATAATGTCTGGCGGATCCATTCCCTCCAGCAAGTACTGCACGCGAAAATCAGTTTGTTGATTCATGCGGCTTGCCATCTCGTTGGCATCAACGCCGCCAAGCTCCATAGCATTACGGTCAAAAGCCTGCATGCGCTCGAACCAGGTTTTGGAGCCACCGCCCCAGCCACTCACGCCGATCACGCCATTTACTCCGGCTGCCACCTGCCCCGCCATGCGTGAGCCCATGCTGGCACCGAACACCACGATTCGATCATTGGCAACATCATCGCGTTCGCTCAGGGCCTGCAAAGCAGCGCGATGGTCAGCCAGCTCCGTGTTGTAATCCAGTTCCGAACAGGGGCCGCCTTCAGAATCGCCAATGCCTCGCTTGTCTGTCCGCATCACAGCCCAGCCCGAATCGCGCACTACACCACGAATCATCTGTGACCAGCCATCGGTCCTGTCTGAGCGGACCTCGACCGAGTCACAGGAAAGCCACTGCACAAACAGGATCACTGGCGGGCGTTCAGAGTTTTGCGGTTTGGTTAGGATTGTTCTTAGTCGGATGCCATCACCCACATCCAGTTGGCCATATTCAACCTGGAGGCCCGGATAGGATTCATTGTTGGCCCCGTCACGGCGAGGCAAATCCGCCGCCATGGCGTTTACACCCATGAACAGAAAAAACAGGGAAAAAGGAAGAACCAGCGATCGCATGACAAGACTCCTGAATCAAATAAACAGGTGGGGAATATCCCTCCTTCGTGTCTTGAAGTCTTGCCGGATTCTTGAAAATTGCTTGCCGATTTCTGAAATCAGCGAATTCAGCGTGCCTGTAACATGCCTCCCAGCCTGCTGCGGCGAAATGCCGTGGGTGTCATCCCCACCTTTGCCTTGAAGGCACGGTTAAAAGCGCCGATCGACCCATAACCCACTTTCATCGCGATCGAGAGCACAGGTTCCCTGGCCTGCTCCGGGCGGGCCAGTTCCTCACAGGCTTCGCTGATTCGCCATGAATGCAGGAAATCGTTGAAATTTCTGTGGCCCATTCCCTGGTTGATCACTTTTCGCAAAACGTGTTCCCCGGTACCAAGTTGACCTGCCAGTTTCGCAATGGTGAGTCCTTCCTGCAGGTAAACCCGATCATCCTTCAGGAGCCTCTCCAGTTGTGAAAGAACAGCAGATTCAACCCGGCTAAGCTGGCTGGTTGATGCAGTCCTTAAGGGGGCCAGCCAGGATTCGTTGCGAAACTGCAGCAAAAGCCAGCCTGCGCCCAGGAATACCAGCGAGGTCACCGACATGTTCACCCAGGAAACCACCTGTGATGTCTCAGTCCCGCTGGCCAGGTTCCAGAACTGAACGACGATGGCAAACACCAGGTAAACACCGGTTGCCAGCATAAAGACGATTCGTAAATGACGACGTCGCTCCACCAGGTCGACGGCAAGGTCGCGCCAGGCAACATACAGGCCCATCAGGACAAATCCCGCAAGAACCAGGTCAAAACCGAAGCCCATCAACGTTTCCAGTGTCGAGGCTGTTCCGGCCCGATACTCCTGGATAAATACCGTTTGCTGCCAGATTCCGATCATGGCAATCGTTATAAGAACGCCAGCGAGATTCGGATTCAGCGACGCTTTTTCGTTAAACAGCGACCTTGAAAGCAGCCAGAAGAAAACTGTCTTGGTGACGCATAAGCCGATCAGTGGCCAGCCCCAGACACCCAGGGTTGAAACGGCCCCAGGCGCAGAAGTGATCCAGAATGCCGCCACGGCCAGTACGAAAAGAGCTCCTGGAACCGCTCTTTGCCGATGCCTGGAATGGGTCGTCAGCAACGCAGCCAACAGCACCGCTACGAAAACGGAGATGGTACGCAGAACAATGTCAGTGATTTCGGGCATTCCATTCGCCTGGCCAAAACCTGATGATGGAATGGATAGCCTGGAGTGGCAAGGCGGGCAGCAGGGAAGTTGCGACATGTAAGCCATTTTTTCGGTCGAAACGACTCAAAAAAGAGCTGTCACCAAAAAACCGCGTCAATCGAACTTTCAACGCAGAATCATTCCGGAGTCGCCCTGACCTGGCCATTAGAGAATGATGTTCTGAATCTGATTCGGAATATGATAGTGAGCATCTTTTTTCAAAGCGCACATCAGCATGGAAATCTTTAACGGAATCATCTCTGACCGGGGATCCCGCTATTCAGTATCCGGCGGTGAATGCAAAAGCGTCGAGGATGCCAAGGCATTCATTAAGAAACTGTGCCGCAACAAGAAATTCCAAAAGGCCACACACAACACCTGGGCATTTGTCCAGGGTGATCAGCAATCCAAGGATGATGATGGTGAGGCCGGTGCCGGGATGGTGATTGCTCGCATGCTCCGTCGTGAAGGACTGGAGAATCACATTGTTGTTGTCACACGCTGGTTTGGCGGCAAAAAACTGGGCGGCGACCGGTTTCGTCATGTCCAGGATGCAGTTCGTTACTACCTGGAACATCGGTCGAAGTCATGAGCAGGTTGTCAATTACTCACAGATCAAAAGATCGGAAATATTCCGCAAAAAAACCTGGTCTGCTTTATCTGTGTTCGGTTCCACGCTATGCTGGTCTCATGCCCCTGGAGCGTGTCTTTGGCAAACCAAGAATCAACAACAGCCGAAAATCAATTCCGAGCGTTTCACCGGATCAGGCTCCTGTTCGCACCGCATCGAGTGATGCGCTGCGCCCTGTTCTTCATCCTTGCAATGCTATTTTCCCCTGGTGCCACTGCAGCAGAATCTGAAACCGACCTTCCTTTATACAAAACCACGCTGTTGGAATTGTTCGATACTGCGGGCGAAATTCTTTACCTCATTGATCCAGACAGCGTCATGACCATCGCTGACTCGGTGGAGCAACTCGACCTGGTCACCAACGAACAGCTTCAAACGGTCTTCATGGATGCTGTGCCGCTCGAGGACCTTCAACAGCACCTTCAGAACCTGGAGCCCCACTTGTCGGCAGTCAGGTATCTCGACCAGATGGACGATGTTGAGATACCCCCCATCGACATCAGCCCGGCGGTTTGTGAAATTGCCAGTCCGGCAGGCGCCTACGCTGCACAAACGGTCGCTTCCGTATTTGAAATCATCGTGGCCGCGCAAAAATACATATGTCTTGAAACCGTGTTGGGAGAAAACGCCGCAATCGCCTGCACATCGTTTGATCTCGCCCGGGTCGCCGCTACCAGTGTCGCCCAGGAACAAAATTACTGCCTCGCGCAACAGAATCTGGCCCGGAACAAGGCGGTGCTCGACCTGACCCGGGGGATAGGTGAGCATCTCAACACATTCGTCGATGAGGAGACGCTTTCCTCGCGGGCGAGCCAGGTGGCGCTCGACGCTGCGCAAAGTGATCTCGAAGATATCCAGAGCGACACGCAGGATATTCAGTCTGCGCTGGACTCTGGATATTCACAGTTGGATTCTCAGTCAGCGGCACTGATGGCAGCTGTTTCCGACCTGGGCAACGACCTGACCGGTCTTGCCTCCCTGCTCAACGACATCAATTTCCGATCCAGCGTCAACCTGGCTTTCCTGGATGACGCCAGTTTGCGCGTTGCGGACCTTCAGCAACGCGCATCGGATATCCAGATTGATGTTGAGTCCATCCTGGATATGGCTGTCGATGTGAATACAGCCAGTTCCCAATTGAGTAATACGCTTGAAAGTGAATGGACCAGACAGCAGCGCGACCGAATCGCCGCTGACCTGGGAAACGCGGAGTCAGACAGCCCTGGTCATGCATTGCCTTCCTCTGCTGGCGGTGAACTGGAGCTTGCAAGAGAAATCGTCATCAACGCCATTTTTAGCTTGCAGGCGCTCGGAAGTGTCGACACTTCCCAGGCTTTGGCCCTCGTAGGCAAAGCAGACATGAACTACAACAGCGGTAACTACCCGTTAGCCTATCAGCAGTTCAAACAGGCTTATCAATCGCTTGATGGCCTGGTTGAGGGGCGGTGAATCAACGATGAATCGTTTCCTTCCACTTCTGATATTTGTGCTGATTGTGCCGCTTCATGTGGGCGCTTCAGAACCGGGTTCGGAAGCCGAGGTTCCACGCGAAAAACTCCTGCAACGTGTTGACACCCTTCAAGAAGCCGCACTGGGTCTGGAACACCTCATCGATCCCGGTGATTTCGACAAACTGCGCGATGCCATCGACATGCTCGATGACCTTCAGTTGAGTCTCATCGCCCAGCAAATGTCTGATGTAAACATCCCGGAACCACTTCCGAATGCCATCGCATTTCCCGACCCGGACATCGTGCCGAGCTGTGAAGGGATATCGCCCACGGCGGGTTTTGTATTGTTTTCGGTTGCCGCCGCGCTAAATGAATTCCTGGCTTTGTTGAAGTGGAGCTGTCTTCAGGTTGCAGCGGGAGAAAACGGCGCCAGCACGTGTGTTGCTGCAAGCATTGCCTCGGCTGTCGGCAATATGGCATTCCTGGAGACCTCGATCTGTCTCAATACCCAACGAAGTGCGTACCAGACCGCAGACTTTGAGACTCAAAGCAACATTGCCGACCATCTCAACACGTTCATCGAAACCACGGTTTCTTCTCGTGCCAGCGAGTCGTCTTTGGATGACCTTCAGGAAGACATCACCCAGGAGTTGAACGACCTGGGAACCCTTGCCAACGGTGTCGCATCCGATATCAGTGACCTGAGCGCTGACTTTACAAATACTTCAAACGATATTATGACACTGACATCTGCGACACTGAACATCACATCGGTGTCAGAAGACATTCAGATGAAATCCCTTGTCACCCAGGCTGAGGCAGAAGAAATTGACGATTTTGCCGCCGATACACAACAAAGGCTGGAAACAATTCGTAACCAAACGCTAGCGATCAGCACCTCCGCCCAGACACTCGCAAGCCTGCTTGATGACCTTAATTCCGTCGCAGACACCGAAATCGAGCGGGAACTGGAAGCCACTCTCGGACGGGCGATGGCAGATCCGAATTTCAATATCGTCCGCTACAAACTTCCGGCTTCAATGAATGGTGAACTCGAACGCTCCCGCGAGGTTCTGGTTCGTGCCATTTTGGCCTATGACAGCATTGGTGTTGATACCTCGAAGTCATTGCAATTTCTGACCATGGGCGATGATCAGTTCAATGCGGGACGCTACCTGACGGCCTATGATTATTTCTCCACGTCCTACCAGATGCTGCTTGCGCAAACATCCGGCTCGCTGGGGAAAGATGAATGAGTAGAATCCTGTTGCAACGTGGCTGTGCGCTGCTGATTGCGTTGTTGCTGACAGCGTTCTTCGGCCCGGCCCGGGCTGATTTGACCGGTGTGACCGACATCATCCCGGTGACCGATTACGGCGCGAACGAAGCGGATGTGCAAATGCCGCTTGCCATCGACACCAATCACCTGACGGGCGAATATGCGGTTTGCTATGCATTCAAGGGTGCCCCCCCCAATAACGAGCTGCAATGCACCCGCTTTGATGCCGACAATAACGTTTTGTCCATGTCCGCGAAGGAATTCCCCGCGATCCTGCCCGTCGGGCTCATGGTGATTGAGGCTGCATTGAATAATGACGGTCAGCTCTATGTTCTATGGCATGCACCCGACTCGGTAACCTACCTGCTCGGTTTCGGCAGCGATGGCACTGAATTGTTCACGCCCATCCTCCTGCCGGGCGCCTGGCCCGATGTATCCGTGGCCACGACGCCGGACTATGTGTGGGTTGGCGGCTGGGAAAGAATTACGCCACAAGGCAGGCCTGAGCAAGAGATACTCACCATGCGGCGCTATGATCGCAGTGGAAACTTCATTTCAGTCCAGGACCCGTTTTCGCAGAACGCGTCCCCTTTGACAGCTTGTCGCAGGAGTGACCTGGTAGCCACAACATCAGGTGACGTGTTGCTGACCTGGGTCATACCAGGCCTCCCTTTTGGCTGCTTCGGAACGGTTTATGCGAGCACATTTACCCAGGACGGTACGCCAATCGCCACCAACATCCAGGTAAGCGAGACCGTTAACGACCAGAACGGCAATGATATTTCAGCCAATGAAGAGCCCCGCGCGGCGGCCCACGAAAACGGCGAGTTTGTCGTGAGCTGGCTGAGCTATTGGCCGGATCTTCAGCTTCAGGCCGCGGCCATCACGTTTGGTGGCACAGTTGCGGTCCAACCCAATGACCTGATTCCCATCGAAGTAGGCGACCCATTTCGCGTTGCCGGTTTTCCGCAGAACCTGGACTATTTCGTATTCGCCGGTATCGGCAGTCCTGATCCCAGCTGCTTTTTGCTGGGCCGGCTGGTATTCGAATCTGATCCGTCCCCGAATGCTGGTTTTTTCCCGGGTTTTTGCTCCATGGGCTTTGACATCGCCTTCAACCAGGCCGGCGACATGATGTTTGCCCGTTTTTCCAATCCGGATATCGATGAAGCCGGTCAGATCGAAGTTGCCATCTTGCCGAGGCCGGCAGAAATCGAAATATCGCCGGTTTCGGTGAGCGAAGGTGATCCGCAAGAGGGCATTGGCAACTATGCAACACTCTCTGCGTCACTCACCCGGGCGCACCCGCTGGGCGAGGATGTCAGCTTCAACTACTTCACGCGTGACAACACCGCGTTTGCCGGGCCTGACTATCAGCAAACCTCGGACACGCTGATATTTTTCGGCGCACAAGGCCAGACCGAGCAGGTGATCCAGGTACCCATCGTGCCGGACACCGAGTACGAAGCCGATGAGATTTTCAGCGTCAACCTCACAGGTGCAATCAATTCTGTGATCAAAAATGGTGACGAATCTGTAAACGTTACGATACTGAACGACGATATTTCACCGGAAATCCTGGCCGATTGCGATGCCGGTGATCCAACGAACTGCAAGCAAATCCAGGAATTGGGTCCCGGCCAGTTTACCGAGACGGTCATTACGCTGACCATGGCAGCACCCATTGGCCTACCGGTCAACATCAGCTTTGAAACCCAGCAGGGCGGGCCTGATCCAACCAGGTTTGCCGAACCCGGCAGCGACTACGTCGATGTATCCGGAACATTGCAGATACCGCCCGGCGCCACCCAGGCGTCATTCAACGTCACGGTGGTTGGTGACGACGTGCCTGAAAATACGGAGACTTTCCAGGTCGCCTTCAGCGCTGGATCTTCGATCAATCTGCCACAACCCACGCTGACGCTGAACATCCTGGATGACAACCTGTGTTTCCTGGAACTGGACACCGAATCTCTCGGTTTCGTGATCGGGGGTGATACCCAGCAGGTCGAGCTCACGACACTCGACAACACCTGCCAATGGACCGCAACGCCTGACGAACCCTGGGTAAGCGTGGATCCGGCAAGTAGCTCAGGTTCTCAAACCATCCAGGTCACCGCAGACCCCTGGGTGGACCCAATGGGACAATTCACCCGTTCAGCCCAGGTCACCATCGAACTAACCGGAGGGAACAACACCGGAACCGAGACGATAACCATCGTTCAGGACGGTGATTGCGACTTCGTTACAGACCCTGTTTCCGCCACTTTTTCAGCGGGCGCCGGCAGTGGCTCCTTCACCGTGACCCCTTCAAACCAGGCTTGCGAATGGAATGTTTTTACTGACGAGCCCTGGATCAATATTTCTTCTCCAGCGTCTTTCGTGACAGGCACTGGAACGGTGCAGTACACGGTCAGCAGCAATGGGTCCACCAACGTTGAAAACGATCCACGCATGACCACGCTGAACAGTGATTTCTTTGATTTTGATATCGCCCAGGATGGCTGTGTCTTCGATGTCGATCCGTCAACAGTTTCGATCGAGGCAAGCGGTAACGAGGCCGCGAATGTTAATGTTCTGGCGGGACCAACTGCCTGTCAGTGGTCTGCAGTCAGTAATTCAGTGTGGATCATTATTGCTGATGGTGCTTCAGGAAGCGGCGACGGATCTGTGACCCTTGATGTGATCGAGAATCCCTCCGTTGTGCCACGGGTAGGCAGCATCACGATTGCAGATCAGATGGTCACTTTCGAGCAGGAAGGTCAGCCCTGCGACTTCGAGGCCAGCCCGGGCAGTATTAATTTTTGCCCCGATGGAGATAATTTCACGGTTGATGTCACCGCCCTGGCGGGTTGTGAATGGAGCCTGTCGGAAGAAGAGGACTGGATCGCCGTGATCAACAACGCCAGCGGCTCCGGTGACGAGACCGCGACCGGACTGGTTGACGCCAACCTCAGCGAAACCAACCGTGCCACCACGGTACAACTCATTTCGACATCAACCGGACTTCCGGTAGACAACGTTCAGATTCAGCAACAGGGTTTCCTTGAGTATGAGCCTTTTGACGGCCCATTACCCACGGACTGGCTATTTGATCCAATGAATGCTTTCTCAACGGCCGATGGCGAACTGTTGGTGGATTTATCTGCTGGCGGCTCGGGCCTTGCCGTCCACCAGAACCCGATGGGTACCTGCAGCGACTGTAAAGTCGAAACCAGCATGGAAGTCACTTCCGTGACCAGCCAGAGTGAGGAAGTTGCAACGCTTGCGGGCTGGTATACAAGCGATGACGATTACATCGGGCTCGGCATGGATGAGTTTGCCAACATGTGGAGCCTTTACCAGGTCTCGGGCGGTGTCGTGGTTGCATCCGAATCGATCATGGTGGCCCAGATCCTGCCCAATCAATCCTATGACGTTGGCATTCGTTTCGATGGAACCACATTCCGGGGTTTTGTTGATGGTGTTGAATTGCTTACGATTGACGACAATGCCGATTCCACACCATTCGGGTATGCCGGTTTCATGGTGACTGATAGTGATGCTACATTCACTGAACTGCGCGTGACCGGAATCTTCCAGGAAGACCAGTCGCTGCTGAGCGATTCATTCGAAGATGAAATCACAGAACTACTGTCAGTCTGTACCCAGGAGTAAGTCCTGGTGCTTTTTTGCCTCTCGCGAGAGGCCATGAAAGGACAGCTGTCGATGTCTGTGAAAATGCCACTGTCCTGGCTCTTTTGAAGCTTTTTTCGCATTGGGGAGATGTCCCCGGTCACGCACGCTTGCGCGAAGTGGGGAAAGCAAACCAGGCTCTGGCACCTGGTTAATTTACTCTATTCCTGAGCTGTCGTGAACAAGAGATCCTGCAGGCTGTGCGAGGGGTGTAATACCGAAATATCCACACTCTTCTCAACCGGCGTCATTGCTTCATCGACCCGGCGCTGCCACAACGTCCACGATTGCCACCCAAAGGGTACTCTGGGCTGGTCCACTTCGAACTCGCTCATCCAAAGTTTATAACCGGCAAATTCAGGGCGGAAATAGCGATCCCAAAAATTCGGCGCCGTATAAATCATTGGTCGTATGCCCGTTTCCGCCTCGAACACCTGCAGGAAGCGAATCAACGTTTCAGTCATGTCTCCGGTTGTGTTGTGCCCCAGGATTTCCACGTCTACAACGGGCCGGAGACTTCCCGGATGTTCGCGTAAATGCGAAGCAAAAAACCTGGCCTGCTGGACCGGATCGTCCTCCGTCACATAGAAATGGTAGGCCCCGTGTGGGAAATCCAGGACTCTGAGCGCTTGCCAGTGTTCTTTGAATCGCGGATCCGTGAGATCCACCCCCTCACTGGCCTTGACGTACGCAAACGCGTAGCCCAATTCGCGCACACCGGCCCAGTCGACATCTCCGGAGTGATGGGAAACATCAACACCCATGAGAACCTCATCTTCCGGAGCATAACCCGTGACCACGCGTTCGAGTTCGAATTGAATTCGGTGTGGATCTTCTTCTGCGAGTACAACATGGACAGTCAGCTTGTCAGGCCCGTCGACAGTCGCAATCACCCGGGCTTTCGTGTGGTCCTCTACCCAGTTCATCGATTGCCTGTTGCCGCTGAAATTGCCGCTGAATGTGTCAAAATGCTCAGCCCCAAAACCCAGTGACTCCGGACCCAGAGGCAAGGCTTCGACAGTATCCATTGTGTGCCAACGATTGAATCCGTGAACGTCGTATCCATTGACGGGCTGTTGAGAGGTAATTTCCAGCCACACCTCGGTCACGGTTCCGGACTCTTTGGATATGAAGTCTCCATACCACACCCCGATCAGGTCGGGTTGTTCAGGTCTTATCTCCGCCACCGATGTGTTGGCCAGCCATGAAGCAAGAATTACCACAGCGAGTAGTTGCACTGATTGGAATCTAAAAATCTGTCCCATGGGTAGATTTCAGGGTTGCTGGCCAGTCGGGTCATTATACGATGCCGACACATACGAATGTGCCGAAAACAGTGACCGAAAATCAGGGTATTTGCAGTCGAAGCAACATACTGTGGGAATAGACAATCACGATAACCACTTGCACCCTGAGGGTAAGGCCGAACAACCCCTTGCTTGACACCGCTTCTCACCCCTGTAAATTGGGGGCCTGTACTCTGAAGCGGCCGCGAATGAAGCTCAGCGAATCCAGCCTCTACCACTTGCTTGTCCGGCAAGATCGAAGGATATGGGGTCGCATCGTTTTCACCGCAGTGATCGCCGGACTGATGCAGGGCGGCATCATTTATGTCATCAACAGCGCAGCCGCCGCGCTGACGTCGAACGAATTTAACCCTCAACACGTATTGCTGTTCGGCTTGTTCCTGGCCACTTATGGCTGGGCGAGCCACTTCTCGACGTCACAGACGATCGCTCTGACTGAACGCAGGGTTTTTGACACTTACGTGGCCATTGCGGATCATCTGCGCAACATGCAGTTGCTCCGGTTTGAACGGCTGGGAAAAGGTCATATCTATTCCACGCTGCACACCAACACAGACATCATCCTGGAGACCTCAAAGTGGCTGGCCACAGTGGGCGCTGCCATCGTTCTCATCCTGTTTTCAGCACTCTACATTGCCTGGTTGTCGCCGCTGGCTTTCACCACTGTTGTTGCCTTTTACGGGTTTGGTTATTTCATCTACCGGTCGAACCTTGGCAGTGTCCGTGAATTGCTGGTTGAAAGTGGCGAGCGTGAAAAGAGTTTCCGCTCGCTGTTCAGCGTCTTTCTGGAAGGATTCAAGGAACTTAGGGTTAGTCATTTGAAACGCCGAACGCTCTACGAAGAACATGTGCAGCCGCAGGCGGAATCTGCAATGCAAGCAGCTGTAGGGGCAGAAGCCCGTCTGACCGTGAATAACGTTTTTATCCAGATTTATTACTACTTCCTGATTGCGGCAATCATTTTCCTGCTGCCAAGAATCAGCGACATGCCAGTCCTTCACGTTTTGCAGGTGGCCGCGGTGGTTCTTTTTACCTATGGCTCCATGACCAGAATCGTTCAATCCGTTCCTTTGATCCTGAAAGCCGAGCGTGCGGTAGGCGCTTTACAGGGTCTTGAGCGCGAACTTCAGAGCGCCCGCGACCCGTCTGAGCCTTATTCCGGCCGTTTCGCCCGTCTTCGGCCAGAGTCCCGTGTAGTCCGGTTCACCAATGTTACGTTCGACTATCACCCGGACAGCCCTGCTGCTCACTTTCAGCTTGGCCCCCTGTCGCTTGAAATTGAACCCGGAGAAATGCTCTTTATTGTGGGTGGAAACGGCAGCGGCAAGACCACTTTTATGAAATTGCTGGCCGGCCTCTACGCGCCCAGCAGCGGACAGATTCACCTGGGAGACCGGCTGATCGATAACAGCAACTACTCTGATTACCGTGACCTGTTTGCCATCCTTTTTTCGGACTACTATCAGTTTGATCGTTTCTTCGGGCGTACCCCCGTCACCGATGCAGAGCTGACTGATGCACTTCAAACTGTCCGATTGGAGGAACACGTGAACTGGTCGGAAGGCCGACTGGAGAATGTTGAACTCTCGGCTGGCCAGTGGAAGCGCCTGGCGCTCGCCTGCACATTACTGGACGACAGTCCCATCGTACTGCTGGATGAAGTTGCCGCCGACCTGGACCCTGTGTTTCGCCAGTATTTTTACGAGAGCTATTTAAACCAGCTGCGGCAAAACGGCCGAACCGTCATTGCCGTATCTCACGACGAAAAATATTTCCATCACGCCGATCGCGTGATCAAGCTCGATGCCGGACGCGTCGAATCTTAAAGGAAGCTGCCATGACATTCCGCGAAACCGTAAAAGCTCACCAGGTGAAAATTGTCTCAGTGTTGTTCCTGATCATTTTCGGGATACTGCTTCTGGCGCCATCCATGTTCGTCTATGTCTATCCTGGTCAGGCCGGCGTATTTTTCCGTGCATTGTCCAATGAGCCACTTGGCAGCCCGGTGCACCGGGAAGGTCTGTATTTCATTGCGCCATGGAACCAGATGTACGTCTACGACGTAACCCGCCAAAAGCATTCAGTGGACGTGAGCGCATTGACAAATAATGGACTGGCAGTCTCCATGCGCGTTTCTGCGCTGTTCCAGCCCAATTCTGAGGAATTGAGAACCCTGGCCACCGAATATGGACCGGATTACTCTGAAAAAATCATCTTCCCGACGATCAATTCAGCAGTACGGCATGTAATTGGTGAACACACCCCGGAAGCGTTATATACCAGCGAGAGATCAGGGTTGCATGCTGCGATCCTGGCCGAGTCACAGGAGCGGTTTGTCGGACTACCTTTCAAGGTGGATGACGTCATTATCGAAAACCTGGTTCTTCCGGCGGCAGTGAATGACGCTATCGAGGAAAAGCTTCGCGTTCAACAGGGCGCACTGGCCTACGCATTCCTGCTTGAAAAACAGGAATCTGAAACGCAACGACTGAAGATCGAAGCGGAGGGCATCCGCACCTACCAGGAGATTGTCAGCAGCAACCTCACGCCCGAATTGCTTCAGTGGCTTCAGATTCGTGCGATGTATGACCTGGCAGACTCAGACAACAGCAAAGTTATCGTGATTGGCGACTCGGAAAAATTGCCGTTGCTGCTGGACGGATCTGCCAACTGACGCGGCATGCCAGGCGGGGCAGCGAATTCACCGTACGGGAGCCCCTCTGTTACTGGAGAGACTCTTTAGTGGTTAACAATGACTCAGATTCATGCGCCTGAGCATTGCCTTGAATCTCGGCTCGGCCCTTAGCTCATTAAATGGCGCCATGTTAACAGCATAAGTAATGAGCCCATCATGTTCGTCCACCGCCTTTTCCATCCAATCCAGGGCTGAATCCGGGTCCCCTGCCCCAATACAGGCGATGCTCAGAAAAGCTGCGCCGAAATAGCCGGATTCACGTTGCTGCTTCATACGGGAAACATACTCCTGCGCTTTTTCGGGCTGGCCGGCTCTGCCCAGGGACCAGGCTGCCAGGCCCATGAAAAGCGGATCAGCCTGCACCGATTCGGGTGCGTTGTCATAGATGCTGATCGCCTCGGTGTGATTTCCCATGGAAGTGAGCACCCCGGCTTCACTGGCATAAGCAAATGGGAAAAAAGGATGCATTTGCCGGGCACTGCGGGTGTACTGCAAGGCTTCTTCGTATTCACCAGATGACCACAGCACCCAGGCGAGAATGGCATGGTGATCCCCTGAGAGAGGATCCAGAACAACCGAACGCCGACACAGCGCCAGTGCTTCATCGGAATGCTTTGGAAAACGGTGCAGAAAGACACCCGCCCAACTGGCCCCCATTGCATCTCCCGGCATTAATTCGAGCGCTTTTCGGTAGTGCTTTTCAGTCCCTTCCCAGTCATAAAAAAGGTACTGCAGGGTCAGCCCCATGGCATCATGACAGATCGCCAGTTTGTCGTTGCATGATAACGCCCTCTGCGCTGCCTCCAGGGCCGAGTCGCGATAATCAATTCCCTTGCCAAAGCCAAAGAAAGCAACATACACCTGCATGATGGCGAACCAGGCGTGGGCCTGGGCAAATTCCGGGTCCAGCTTTCTTGCCTGGTCAACCAGGTCCATGCCTTCTCCAAAGTTGCCTCCAGCCCTGGACCAGCACCACTTTGCTTTTAAATAAAGCTGATAAGCGTCAATGTTGTCAGTGAAATGTTCCTCACGAATGTCGATGGAACTGCCACCCGTGCTGGTGCTGATTCGGGCTGCGATGGCCTGGGCAATTTCATCCTGGATGGCAAAAATGTCAGTCAGCTCGCGATCGTATTTTTCCGACCACACGTGATAACCATCAGCGGCGTTGATCAGCTGTGCCGTAACCCTTAACTGATTGCCCGAATGACGCAGGCTGCCTTCAAGCACCCGGCGCACGCCAAGCCGGGCACCTACTTCCTTGAGATCGATATTTTGTCCCTTGAACGAAAAGGCTGAGGTTCGCGCAGCCACCTTCAGGCCAGGAATTTGTGCCAGCGCATTGATGATTTCTTCGGCGATTCCATCTGCAAGATGCTCATCATCCAGGTCCTGGCTCATGCTGACGAACGGCAGAACTGCGATGCCTTCGGCGGGTTTGGATTGATCATCAGGTATTGAATTGGATTGGTCTGAAGGCTTCGGATCCGATTCGGTCCTGACAACACCCTGCGGCGTGACATCGAAGGCCCAGGTTAAAACCATGGCGATGGGGAAACCCAGAAAAATAAGTGCCGTGAAGACTTTCAGTACCCAATCAGGGGCACCAAAAATCGGAAAAAGCGTGTCAGCAACCTGTATCAATAACCACCCGACCACCACATAGGCAGCCGCGACGGTAAAAACCCTTCTGCGTCGCAACTCGGTCAGGAATTTTTTCATGATCTCGATGGGGCCACTATTGCTCTTATGGCTGAAACTATAAGGGATAGAGACCAAAAAAGGGGATCGGGAATAGAAACTTTGATCACGTTCAGCAATATACAATTCCCGGTTCGGGTTCAGCTTTGAGATTGAAGCCGGGCTATACTGCATTTTTTTGCGGAGATCTTTGAGCCATGCGACTCCTGGTTTTGCTTTTCACCGTCGTTATTCTTAATGCACATGCTGAGAATGATGTCGTCCGCCTGTCTGAACCCGTAGAAGCCACAGATGCCTATGAAGTATTCGGTGCACCGCTTGAAGACAAGAAAGCTGGTTTGTCTTTGAAGGAAGTCATTGAACACGAGTCAGAACTGGCAGGAGAAGAAGTTCGTGTTTCTACACGAATTGCAAAAGTGTGCCAGAAAAAAGGTTGCTTTTTCATGGCCACCGAGGGCGATCTTTCAGCCCGCGTTACGTTTGAAGATTATGGCTTTTTCATTCCAAGCGACAGTAGTGGCAAACAGGTGACCATGGTTGGCGTTTTTTCACGTCAGCCGGTGACCAGTGAGCAGGCGGCACACTACCAGGACGACCTGCAGGAACCGGCAAGTGATGTGGAATACTCTCCATTTGAGTATTCCATTGTCGCAACCTCGGTGCTGATTCCACGCAGCTGACCGAAAACATCTCTTCAGGAGAAATCAGTTGAGATTCGTCAAAAGCTTGATTCTGAGCATGGTCTGGTTGTTTTCGGGTTTTGCCATTGCCCAGACCATCGTCAACAATGCCATTCCGGAGCTAAGCCCATCACCACCTGGAGCCAGTGTTGGTTTCAGAGAACTGAACGACGGCGACATCGTTCCAAAGTCCTTAAGGGTCAAATTCGAAGTGACAGGCATGAAGGTCAGGAGACCCGGAAAACCCCAGGAAAATTCAGGCCATTATCACCTCCTGGTCGACGAGAGATCACTGCCTGACCTTACCCAGCCTCTACCCAACAGGGAAGGCATTTACCATTTTGACAAGGCTGAAAAGTCTGCTGTGATCAACATGCCGCCAGGCGAGCACACGCTGCAGTTGGTTTTTGCCGACTACAGGCATATTCCTCATGATCCTCCGGTGATGTCCGAGAAAATCACGGTCATTGTCGAAGAGGATGCAGACTAGAATCAGGCCTTTTCGAAAGACGAACCTGGCCCTGAAAGATCAGGAATCAGTCCCCACCCTGGTAAAGCCTGACGTCACCCGCATAGAGCTTGAAGTATACGTCGTGGTCACCCTCGCCCTGCCATTCGATGGACCGAAAAAGGCCCGAGGCTGACCTGTTAAATGGGCCTGCATTGATGTCCCCTGCCCACAATGATCCTTCCACATTTCCGTAGTTGTCTGTGTCTCCGACCTCAATGCTCAGGTCGCCTGCGCGCAACTGGATGTCACGATCACCGCCAACGTTTCCTACATCCAGCTCACCCGCTGTGAGACGCACGGTGAGGTCGGAATTACGTGGCACCTCGATCACGGTACGAAAATGTTTGCGCGGTCCATCAATGTCAATCGTGGCCTGGTTGCCTTTGACTTTAGCCTGTGTGTCAACGTCATCGCTTTCATCTTCAAGCGTCCAGTGCACCCGGATGTGATTGTCAGCACTTTCAACAATCTCATGCTCCCCTGCAGACAACTTGAGGGTGATTTGTCCGCCTTGCATAAACTCGGCTTCCATGGAATCGGTATAAGCAGATTCCGCGTTCACAGATGCAAATGGGAATAACAGCATGGCACTCAGCGCCATTGCAAACCGGGGTATTGATTTCATCTGATGATCTCCTGCCAGGCTTTTCCGACCGATTCTAAGGATTCTGCTCATTAAACGCGCGAGCAGGCCAAATGGTTACATGCAGCACCAAAAACAATATGGCCAGTGAAACAGAACAATACAGACACATCGGAACCTCAAGCCAGTTTAAGCTTATTCTTGACTCAAACCCCGCAAGATGTGCGACGATAGATCGGCCGATCAGATTCGTAGAATGATCGCCATTCCAGGCCCAATGCGAGCATCCATCGGCGGTAATTCTGGGGGCTGAATGCCCGGATCAATAACGAGGTACGGGCGAGAACCATCATGAATTCCAGTCGTCGTATGCCGTCCTTGCGGGCGCTTCAGGTGTTTCAGGTTTCCGGCAATCACCTGAGTTTCAAAGAGGCTGCTGAAGAATTGTTTCTGACTGCTTCGGCCGTCAGCCACCAGGTAAAAAATCTCGAGACATTCCTGGGAATAGACCTGTTCGTGCGAAAAACGCGTGGGTTGGAATTGACCGAAGCAGGAAGCCGCTACCACGAATTTCTCTCTTTCATGTTTGCGCGTCTGGAGGATGAAACCCAACAACTGCACAAGAATTTTGGCCGTCAGCTTATTCGCCTCTGTGTCCCGCCCTTCCTGGCCAATGAGTTGTTATTGCCCAAGCTAAGTGAAATAAAGGAATTGATGCCGGAGACGGATGTTCGCGTGGTGACGCAGCCCGGCGCAATGCAGACGCACCCAGCCGACGCTGATGTCTCAATTCTGGTGGGCACGGGTGATTGGGCTGACCTTGAAGCCATCGAATTATTTCCGCGCAAGGTCATGACAGCCTGCTCGCCAGAACTGAAGCAGAAAGTGAAGCT
>Ga0209939_1000056_pt1 | contig 18157 bp, 11 predicted proteins | sample SalPon2A_A_D1_MG_FD_185714 | JGI IMG/M metagenome (GOLD analysis project Ga0209939, IMG submission 185714) | Soil microbial communities from South San Francisco under conditions of wetland restoration - Salt Pond MetaG R2A_A_D1_MG (SPAdes)... | ecosystem: Environmental > Terrestrial > Soil >...
GTTTTCGTCATCATGGGCGGCTCAGGCTGTGGCAAAAGCACGCTCCTTAAAGCAATGATCGGGCTAAAATCACCAGATAAGGGCGATGTGTATTACAACGGCAACTCGTTCTGGGGCATGAATGAACAAGAACGCGAGATCGCCAAGCGCCAGTTCGGAACCCTCTTCCAGGCCGGGGCGTTGTGGAGTTCGATGACCCTGTCTGAGAACATCGGGCTCGCACTGAACCAGTACACTGACCTGAACGCAAGCGAAATTCGGGAGATTGCTGCATACAAGCTGATGCTGGTCGGACTGACAGGCTTCGAAGACTATTATCCGAATGAAATTTCCGGAGGCATGAGAAAACGTGCCGGATTGGCACGGGCCATGGCGCTTGATCCTGAAATTCTGTTTTTTGATGAGCCTTCAGCCGGTCTTGACCCGATCAGTGCCAAGTTGCTGGATGACCTGATCATGGAATTGCGCGACAGCCTTGGCACCACCGTTGTGATCGTGACACATGAGCTGGCCAGCATATTCGCCATTGCGGACAACTCGATTTTTCTCGACGTCGACACCAAAACCCAACTTGCCACGGGCAACCCTTCCGACTTGCGTGATAATAGTGATAGTTTCGTGGTACGAAACTTTCTGAAACGCGGATTGGAAAAGACAACAGAGCCATGAGCCCCAGATAATATGAACCCAGAAATATGAGCCCAGGAAAATGAGCAAGAAGTCCAGTCCGACCCTGATAGGCGGCTTTGTATTTGGCGCGATCATTCTGATTGCCACAGCAGTGGCCCTGTTTGGCGGGCGGGAATTTTTTTCCCAGAGGCTCGAATACGTTGCTTATTTTGACGAAGCAACCAAGGGATTGCGGGTCGGCTCCAACGTCACCATGAATGGAGTACGCGTGGGTTATGTTTCTGACATCACCCTGCTGGTCGACCAGTCCACTTACCAAACACTAACCATGGTGACCATTGAAGTGCTTCCTGAAGACCTTGTCATGACTGATTTCGGAGAAGTGGTACAAACCCTGGCAAGACGTGCAACCATTGGACACGACAACCTGATCGATGAAGGCGGGCTGCGGGCGCAGCTTGAAATGGAAAGCTTTGTAACCGGGTCGCTGATTGTTTCACTCAATTTGCTACCGGAAACTGAAGCCATATTCCGAGGCTTTAACCCGCCCCATCACGAAATTCCAACGGTCCCTTCAAGTACGCAGGCATTTTTTGCAAAGATCAGGGAATGGGCAGAAAAAGTGGGCGAGGATTTTGATCTTGAAATGATCGCACATCGAGTCACTAACATCCTCCGGGGGCTCGATGAACTTTCAAATTCAGAAGATCTGCGCGCCACGATTGCCGGGCTGAACGAATTCGTCAACGATGACCAGACCCAACAGCTGATGGCCAACGCAAATGCAGTGCTCGGCGATATTCGGGCCGTTGCGGCAGAAGCGAATGAGCTGCTGCGCAATACAGATGGCAACATCGGGGCACTTGCCGACGATATTCGGCCGCTGATCAAGGATCTCCAGGATGTGATGGTGCAGGCCGAAGACACACTGCTCGCAGCAACGAACCAGCTAAAAGGTGATTCGATCCAGATGTACCAGCTCCAGTCCACCCTGGAAGAGGTTGAAAATGCGGCACTGTCACTTCGCGAGTTTTTTGACCTGCTGGAACGCAATCCCGAATCACTTATCAGTGGTAAAAAATAGAGCATAAACAGAGGAACACCTGTGAATAGTTTTTTGAGACTGTGCGTCGCCCTGCTGGCCATCCTGGTTGCTTCATGCGGTACTTCCCCTCCGGTTCACTATTACAACCTCGAAGCGCCTGTAGTCACCGGAACGGCTGACGGTCCGGATGCAACCATGGTGGGCATGGGACCCTTCCGGATACCCGAATATCTTAAGAAATCACGAATCGTTACTCGTGGTGCCGGTACAGAAATCCTCATCAATGAACAAGCCCGGTGGGCCGAGCCATTGAACAGGGCCATCCATCGTGTCCTGGCAGCCAACGTGGACCAGCAAATGAGCGATGTGATCGCCGTTGCCTATCCTTACCTTGAAACCATAGAAATCGACTACGCGGTGCTTGGCCAGGTCGAAAGATTCGACAGCGATCAGTCAGGCAGGGTTTTGCTGGTGGTTCAATGGGGTGTGGTCGATGAGACTCGACATCCCCTGATTATTCCCCAACGATCCAGTTATGAATCTCGCGCGAGCGACCCGAATGACCCGGATCAGATCGCCCGCGCGATGAATGATGCCCTGAACCATTTCAGCCAGGACATTGCAGGCCAGCTGAAAAAAGCGCTCGCAGACTAAAACTCACTCCGTCACGAGGCAACTGCCGCACCGATTGCTGCCACGTGGCGGTGGTCTGTGCCACAGCAACCACCCAGTACTGCGATGTTGGGGAACAGTTTTCGCAAACGACCATTCAGGAAGCCAAACTCCTTTGGATCACCCGAGTCGAGCTCGGTTGCTTCATCCAGCTCTTCATGGCTGCAGCGGGAAGCGTTGGCTCGAATGCCCCGAATCCTCCTGGTCCAGGCAGCTTTTCGGTCAAGCGAATCGCTGAAATGATCCGGATGGGCGCAGTTGACCATGAAGTAAGCCGCTGCGCTGTCGGTCGCAGCATCCACTTGCTCAATGGCATCGCCCAGGGGTTGTCCACTCGGAAGTTTTCCGTCGGTTTCAGTCGTAAAACTGATAGCAACCGGCATCTGGTGCTGACGGGCTGATTTCACGATTCCTATCGCCTCTTCAGCATGGGTCATGGTGACGGCGCTGACCATATCTGCCCCGGTTTCAGCAAAAACCCCGATCTGCGCACGATGGTACTCAGCTGCCTCCTCCGGGCTCATCAACTCGCTGGCAACATAGCCGTCACCTCGTGGTCCGATGTTGCCACTGATGACGATCGGCTCAATGCGTTCCTGGTATTCATTGCGTAACTCTTCCATCAATCGAATTGAATCGCGGTTGATATTGGCCAGCTGCGAAGCGCTGTATCCAAGCTCTGTTGCCCAATCGCTATTGGCTCGCCAGGTCGGACTCTCAAGGACAAATCCAAATCCCGCCTCGACCGCAATATCTGCGTACTTTCGATAGTAGCGACGCAGCACCGATCGGCCTGCCCGGTCGGCGAGCAAACCAAATGCTGCAAAGCATGGCAGATCAATGCCCTCGTCAAACACCAGGGTTGTTTCCAGTCCACCATCGGTGAGCATGACACCGCCATCAAGCTGAGGTAATGCGTTGCGATAAATACTCATTTTTATACTCCTGCGTTTTCTGCGGCCAGGCCATTGCCTGAAACCGGTTGTTGTCGGGGAGAGGTGACATCCTGAAATGCCAGCATCTCGACAATGGGTTCTGAGCTGCCAAGGTAGAAACCATGTTCAGCCTGGAAACCCTGTGGGTTACGAAACGTGCCGAAAACAATGTCCCACAGCGGCAGATCCGAGTAGTTGTAGCGGTGAATATTCCTGCCATGGTGAAGGCTGTGACTTTCAGGCCGCTGGATGATGTAACCCAGCCAGCGTGGGGTGCGAATATTCATGTGCTGGAACATGGCGTTGAAAGTCAGGAACAATGCACCCAGAACACCTGCCTCGACCGTGAGCCCCAGCAGTGGGAAAAAGACCAGGCTGCCGATCGTCGTAAACAGGAAAGCATCGACCGGATGCATGTAATAGGCACCGAATGCATCAAAACTCTCAGCGCTGTGGTGCATCTGGTGCCCCGCACGCCACAACCAGTCCCATTTGTGTGCCAGGCGGTGATACCAGTAGTGGATCAATTCATAGACCAGGACACCAACAGCAAAGCCACCCCAGATTCCAAGGCCACTGCCATCAATCAAATGGAAATCGCCCAGCAATGTGCCCCAGAAGGCTGCCACCCACCCAGCCCAGTAGAAAATTGCGATCGTGACCAGCGTTCCCCGAAACCGCCACAGGCGGGTGGAGTCGTGTTTACGGCCACGAATCGCCCAGTCAAGAATAATCAGGCCTGGAATCAGGCCAATGGTTAAATAGCCGAGTAAGTCATACATGGTTACATCCTCTCATTCTGATAAAAGCTTTCTGCTATTACCCTGAAAGGCGTAACTATTGATGGAACATTGTTCCCTTGCTTGTTACATCGGTGTGTACCGGCAATAACTTCCTGTTTTTACAGTGTTTTCAAGATAGCGGCCAGCACCCGGAATTTGTTGATCAATTCTATTGATCGCATCTTTTATACGCCTGCGCACATTGACACGTGCTCTTTCCGCAGCCTTTGCCTGCGGTCGCTCACGCCCGCCCAGTCCGAAAGCACGGGATAATTCCCGGCTGATGAATTCGAGTTCATCGCGAACCGATTCAGCACGTGGTGTGTCACCCATCTGCATGGCGTCTTCAAGTTCTTCCTGAAGTTCACTCACACGTTTCTGATAAGCCTGACGTGCATCCTGGTCCAGTGCGGGGCCCACATCGCCTTCAGGAATGACTGCACCAGTCCCATCGCCACTGAGTTCCAGGACATGGATATCTCGGTCAGGACGTTCCGCCAGAATGGCCAGCATGGCGAGCCCTTTGCTGCTCTTGACCACGGCACCGGACCCATCCAGTGAAACCTCGTAGACATCGCCAACATCACGAATACTGAACCTTGTTTCACCGGATATGCATTGCTCATCACTGGTCTGTGAATCATCCGATGGCATCCCACGTTCAGTCCGCATCTCAAGCACTGAAAGTAGTTCCTGCGCCATTTCAGAATGTAAATTGGCACCCTCCCGATCACCAACTTCCGTGGCCAGTTCTGCCAGCGCCTGGTGAACCCTGGCAACGTAGGGACGCGACGACATTCGACCGGCAATCTCGAGGGCCTGTTCGAGGAATTTCCGGGCCTCCTCATGTCGACCAAATGCTTTTGCGATTCGCCCTAACTGAAGCGCCACCGGCCCGCACCAGCCACTGCCAAGCAGACCGGTAGTCGCACAATCTTTACGATACCCAAGCAAGGCATCAAACGCCCGACTGGTCAGATCGAGATCATCGGCAAGTAATGCCAGTTCAGAAAGGGCGACAATTGAAAAACGATCATTTCCGGCAAACGTTCGGTTGATAAAAACCTGGTTTGATATCTGGCTGCGAGCATCACCCGGTCCCTTTGCCGTGTAGATATCAATGATGGGTTGCAGAAAAAATTTGGCTTCCGCCATCGCGCCGGAACAGGCAGCATCCAGTTGAGACTGGATTTCACTCATCGGCGTTGCATCATCAGACTCCCAGTCGCACAGGATGGAGAACCGTTGTATCGGTATGGTCACACGGGCTTCAAGATCATCGATTCGCCCCGCCTCAAGTTCGGCCTTGTCCAACAAGCGTGATGCATCGGCGAAGCGGCCTTCCATGGTTGCCTGCATGGCCCTGACCGAATGGGCACGCCACATATAGTGTGGCAGCGCGATTCTGCCTGCAATTCCCACGCATGATTCAATTGCCCGATCAAACTCCTCCCTGTCCGCCAACTCTGCAGCATCAATCAACAGGCGCAGATTGGAGCGAAACTGAAACGGTATATCACCGCGCGCTTTGGCCAGGGAAAGCACTTCCTGGTTGAGGGCAAGTCGCTCCCTGGTCGGGCCAAAATCCATCAGCGCTGCAATCGCATACCTCATCACGTTGTACAAGACATCTTCGTTATCACATGCTCGGGCTTCTGAGATGGCCTCGCGGGCCATGTCCATCGGCTCAGCCGGGTTGACCGCGGGTTGCAACGCTGCAGCAAGCCGCGCTTTGACGCGGGCACGACAGGGATCATCCCTGGCCATGGATGTCTCAAGGCATTCCCGCAGCATATTGATCAGGGTTTGATCCACTGACGCAACGATAATCGCACCGCCATAAGTCAGGGCCGCGATGGACATCATTGCCGAATCTTCAAGGGTTCGAGCAATCTCGAAAGCTTCACAACACCGTGCATGGCCACCTTCAATGTCACCAGCAAGCAGCATGGCTTCGGCACATTCGATCAACAATCGACAACGATCTGACGGATCAAACCTGGGGCCTTCCCCGAATGTATTGATCGCGGTATTCAACATGCTTGCCGCAGCATCGAAGGCGAGCACTGCGTTGGCCCTCTTTGCAGCGTGACGCCAGGCCTCGATGGCTTCATCGCGGTGATCCGGACCCGCTGCCGCGAGGTGCGAAGCCAGGACGGACCAGCCATCTGCATCGCCACGGGAAATTTTCTCTTTCAGGGCCTGTGCATATTTCAGATTGAGTGCGTTTCGTTTTTGACGCGGCAAATCACGATAAAGCACCTCCCGATAGAGCACATGTGAAAATTCATATTCGTTCTGAGACGAACCAAACAGGATTCCGGCCTCGATTGCAGAATCGAGCGATGCTGGCACCCAGTCAACTGGCTCTCTGAGTATCAGGACAAGCTCATCCGAGGTGAAAGCCTTACCCAGGACAGAAGCATGTGCGAGCAGCTCTGCATCACCTTGTGGCAAGTACCCGATTTGTTGACGTATTACCTGCTCGATTGTTGCCGGAAGAGATTGCGTCAGATCCTTACTGCTTTCGGGCCGATCCAACAAGCCCACTAACTCATGAAGGAACAACGGGTTACCAGATGTAATCTCAAACCACTCCTGTAACACGTCATCTTGCGGAGCTGATCCTGTGCGGGACTCCATATATCGGGCAACATCTCTGCGGCCGAGGCGGGAAAGACGCAAGACTGTTGCATCACGCTCTATCAATGAAAGGGATTCGGAAACTTCAGTAGAACGGGCTTCAATTTCGCGAAATGTCCCTATCACCAGTATTGGCATCGAGGTAATGTGACGCGCCAGGTAATGCAGGAGCTTGAGGCTGTCCTGGTCTGAGGCATGCAGATCTTCAAAAATCAGGATCAGATTTGACTGCGCAGATACACGTGCCAGCATCATTCGAACTGAATCAAGCAACATGAACTTTGCCTGGTCAGGCTGAAGCTCAGCCGCAGACTGATCGCCGACCTGAAACTCAGGCACAAGCAACGACAATGAACTGCGCTCAGAATCAGTCAGTTCCCAGTCATCAACCAGCGACCGCAGCAACTGCGTCCATGGCCAATAGGCGGGAGCACCACCAGCTTCCCAGCAAAAACCCCAGTAGCTGGATACGTCGTTTGCCTTTGCTTTTGCGGCGGCATGCCTGGCCATCGTGCTCTTTCCGATCCCAGGTTCTCCTGAACACAACACCACGCTACCCTGCCCCATGATGAGCTTCTCAATTGCGTCCTCTATGGTCTCGATTTCAGTTGTTCGACCGACCAGGGATTCAGGTGTGGTTGTAGCTGTCATGATGTGATCTTGTTATTCAGGATCAATACACCAGAATTGCATATGCTGTCAGGGTTTCAGGTGCCGTTCAAAAAAATCCGTAATCTGGCTGTAGACATGCACCCGGACGTTTTCACCCACCAGGCTGTGTTTTCCACCAGGGTATGTCATCAGATCGAATGGAATCGCGCTCTGTTGCAGGTTTTCCATCAAACGGGTGGTGTGTGAAAACAGCACATTGTCGTCTGCCATTCCGTGAATCAGCAGCAATGGGTCTTCCAGGTTACTTGAATAAGTCAAAACATCACCCAGGCGATACACCTCAGCATCATCCTGCGGTGTGCCCATGTAGCGCTCCGTGTAGTGGGTGTCATAAAGCGCCCAGTCCGTTACCGGCGCCACGGACGCGCCGGCAGCCAGTGCCCCCGGCTCCTGCATCAGCATCATTAACACCATGTAGCCGCCATAACTCCAGCCAAAAACCCCAATCCGATCAGGATCAACGTACGACTGCTGCTTCAGCCAATCAACGGCATGCAACTGGTCAGCGACATCCAGCACACCCAGCTTTTTATAAACCGGCTCCTGGAATGACTTGCCATAATGTTCCACGCCGCGATTATCGACTGTAAACACCAGGTATCCCAACCGGGCCCAGTACTGTTCAACCAGGACTCGACGACCCCAGGAATCGGTCACCAACTGGCCCGTCGGGCCGCCATATACATAAACGATTACGGGATACTGCTCTTCGGGATTAAATCCGGGCGGCTGGGTGATTTGCCAGTACATTTCTTTGCCATCAGGCGCAGGCAATGTGCCGCGAATGGTCTGGCCATGTTCATCAAGGTATGCGGCATAGGGATGACCGCGCCTGATCGCATTCTCGCTCAGCCAGGCAATGCGATTACCACCAGCATGGTTGATGCTGACCTGTGCTGGTTGATTTCGACTGGAAAACGAGTCAACGAACACCTGGCCGTTGGTCGACATATCGATGGCGTGGGTACCGGCACGCCGGGTTATCAGTTCAACTTCACCCCCCGAGAGTGGCACGCGGTAGAGGTGTCTTTGCGCCGGGCTTTCCCTGGTTGCTGAAAAATAAACCCAGCCATTGGATTCATCTATCGCTTCCAGCTCGGTGACTTCCCAGTCTCCGCGGGTCAGCTGACGAATGACTTCACCATTCAAGTAATACAGGTAGAGATGTCGAAAACCAGATCGCTCTGATGACCAGACAAAACCCTGGGTCTGTTTCAGAAATTTCAGATCCTTGTGGAGGTTGATGAACGTGTCCTCGTTCTCGACAAACAATTCATTGTGTTCTCCGGTCGAAACCTCGAAGGCCAGCAATTCCAGGGTTTTCTGGTCACGGCTCTGGCGCTGAACGGCCAACTTCTCGCTGTCAGGAAACCAGTTCACACGCGGAATGTAATAGTCAGTATCGGCACCCAGCGGCATTTCGCGGGTCTCGCCGCTTTCCACGTCGGTCACAAACAGCGTGACCACGGCATTCGATGTCCCGGCTGCAGGATAGCGCTGCTCGTAGACGATAATTTCCGAACCCAGAACCTCGTAACGCTTTTCAACCTGCACCGGTGAATCATCAACCCGCAACCAGGCAATCATGCTTTCATCAGGAGACCACCAGTAGCCTGTATCACGGTCCATTTCCTCCTGGGCCACAAATTCAGGCATGCCATTGCTGATGAGTCCCTCGCCATCGGTGGTCAGTGCACGCTCCTGGCCGCTTTCCAGGTTGACAACAAACAGGTCCTGGTCGCGGATAAAGGACACATACTGACCGCCTGGCGAGAGCTTGGCGTCTGTCTCAAAAGCTTCAGACTCAGTCACTCGCTGAACGCCCTGTTCAGCCAACGTATAGAGATAAACATCACCACCCAATGGAAACAAAATGGCGCTGGCATCAGCGGTCCACTGGTAATTGACTATCCCTGAAAACTGGGCAATACGCTGGCGCTCCCGTCGCGCTTTCTCCTCGTCAGAAAGCTCACCTTCTTCAGGCAGGATGTCGACTGAATCAACCAGCAGCCGGACCTCTTCGTCTTCAATATTGAATTCCCACAGGTCGAGACGAAACTGGTCTGACTCCTTGCCGCGCAGGAAAGTCACGCGACTGCCATCCGGCGCAACTTCAAGATTGCGAGGCTGAGTCCCGTCGAGAGGCGGGCTTGAGAAGATTCGCTCCAGTGTCAATTCATCTGCAGCGACAGGCGTCATGGTTAACAGGGAAAAATAACCTGCGATCAGTAAGCAGCTGAATAAAAGCTGTTTACATGAATCAAATGCCTGTGTTTTTTGTGCATCAATACAACCGGTTTTTTGTGTCATTTGTCTAACCTAGCATATGTACCAGCTGTATCACTGCCTGAAATCCTTTAATCGAAGCCTGCTTGTCGCTATTCTTAACGGCTCGCCAGCTGTCGGCTGAAGAAAAAATCAAGGATCCATCATGTCGAAAAAAATTGTCCCCTGTTTGCTAGGCCTTCTTATTTTGATCACTGGCACAGCATCGGCCGAAGGCACGAAGATGTTGCGCCACCCTGATATTCATGGCGATCGGGTTGTATTCAGCTACGCCGGTGACCTGTGGCTTGCACCACTGGACAACAGCGAACCTGCAAGGCGGCTCACTTCCCATCCTGGTCTGGAGCAGTTCGCAAAGTTCTCACCGGATGGAAACCAGGTGGCCTTTACCGGCCAGTACCGTGGTGACGATCAGGTTTATGTCATCGATGTCGATGGCGGCGCCCCGCAACAATTGACTTACTATCCCTCGGCCGGCCCCCTGCCAGCGCGCTGGGGCACTGAAAACCAGGTCTATGACTGGTCCCCTGATGGGTCAAAAGTCGTTTTTCGTTCGCTGAGGCACTCTGCCAAGGACTATCGTTTGTTCACGGCATCAAGCGATGGAGGCCTGCCAGAGCCCCTGCCAATGCCAAGAGCCGGTTCAGGCGTCTACTCGCCTGATGGCAACTCAATGATGTATTCACCCCTGTATCGTGATTTCAGAACCTGGAAGCGTTACCAGGGTGGCTGGGCACAGGATCTTTACGTGTTTGATCTGGCCAATAACACTGCACGCCAGGTCACCAGCGATGCACGCACTGAGCGTGATCCCATCTGGCAGAACTCAGGAATGTATTTCGTTTCTGACCGAAGCGGAACACTCAACCTGTATCGCCTTGAAGAGGGTGGCTCATGGCAGGCTGTGACCGAGGAAGACACCTGGGACATCAAGTGGGCCAGTGGTGATGGCGAGTCCCGCATTGTTTACGAGGTTCAAGGACAAATTGGACTTTACGACGCCGAGTCCGGAACCAGTCAGCGTTTGACGGTTCGTGTGCCGGATGATCAGGTGCGCCGCATTGCGCGTCGTATCAACGTCAAGGGTCAAATGGAAGACTTCGACGTTTCTCCGGACGGAACCCGGGTGCTGGTCACTGCACGTGGCGACATTTTCTCGGTGCCGGTTGAGCATGGTGTTACCCGCAACCTGACGCAGCGTGGAGATGCGCATGACCGCGAGGCCGCATGGTCTCCGGATGGCAAGTGGGTTGCATTTATCAGTGACCGAAGCGGAGAAGAACAGCTTTATGTGGTCGATCAAATGGGTGGTGAAGCCAGGCAGCTTGGGAATGTGAACACTGCCCGCCTTTACCGACCCATCTGGGCACCAGACAGCTCAGCCATCGCATTTTATGACCACACCGGAAAGATCCATGTTGTCGAAATGGACGGTGACATGTCCATGGCATTCGACAGCACCCTGGGCGTTGAAACCGATTACGAATGGTCTCCCGATTCAAAATGGCTGACCTTCTCTGTCCAGGCCCAGTCGGGTAACCAGGCGATTCGTTTATGGTCTCGAGAAAACGACTCACTTGTTGAAGTAACAGACGGATTCTTCAATGAATACAGCCCCGTTTTTGGTGCTGACGGCAAACACCTGTATTTCATGAGCAACCGCGAGTTTGCGCCCCAGATCGGCCAGTTCGAATGGAATTATGTGGTCAGTCGCAGCATTGGTATTTTTGCCCTGGCACTGAATGAAGAATCGGGAAACCCCTTTGCACCACGCAACGACGAGGTCAAACAGGAAGCTTCTGACGAAAAGGACAACGGTGATGAGGAGGGAGAAAAAGAGTCTGCTGTAGAGATCGACTTCGAGGGCTTGTCAGAGCGCCTGATTCGGGTGCCAATTGATGCAGACAACATCGGAGGGTTTCACCCACTCAAGGACAAAATTCTGTACATGACATCCGGCCCCTTCTTCTATGGCAGGGATTCCGGCCAGAAGACGGTGATTCATGCACTGGATCTGAAAACCCGGGAATCGAGCGAAATTGTCTCTGATGTCTCCAGCCCTGCTGCTTCCGAGGATGGCGTCTACCTGGTGGTCAGCAAGAACGGAACACTGCAACGCTACAAGATCGCAGACCCCAAGGATCCGACAACCATCAGCCTCGACAATCTTTACGTCACGCGCACGCCAGCGGTTGAATGGGAAGTGATATTCGATGAGGTGTGGCGCCGCTACCGCGACTACTTTTATGTACGCAATATGCATGGGTACGACTGGGAAGCACTGCGTGATCGCTACAAGCCCCTGCTTGAAGATGTTTCAACGCGCGAAGACCTCAACACCCTGATGGGCGAAATGATTGCCGAACTGAACGTTGGTCATGCCTATGTTCAAGGCGGTGACCTGCAGGCTCAGCCGCGTTCTTCGGTCGCCTTGCTTGGTGCAAAATTTGAGGCTGATGATCGATCCGGGCGTTACCGCATATCGCATATTTATCCGGGTGCAAATGCAGAACCAAAATATCGCTCACCAATCAGTGAAGTGGGCGTTGATATTGATGTGGGTGATTACATTCTCGCCATTGACGGCCAGCCTTTGAGCACCGACCAGAATCCTTATGCATTGCTCACCGATCGGGGCAATCAGCCGGTCGAATTAACGGTCAGCAACAGCCCGGATGAAGATGACTCCAGGCGGGTGCTTCTGGATTCGATATCAAGCGAGTCCAGCCTGGCCTACCTGGAGTGGGTGACCAGGAACCACGAGTATGTGACTGAGCAAACAGACGGGCGTATCGGCTATTTACATGTTCCCGATATGGGAGGCGCGGGTATTTACGAATTTATCAAGTGGTACTACCCACAGATTCGTAAAGAAGGCCTGGTTGTCGACGTGCGCAGCAACGGCGGCGGCAACGTCTCGCAGATGCTGATCAGGCGCCTGATGCAACGCCCGCTTGGTTTTGGTTACCAGGCTCACAATGACTGGGCTTCACCTTACCCCGCCACTGCCTTCAACGGTTCCATGGTGGCGCTCATCAGCGAGGATTCTGCTTCTGATGGCGACATCTTCCCTTATTACTTCCGAGAGGCCGGCCTGGGGCCGCTGATTGGCAAACGCACCTGGGGTGGTGTCGTCGGTATCAATGCACGTGGTGCCTTACTCGATGGAGGCCTGGTGTTTGTACCTGAATACGGGACAGGCGGCATGGAAAGCAACTGGGTGATTGAGGGCGAAGGTGTGGCGCCCGATATCGAAGTCGCCAATGATCCGGCCAGTGATGTCGATGCACAGCTTGATCGCGGTATCGCAGAAGTGCTGCGGCGGGTTGAGGCCAATCCGACCTCGTTCCCACCGCACCCTGGTGGAGAAGACAAGACTCAATAACAGGATTTCCGGATCAGGATCCTATGATCCGTCTGGTTCAGGTGCCCGTAACGGTGCTCTGGCTCTTTGATGCCGTAGTTTCAGAGCCAGGGCGCCGTCACCAATGAGGCTTTGAGTCAGGAGCGACACTGCCAGGAACAGGGGATACTCCCAACCGCCACCATCGTTTGTAAATAGCCAACCCGCTTCGCTGTGAACCCAGGTTGCTCCGAGCGCCACCGGCAGCAATGCAATTGACACAATGCGCGTTCGAAAACCAATCAACAGTGCTATCCCGCCGGCTGACTCTAAAACGAACACGACGTAGGCTAGCAGCGCCGGTAATCCGATTGATTCAAAAAATTGCGCAGTGCCGGGTAATGAAAACACCACGAGTTTCAAATAGAGACTATGCGCAATAAAAACGATGCCAAGGCCTAATCTGAGCACAAGGGCACCGATCTGAGTTGAATGTTGCTGATTCATTTTAAATCTCCTTTTGAGACGACATAGCCATCTTATGATTTGCGATAGCGCAATTAAATAAGCAAAATATGCAAATGAATATTGCAAACTTGCAAGATTTTGATTGGAATCATCTACGCTTTTTTATTGCAGTCGCCCGTACTAACAGCCTTGCCGGAGCAGCAAGAGAGCTGAAGGTTAATCACTCGACAGTCTTCAGGCGTATCAACGCCATTGAGGAACAACTTGGTACTCGGTTGTTTAACCGTCTGCCGGAAGGCTACAAACTGACAGTGGCCGGTGAGGAAGTTTTTCAACACGCCCGGCAAGTCGATGAGGCAGTACAGACACTCACATTAAAAACTGCCGGAAAGGATTTTCAGCTCAGGGGAAATATTCGAATGACAACGGCGCAGATACTCGCCAGCGAATTTGTCAGTCCGTCTCTAAAGGACTTTTACGATCATTTTCCGGGAATTCGCGTGGAAGTCGTCGTCAGTGACTCAGACTACGATCTGTCACGTCGTGAAGCCGACCTGGCGTTACGTGCCACTTCCGCCCCGCCGGATTTCCTTGTTGGGCGACAGGTTGCCAGTTTGCCATGGTTTGCCTATGGGGGACTCGAAGGCAAGCAACCAGGGAACATTAATGAACTGAAACACTACCCCTTGATTGGTGCAGATGCTGAATTAAAAAGGCTGCCTGCATTCAAATGGCTACACGACAACTTTCCGCGTGACCAATTTGTTGTCACATCGAACACGCTAATCAGCATGGCAGCAATGGCACGTGACGGGGTCGGAATTGCAATCCTTCCCGCGGATCAAAATCACCCGAAACTGCAGGAACTTTTTAAACTTGAACCCCGGTTCACAACAGAATTGTGGCTGCTGACCCATCCTGAACTGCGAAATGTGGAACGCATCCGGACTTTTTCGCGATTTCTGTACGAATGGATCAGAAATGACCCACGAATCAGACCATATGTCTAAATAGACATCTAGCAATTTTCATTCGTGCTGGCTCAGCAACCAGAAGTCAGATTTCAGTCACTTGCCATGACTGGGTTTTGGTTCGACGATCAGATAACTGGCGGTAGCTCCGCCAATATTTACGGCCTCGTGAACCGTCATTTCGTCGGTCGACCAGGTTGTTCCGGTAGGAATCTCCAGTTCCTGTGTTCCCGAGGCATCGGTTATCCGGAAGGTTGTACCGCCCTGAAGGGTATAGCCAAAATGCGGGTTGTGATAATGCTTCTCATGACCGATCCCGGGCGTAAAAGTACATCTACCCACCGTCACTTCCTCGTTCTCAAACAACACTTCGCAGGTATCCTCACCTTTCCAGCCGGCCTCGAATGCATGTGGAAGTCCGTCATGGCCATCTGCAATAGCCATCGGGGCGATGAGCAATCCTGTTGACAGGGATAGTGGGAAGAACACTGAAATACGGACCATCCGGCTGATCTCCAATTGGTGGAACAGCTGCGAGTATAAACAAGATGTGTTGATGGCTTACTAACCGATCCGGGAGATGTGGTATCAATCAGTTAAAGCGCGTGCCTCACTTGGCGTTATACCAAAAGCTTTCTTGAAAACACGACTGAAATGCATGGCGTCATTAAAACCCCAGGATTGTGCAATATCGCCAATTTTCCGCGACTTCATCAAGGGGTTCTCCAGATCGCGACGGCAACGTTTGAGCCTTTGGGTTTGTAAATAGCGAGCCGCAGTTTCATGGTTTTCTTCAAAAAGAAGGTGGAGATAACGTAATGAAATTTTGTTCACCCGGGCTATTTCTGAGAGCGACAATTCAGTGTCGTCCAGGTTGCTCAAAATATAGGACTTAACCTGCTCCAGTTGTATTCTACGCAGGGTGGTGCTGGACCTGCGTTTCTGATCCACAGTACCAGCAAGCAATGCAACTGCAGCCTCCGACAAGTGCTCACCTTTCAGCCGGCTATCACAAATATTCTGGTTTGCCAGCGCATCGATATAAGATGTCAACAAAATTGCATTGGCCGAGTTGGCTTCGATCTTCCTGGCAGCTTTTTGCCAGCGAAGGGGCATCCAACTCTTCAATCGCTGCAACGGCAGAATCAAGGAAACTTTTTGTAGCGATTCCTCCACCGAGAAATGCATTTCCTTGGTGCTGTCCCAGATCATGATGTCGCCGGGACCCAGGTTAAAATCCTGGTCGCCCAGCCGGACATTCTCGCGGCCTTTAAGCGTGAGCTGAATGGCGAGGAATTCCTTGTCGTCTCGTGAAATCTGGGAAGACTTCCGTGTTCCGCTGCATGGATCACATTTGCACTTGACCACCCCAAAGTCGTCGAATGCTGACATCGACACACTGGCAAAGAAATCTGGCTCCTTGTGAGTGGCGACATCCCAGCTACCAAACGCCTCATTGAGAAGGTGGGCCCAGGCGTCATATTGCTCGGAGCCATTAAACTCGTCAGTTCGCCAGTGGCGTGTAGCAGGTTCCGGCAAAAGCATAATGCACCATTATTAGATGACAGCGTCTTTCCAAAGTATATAGCAAGGAAGGAAACCCCGGCGCTCAATCACTGCACCCAGACTCAAATATCACTGCGCTTAAGCGCAAACTGACATCGGCTCTCATCCTATACCCTAATCAGGTGGAACACTCTCAAGCAGGTAGGGCACGATGACCAATACTTATGGCAAGCCAGCAAATTCACTTGACCGTTCTCAAAATAAAAGCCTAATTAGATCTTTTTATTCAAGGATCAGAATCTTGTATGCCCTCCCGGCACTTGTCGTGATTGCACTTCCTCCAGTTCAAGCCATGGCTCAGGAGAGGGAAAACGTGCTCGAGGAAATCGTGGTCACTGCCCGCAAGCGTGAAGAATCATTGCTAGAAGTACCAGAGTCAGTCACGGCATTTTCGAGTCAGCAGATTGAGAGGCTGAACATCCAGGATCTCAAAGACATCAGCCTGTTGGTTCCAAACCTTTATATGACACGCCGATTGGACGGTTTCCCAAATGTTTCAATGAGAGGCATGGGGGCTTTTGGTAACACCCAGGGGGTCGGATTTTACCTGGATGATATCCAGCTATTCTCGGATGCAACCTCCAGGTTCGGCGACCTGCAGCGCATCGAAGTCATCAAGGGCCCGGTAGGCACCCTTTACGGCGGCTCGAACATCGGTGGCGCCATCAAGTACATCACAAACAGACCTGACCCGGAGGCGTTTTCTGGGCATGCCCAGTTGAGAGCCGGTGAAGACAGCTATTACGACGGCGAACTGGAATTGAACATTCCTCTGAGCGAGGATTGGGCTGTGCGCCTTTTTGGATTCGCTTACACAAACGATTCATACCTGGTTAATCCTGACACGGCTCTGCTCTCCGGCGACGTTGTCATCAGTGACCCGGACATTGGCAAAGTTGAAGAATCGGGCGCCCGCATAGCGCTTGCCGGTTCCATAAATGACCAGTTTTCGCTCTATGCTTGGCTCAGATACAGCGATCTGGATGCACCCAACAACGCCTGGGTTCAGGAGCTGGATGGTGATGATCTCGAACATTCCAATCTCGTGGATACGAGCTTTAATCCGCGTAATAACAGGGATACCACCGCAGGCAGCCTTCAATTGGCGTACGACTTCGATAATTTTGAATTCAAATCGATTACCTCCTACACATCAACCGATTCAGATCGGGAAACTGACCTCGACATTATCAATGAATACATTCTTGACCTGTTCAGGCCGCAGGAACTGGATGTATTCACCCAGGAATTTCGCTTTACCAGCACCGGATCCGGCCCTTTGCAGTGGCAGACAGGGCTGTACTACCTGGACTACGACCGCGATCTGAATTCGGAACTGCTTGTACGCGGTGGTTTTTGTTACCTCGACCCGGGTGTTTGTGACCCTGTTCCAGGCCCGGAGTCATCTGAATTGCTGGTTGCACTACCCTTCGAGTTCAGCACACGCAACCGAACCCAATACGCAGCCTACGGAAACTTCACCTACCAGCTGAGTGACCGGATGGAATTGAGTGCCGGGCTGCGGATTGATGACTGGGAAAGCAAGCGTACCAATACAGACACTGGAATATCCGGTCAGCAATCTGACACGGAATATCTGTTTCGTGGTTCGTTTGCCTGGTATTCCGACGATCGGCGTGGAATGACTTATGCGACGTTCTCCCAGGGTTTCGAACCAGGTGGCTTTAACCTTGTGAATTTCGCTGGCGACAACGAACTGTTTGGCTATGGACCGGAAAAAGCGAGTCAGCTTGAAGTCGGTTACAAAACGCGCCTCATGGAAGACCGAATGTCCCTGACCATGGCTGCGTTTTACATCACTTACGAAGACCGCCAATTTGAATTGCAGGCATCGGATCCTTCCGGTGGATTCGTCGAGGGCATTATCAATGCGGGCGATTCAACCAATTATGGGTTCGAAATGGATTTGCAGGCTTACATCCATGAAAACTGGACCACCACCCTCAGCGTGGGTTACGTCGATGCGGAATGGGACAATGGCACTATTTCACCAGTCACCGGAATCGACATTTCAGGAATGACACCGCCCAACACGGCTGACTGGAGTGCGGTGGCTGCCCTTGACTACAGCAATGACCTGAGTGCGACAACCAACCTGTTCGGTCGTGCTCAGCTTCGCTACA
>Ga0209939_1000059_pt1 | contig 17561 bp, 16 predicted proteins | sample SalPon2A_A_D1_MG_FD_185714 | JGI IMG/M metagenome (GOLD analysis project Ga0209939, IMG submission 185714) | Soil microbial communities from South San Francisco under conditions of wetland restoration - Salt Pond MetaG R2A_A_D1_MG (SPAdes)... | ecosystem: Environmental > Terrestrial > Soil >...
GAGCGTGGGCACGTTCTGACGTGTGAGCGCCATGCCGCTGGGGTGGTCCACCGTCTCCAGGATGGTGCGCCAGGCCACGGCGGTCTCGTTGGCATCGCCCGGGCGGACGACGTCCAGCCCGGGGATGGCGCGCAACGCGGCCAGCTGCTCGACCGGCTGGTGGGTCGGACCGTCCTCACCGAGACCGATGCTGTCGTGCGTCCAGACGTAGACGGCAGGCAGCTGCTGCACCGAGGCCAGACGGACCGCGGGACGCATGTAGTCCGAGAAGATCAGGAACGTCCCGCCGTAGGGCCGGGTGAGTCCCTCGAGGGCGATGCCGTTGAGGATCATTCCCATGCCGTGCTCGCGGATCCCGAAGTGCAGGGTGCGTCCGTACTCGTCGCCCGGGAACTTGTCCGTGGCCTTGGCCGGCGGCACGAAGCTCGAGACGCCGTCCATCGTGGTGTTGTTCGAGCCCGCGAGGTCGGCGGAGCCACCCCACAGCTCGGGCATCACGTCGGCCAGCGCGGTGAGGATGCTGCCGGAGGCCTTGCGGGTGGCCACGCCCTTCTCGTCGGCGTCGAAGGAGGGGATGGCGTCCTCCAGGCCGTCGGGTAGCTTCTTGGCCAGCAACCGGTCCAGCAGCGAGGCGTTCTCGGAGTTCGCGTCGCGCCAGGCGTCGAAGCCCTTCTGCCACTCCGCGTGGGCCTGGGACCCGCGCTCCTTCACCTTGCGGGTGTGCTCGAGCACCTCGGAATCCTCGGCGAAGGTGACCTCGGGGTCGAAGCCGAGCAGCTTCTTGGTGGCCGCCACCTCGTCGGCGCCCAGCGCCGACCCGTGCGCGCCGCCGGTGTCACGGGCCTCCGGCGCCGGCCAGGCGATGATGGTCCGCAGCAGCACCAGGGTGGGCTTGTCGGTGCGGGACTTGCTGGCTTCCAGGGCCGCGTACAGCGCGTCGACGTCCTCGGTGTAGGGCTCGGTGGCGCGCCAGTCGACCACCTCGACGTGCCAGCCGTAGGCCTCGTAGCGCTTGGCGACGTCCTCGCTGAACGAGATGTCGGTGTCATCCTCGATGGAGATGAAGTTCTGGTCGTAGACGACGGTGAGGTTGGACAGCTCCTGATGTCCGGCCAGCGAACACGCCTCGCTGCTCACTCCCTCCATGATGTCGCCGTCGGAGGCCACCACCCAGATGTGGTGGTCGAACGGTGACTCGCCCACCGCGGCGTCGGGGTCCAGCATGCCGCGCTGACGCCGCGCGGCCATGGCCATGCCCACCGCGGAAGCAAGGCCGGAGCCGAGCGGACCGGTGGTGATCTCGATCCCGGTGGTGTGGTGGACCTCCGGGTGTCCCGGGGTCTTCGACCCCCAGGTACGCAGTGCTTTCAGGTCGCTCATCTCCAGGCCGTACCCGCACTGGTAGAGCTGGATGTACTGGGTGAGGCTGGAGTGGCCACACGAGAGCACGAACCGGTCCCGTCCCAGCCAGCTCGGGTCTGCGGGATCGTGGCGCATCACCTGCTGGTAGAGCAGGTAGGCCAGGGGGGCCAGGCTCATGGCGGTGCCGGGGTGGCCGCTCCCGCATTCTTCGACCGCGTCGGCGGCCAGCACGCGGATGGTGTCCACGGCCCGCGTGTCCAGGTCGGTCCACCCGGCCTGGCTCGCGATCGGCGCTGCGAGATCTTCGCTGCGCTGTCCCGTCTCGGAGGTGTTCTCAGTCACGTAGGCTCCTGCAGTCGGTATGAGTGGGTTTGCGTGGCGTCGTTGGTACGACCCTAGCGTCATGAGCGGGGGCCGTGCAGCGTGGTGACCGCCCGGTACGATGGTTTTCGCGCACCGTTCACCTACGGCACCCGGCGACGAACCCGGACCGGAACGAGGGAAAGGCCTCCGTGACGACCTTGGACACCCGGCCCGCGGGGGCGGACGCGGCGCGAGGCTGGTGGGCCCGAGCCGGTGACTACGTGGCCCTGACCAAGCCGCGGATCATCGAGCTGCTGCTGGTCACCACCTTCCCGGTCATGTTCCTCGCCGAGCGCGGTATCCCGGGGGTCGGTCTCATCCTGTCCACGATGGTCGGTGGGGTGCTCGCAGCCGGCTCGGCGAACGCTCTCAACTGCTTCCTCGATCGCGACATCGACGCGATGATGAACCGGACGGCGCACCGCCCGCTGGTCACCGGCACCGTCTCGCCGCGAGCAGCGGTCGTGTTCGGCACCCTGCTCGGTGTTGCGGCGGTGGCATGGCTGGGCCTGCTGGTCAACCCGGTGAGTGCCGCCCTGGCCTTCGCCGCCATCGTGCTCTACCTCGGCTTCTACACCATCCTGCTCAAGCGGCGCACCGCCCAGAACATCGTGTGGGGCGGGGCGGCGGGCTGCATGCCGGTGTTCATCGGGTGGTCCGCGGTCACCGGGTCGCTCGCCTGGCCTGCGCTCGTGCTGTTCCTGGTGGTGTTCTTCTGGACTCCGCCGCACTACTGGCCCCTGTCGATGCGGTTCCGGGACGACTACGCCAGAGCAGGGGTGCCGATGCTGCCGGTGGTCGCCCACGACGTCGCCGTGGGGCGCCGGATCGTGCTGTACGCCTGGCTCACCGTGGCGACGTCACTGACTCTCGTGCCGGTGGCCCCCATGGGATGGGTCTACACCGGCACGGCGGTGCTGGCCGGTGCCGTGTTCCTGATCGAGGCGCACCGGCTCGCGCGTCGAGCCTCGCGCGGGGTCAGCGGCTCAGATCTGAGGGCGATGCGCCTGTTCCACTTCTCGATCAGCTATCTGACCCTGCTCTTCCTCGGCGTCGCGGTCGACCCGCTGCTCTTCGTGCCGGTGGTCTGAGCCCGGGAGGGAGCCGGCGAAGACGGCGACCACGGCCCACGTCAGCGACGAGGCCAGCAGGCATGCACCCAGCATGTGCAGCGAGACCAGCGGCACCGGAACTCCGGCGAAGTACTGGACGTAGCCCAGCAGACCCTGCAGCAGGGAGATGGTGAGCACCAGACGCCAGGGTCGCCGCAGCGACCGCGCGTCGGCCAGCACGGAGGTGGCCAGCACCATGGCCACGACGAGTCCGACGAACAGCATCACCGCGTCCGCGTGCAACCAGGACACGGTGCGCGGGTCGAAGCCCAGCCGGGCCGGTTGCTCGGCGTCGCCGGAGTGCGGACCCGAGCCGGTGACCACTGTCCCCAGCACGATGACCCCGGTGCCGACCAGGGCGGTCACCGCGCCGACGGCGCGCATGACCGGTGGAGCCGGGATCCGCTCGGCACTGCCGGGGGGGTCGGCTCCGCGCCAGAGATAGACGACCAGGGTGCTGAGCACGATGAGCGCGACCGAGATCAGGAAGTGGGCCATCACCGTTCCGGGGTGGAGCTCCATCCGGACGGTGATGCCTCCGAGCACACCCTGGGCCAGCGTTCCCACCACCACGCCGCAGGCGAGCCACAGCAGCCGGCGCCTCGACGGGCCGCGGGCCCAGCGCCACAGTGCATAGACCAAGGCCAGGGCGACGAGTCCGACGAGGATGCCCAGCAGGCGGTTACCGAACTCCACGTAGGGATGGATGCCGTCTTCGGGTCGCAGCGTCGGGGTGTAGGACCCCGGCTCGCACTGCGGCCAGGTGGAACAACCCAGGCCACTACCGGTCAGGCGGACCAAGCCACCGGTCACCACGATCAGGATCTGCACGACCAGATTGGCGACCACGATCCCCCCCAGCCACTTCGAAGGGCCGTGGTCGAGGGTCGGGCGGGTGCCGGCGGTCAGGGCCACTGACTCATCGTAGGTGGTGCCGTGCGGGGTCGGTGCTGCGGTAGGCGCCTGCCCGTCGACACGGCGCCCGGCGCGGCGGGCTCGTCAGTCCGACCACCGCAGAGCCCGAGCGGCCAGCGCGCCCAGCACCGCGGCCCACGCCGCCAGGACACCCACCGCCTGAGCCACGACGACCGGCTGCCCCAGCGTCGCCGCCCGCAGGCCCTCGCCGAGTGCACCCGGCGGGGTGAGCGCCACCGCCGCTGCGGGACCGTCCGGCAAGGCCGACAGCGGCAGGAGCAGTCCGCATCCCAGGAACAGCACCCACAACAGGTTGGCCAGGGCCAGCACCGCCTCGGCGCGCAGCCGGCCCCCGACCAGCGCCCCCATCGCCGCGAAAGCAGCCAGACCCGCGAGCAGGACCGGGACCAGCGCCAAGGTGCCGGGCACACTCGGGCGCCAGCCGAGGAAGGCTCCGACGATGCCGATGACCACAGTCTGCAGCGCCACCACCGCGAGCACCGCCGCCGCCTTGGAGACCATCAGCCCGGTCCGGCCGAGCGGGGTCGTCCCGAGCAGGCGCAGCACCCCGTACCGACGCTCGTACGCCAGGGCGATGGCCTGGCCGGTGAAGGCGGTCGAGACCACGGCCAGCCCCAGCACCCCGGGCACGGCCACGTCGGCGGCTGCGGCATCCGGGTACTCGCTCAGCATCACCTGTGGTGCCGCCATCACCAGGGTGACGAGGGCCAGCAAGGGCAGCACCATCGAGACCAACAGCTGTTCTCCGTTCCGGAGCAGGCTGCGGACCTCGAAGGCAGCCTGGGCGACCAGGCGTTCCCGGGCCGGGGCGGCGCCACTCATCCGCCGGCCCCCTCGGTCAGGGCGAAGTAGCGCTGCTCGAGCGAGACTCCGTCCTGCACCGAGGCCAGCGAGCCCGCGGCCACCACCCTCCCGGCAGCCAGGATGACCACGCGGTCGGCGAGACGCTCGGCCTCCTCGAAGGTGTGGGTGCTCAGGATCACCGCCGTGCCCGAGCCGGCGACCTCGCGCACCATGCGGTGCGCGACCCGGCGTGCCTGTGGGTCCAGCCCGGAGGTGGGCTCGTCCAGGAACAACACCTCCGGACGACCGATGAGCGCGGCCGCCAGGGCGAGCCGGGTTCGCTGCCCGCCGGACAGGCGACGTACCGGGGTGCGGGCGTACTCGTCGATGCCCAGCCGCTGACAGAGCTGGCCGACCGGCCAGGGCGCGGTATAGAAGCGGGCCAGATGCGTCAGCAGCGATACCGGCCGTGCGGCCTGGGGTAGGCCTCCGTCCTGCAGCATGACGCCGACGCGAGACCGGTGCAGGGCGGGGGCGGCCCACGGGTCCCGGCCCAGCACCCGGACCCGGCCGGCATCCGGTCGTTGTAGCCCGACCGCGATCTCGACGGCGGTCGACTTCCCGGCGCCGTTGGGACCCAGCACGCAGGTCACGGTGCGTACCGCTGCGCTCCACGTGCTCTCGCGCAGCGCCTCCACGGGCCCGAAGCGTCGACTGACCCGGTCGAACACCACTGCCTGCCCGGCGTCAGGTGAGGCAGCGGGATGCACCCGCGACACCTTAGGCGTCGGCGCTGGGTCAGACGACGCGGCGTCGCCGGGGGAACAGGGGTGAGGCATGCCTACGTTGGAAACACAGTGCAAATAGGCAACACTGATGTGGTGTTTTTCAGCAACCGCGCGCCGGCCGTCGGGTACGGCAGTGCCGAGTCCCGGACCCGGGACCAGGTGCGGCATGCGGTAGGGGCCCGCGGCCCGGTGACGGCACGCGCTGTCGCCGAGGAGCTGGACCTGACTCCCGCTGCGGTCCGTCGCCACTTCGACGCCTTGATCGCCGACGAGGCCATCGTGGAACGCGAAGCCTACGCGGGGGCCCGGCGTCGCCGTGGTCGTCCTGCCCGCGCGTACGTGCTCACCGACCGGGGGCAGGCGCAGCTGGACCACTCCTACGAGGACATCGCCACGGCCGCACTGACCTACCTCGCCGAGCGGGCCGGCGACGGCGCTGTGCACGACTTCGCCGACGACCAGATGCGCTCCCTGGCCGAGCGGCTGAGACCCGCCCTGGGAGGCGACGAGGCCGACCTGCGGGCGCGGACCGAGGCCCTGGCCACCGCGCTGTCGGAGGAGGGCTTCGCCGCCAGCGTGCGCCCGGTCGCCCAAGGCACCGGCCTGGCCGGGCTGCAGCTGTGCCAGGGGCACTGCCCCGTGCAGCACATCGCCTCCTCCTTCCCCGAGCTCTGTGACGCCGAGACCGACGCCATCTCCGACCTGCTGGGGGTGCACGTCCAGCGGTTGGCCACACTGGCCGGCGGAGCACACGTCTGCACCACCTTCGTTCCGACCGGCGCCGTGGACAGCAGCGCCGCGGACCCGCAGCACACACCCGAACCGACCACCGACGAAAGGCTGTCGCGATGAGCACCACCATCGAGGAGCGCAACCCGGGCCTGAAAGACCTGGGCAGGTACGAGTACGGCTGGGCCGACAGCGACCTCGCGGGCGCCTCTGCCCGGCGCGGTCTCAGCGAAGAGGTCGTCACCGACATCTCGGCGCGCAAGTCGGAGCCCGACTGGATGCGCGCTCTGCGCCTCAAGGCGCTGAAGATGTTCGGCAAGAAGCCCATGCCGACCTGGGGCAGCGACCTGACCGGGATCGACTTCGACAACATCAAGTACTTCGTGAAGTCGACCGAGAAGCAGGCCACCACCTGGGACGAGCTGCCCGAGGACATCAAGGCGACCTACGACAAGCTGGGCATCCCCGAGGCGGAGAAGCAGCGCCTCGTCGCCGGGGTCGCGGCGCAGTACGAGTCCGAGGTGGTCTACCACCAGATCCGCGAGGACCTGGAGGAGCAGGGCGTGCTGTTCCTGGACACCGACACTGCGCTGCGCGAGCACGAGGACCTGTTCCGCGAGTACTTCGCCTCGGTGATTCCGGCCGGAGACAACAAGTTCGCTGCCCTGAACACGGCGGTGTGGAGCGGCGGCTCCTTCATCTACGTCCCGCCGGGCGTCCACGTCGACATTCCGCTGCAGGCCTACTTCCGGATCAACACCGAGAACATGGGCCAGTTCGAGCGCACGCTGATCATCGCCGACGAAGGCTCGTCGGTGCACTACGTCGAGGGGTGCACGGCGCCGATCTACCAGAGCGACTCACTGCACAGCGCCGTGGTCGAGATCATCGTCAAGAAGAACGCCCGCGTGCGTTACACGACCATCCAGAACTGGTCGAACAACGTCTACAACCTGGTGACCAAGCGGGCGACGTGCGCCGAGGGCGCGACGATGGAGTGGATCGACGGCAACATCGGATCCAAGGTCACGATGAAGTACCCCGCCGTCTTCCTGCTCGGTGAGCACTCCAAGGGCGAGACCCTGTCGGTGGCGTTCGCCGGAGAGGGCCAGCACCAGGATGCCGGGGCCAAGATGGTCCACGCCGCTCCGCACACCTCCTCGACCATCGTGAGCAAGTCCGTGGCGCGAGGGGGAGGACGCACCTCCTACCGCGGGCTGGTCCAGGTGCTCGACGGAAGCCACCACAGCAAGTCCTCGGTGGTCTGCGACGCCCTGTTGGTCGACCAGATCTCGCGCTCGGACACCTACCCGTACGTCGACGTCCGCGAGGACGACGTGCAGATGGGTCACGAGGCGACGGTCTCCAAGGTCTCCGAGGACCAGATGTTCTACCTCATGTCCCGTGGCATGTCCGAGACCGAGGCGATGGCGATGATCGTGCGCGGCTTCGTCGAGCCCATCGCGCGCGAGCTGCCGATGGAGTACGCCTTGGAGCTGAACCGTCTGATCGAGCTACAGATGGAAGGAGCCGTCGGCTGATGACCCTGGTCAGCAACGACACCACCGAGGCGCCGTCAGGAGCGAGCACCGAGGGCGCCACCCACGTCGACCCCCAACGCACCGTGAACGACCGGGTCCCGGACGAGTCGCGAGCGGCACGCACCCGCTCCTTCGAGGTCGAGGACTTCCCCGTGCCCACGGGGCGTGAGGAGGAATGGCGCTTCACGCCCGTGGACCGTCTGGCGCCGCTGTTCGCCGGGGGCCCGAGCGGTCATTTGACCTGGACGACCGACCTGCCGGAGCAGGTCACGCTGGCCGAGATCGACAGCGCCACCGCCCGGGAGCTCGGCGACGCCATGCCGGAGGACCGGGGGGCTGTGGTCGCGGTCGCCCACAGCGGGGGAGCGATGCGCCTGGACATCCCCGCCGAGGCCGAGGTCGAGGACTCCATCCGCATCAAGCTCCGTGGTCAGGGCGGTGACCCCGTCTTCGGGCACGTGGTGCTGACCGCCGGACGACACAGCAAGGCCACGGTCATCGTCGAGCACGACGGGACGGCGGACTACTCCGAGATGCTGTCCACCGTCGTCGGTGACGGAGCCCAGCTGACCGTGGTCACGGTGCAGCAGTGGACCGACGACTCGATGCACCTCGCCCAACATGACGCCCTGGTCGGCCGGGATGCGACGTACAAGCACATCGCGGTCAGCCTCGGCGGAGCGATCGTGCGGATGAACAGCAACGTGCGCTACGCCGGAGCCGGCGGTGACGCGACGCTGCTCGGGGTGTACTTCGCCGACTCCGGCCAACACCTGGAACACCGCTCGTTCATCGACCACAACATGCCCCAGGGCAACTCGCTGGTGACCTACAAGGGTGCGCTGCAAGGTGAGAGTGCACACACCGTGTGGGTGGGCGACGTGCTGATCCGTGCCGAAGCGGAGGGCATCGACACCTACGAGCTGAACCGCAACCTGGTCCTGACCGACGGCGCCCGTGCCGACTCGGTGCCGAACCTGGAGATCGAGACCGGCGACATCGCCGGCGCCGGCCACGCGAGCTCGACCGGCCGCTTCGACGACGAACAGCTCTTCTACCTGATGTCCCGCGGGGTCAGCGAGGACGAGGCACGTCGTCTCGTCGTGCGCGGCTTCTTCGCGGACATCGTCGCCAAGATCGGCGTCCCCGAGATCGTGGACGCCCTGATGGAGGCGATCGAGGAAGAGCTGGCCCTCGACATGGGTCCGAGCGTGGGCGAGGCCTCCGCATGATCCGGGTGTGCGCGTTGGCCGACCTGCCCGAGGTGGGCGCCGTCTGTGCCGAGCTGGACGGGCACCGCGTGGCCATAGCCCGCGACTCCGGCGGCGAGGTCCACGCCGTCGACGACACGTGCAGCCACGCCCAGGTCTCCCTGTCCGAAGGCGAGGTCGAGGGCAGGACCATCGAGTGCTGGCTGCACGGGTCGCGCTTCGACCTGGTGACCGGCCGACCGACCGGCCTGCCCGCCATCACACCCATCGCGGTGCACGAGGTGCTGATCGACGGCGACGACGTCTACGTCGAGCTCGCCGACGACGCCGCCACCGCCTGACGACATTCCCGCCACCACAAGGAGCATCACCACCATGACCACACTGGACATTCGCGACCTGCACGTCACGGTCGAGACCGAAGCCGGAGAGAAAGAGATCCTGCGCGGTGTCGACCTCAGCGTGTCCTCCGGGGAGACGCACGCCATCATGGGCCCGAACGGCTCGGGCAAGTCGACCCTGGCCTACTCCATCGCCGGTCACCCCAAGTACACCGTGACCTCGGGCTCGGTCACCCTCGACGGTGAGGACGTCCTGGCCATGGGGGTGGACGAGCGCGCCCAGGCCGGCCTGTTCCTGGCGATGCAGTACCCGGTCGAGGTGCCCGGCGTCACCGTCTCGAACTTCCTGCGTACAGCGAAGACCGCCATCGACGGCGAAGCCCCCAAGCTCCGGCACTGGGTCAAGGACGTCAAGGAGGCCATGACCGCGTTGCGGATGGACTCCACCTTCGCCGAGCGCAACGTCAACGAAGGCTTCTCCGGGGGTGAGAAGAAGCGGCACGAGATCCTGCAGATGGAGCTGCTGCGCCCGCAGATCGGCATCCTCGACGAGACCGACTCCGGGCTGGACGTCGACGCCCTCAAGGTCGTCTCCGAAGGCGTCAACCGGATCAAGTCGAGCTCCGACATCGGGGTCATGCTGATCACCCACTACACCCGGATCCTGCGCTACATCAAGCCCGACCGGGTGCATGTCTTCATCAACGGCAAGGTCGCCGAGTCCGGAGGGCCGGAGCTGGCCGACCGCCTCGAGAACGAGGGCTACGACCGGTACTCCGAGGTGTCGGCCTGAGCGACGACGCCCTGACGCCACGGGAGCTGGCCCGCATCCGGGCCGACTTCCCGATCTTGTCACGCACGGTGCGTGGTGGCAGGCCCCTGGTCTATCTGGACAGTGGCGCCACCTCGCAGAAGCCGACTGTGGTGCTGGACGCCGAGCGCGACTTCTACGCCACGCACAATGCGGCCGTGCACCGGGGCGCCCACCAGCTCGCCGAGGAGGCGACCGAGGCCTTCGAGGCGGCCCGGGCCACGGTGGCGGCGTTCATCGGCGCCGACAGCGAGTCCGTCGTGTTCACCAAGAACGGTACCGAGGCGATCAACCTGGTCGCCTACGCCTTGAGCAACGCCGGGGCGGACGGGGCACTCGACGGGGCGGATCCGGAGGCGGCCAGCCGGCTTCGGCTGGGGCCGGGGGACGAGATCGTCGTCACCGTCATGGAGCACCACGCCAACCTGGTGCCGTGGCAGGAGCTCGCCCGGCGCACCGGCGCCACGCTGCGGTGGCTGGACATCACGGACGACGGTCAGCTGGTGCCACCGGAGACCGCGATCGGGCACCGCACGCGCGTGCTGGCCGTGACCCAGGTGTCCAACGTCCTCGCCACTCATCACGACCTGACGCCCTACGTCCAGGCGGCACGCAGTCACGGTGCACTCGTCGTCGTCGACGCCTGTCAGTCCGTGCCGCATCTGCCGGTCGATGTGCAGCAGCTGGCCGGCGGTGGGGTGGACTTCCTGGCCTTCACCGGGCACAAGGTGCTGGGTCCCTCGGGCATCGGGGTGCTGTACGGGCGTCCCGAGCTGCTGGCGGCCATGCCCCCCTTCCTCACCGGCGGGTCGATGATCGAGGTGGTGCGGATGGAGGGCTCGACCTATGCGCCTCCGCCACAGCGCTTCGAGGCGGGCGTCCCGGTAGCCGCTCAGGCGGTCGGTCTGGCGGCGGCCTGCGACTACCTGACCGCGGTGGGCATGGATCGGGTGGCGGCGCACGACCAGGTGCTCATGAGGCACGCACTGGGCACGCTGGCCTCACGCGGCTGGGTGCGGGTGCTCGGCCCTGCCGAACCCGAGCCGCGGGTCGGCGCCGTCGCCTTCACGGTCGACGGAGTCCACCCCCACGATGTCGGCCAGGTGCTGGACGACCAAGGCGTCGCGGTGCGCACCGGGCACCACTGTGCCTGGCCGCTGCACCGCCGTCTCGGCGTCACTGCCAGCACCCGCGTCAGCTTCGGCGTCTACACCACGACCGAAGAGGTCGATGCCTTCGTCGCCGCTCTCGACACGGTGCCCGCCGTCTTCGGCCTGGCGGTGTAGGACGTGGACCTCTACGGCGAGCTCATCCTCGAGCACTCAAAACGCCCGCTGCACTCCGGCCTGCGCGACGGCGGCGACGCTGAGGTGCACCACGTCAACCCCACCTGTGGTGACGAGATCACCTTGCGCGTGCATCTGGACAGCGCCGGTGGACACGCCGGAGGAGACGTGGTCAGGGACATCTCCTACGACGCCCTCGGGTGCAGCATCTCGGTGGCGTCGACGTCCATGCTGGCCCAGGAGTGCCTCGGACGCGAGGTGGCGGACACGCTGGCCACCTACGGACACGTTCACGCCATGCTGACCTCTCGTGGCCAGGACGCCGGCGACGCCCATGAGATCGGCGACGCGGTCGCGCTCGCCGGTGTCGCGCGCTACCCGGCTCGGGTCAAGTGCGCCCTGCTGGGATGGTCTGCCTACCTCGACGCGTTGGCACAGGCAGGGGTCGACATCGCCGCCGTGAGATCGTAGAGACACCCGAAGATGCGAAAGGGAGAACGATGAGTGAGACCATCAGCCCGCCCAACGTGGCGGACGTCGAAGAGGCCCTCCGCGATGTGGTGGACCCCGAGCTCGGGATCAACGTCGTCGACCTCGGCCTGATCTACGGAGTGACCGTCGACGCGCAGGCCCACGCCGTCGTCGACATGACGTTGACGAGCGCCGCCTGCCCATTGACCGACGTCATCGAGGAACAGACGGGGCAGGCGCTCGAAGGCTTGGTCTCCAGCTTCCGGATCAACTGGGTCTGGATGCCGCCGTGGGGCCCGGACAAGATCACTCCCGACGGGCGCGACCAGCTGAGGGCGTTGGGCTTCAACGTCTGACCCGGTCGCTGTTCCTCAGCTCAGCAGACCGGCGGCGAGCAGGCTGCTGGCCATCGCGACGCCCGAGCTGTAGGCCGCCTCGACCCGGGGCTTGCTGGACCAGGAGTCGCCGCAGAAGCCCAGGCCATCGCCCGAGAGCCAGTGGTCGACCTCCCGGCGACCAGAGGGCTTGGCGTAGCTCCAGCGTTTGACCCGGGTCCACGACGGTGCGCTGCGGATATCCAAGATCGCCCGCAGCGCCTCGAGCATCACCGGTTCGGCGGTCTGCGGTTCCGCCAGGTGGGCCGAGGCCAAAGAGGGCGTGGAGTGGGCCACGAGCACCGGCGCGTCATCGCCTCGTCGCCGGCCGTCGTCGGCAATCCAGGACAGGCTCTCGTGGTCATTGACGAAGGCACCCTCGAAGACATCGCCGGCCCCGGCATCGCGCCAGGCGTGGTCGGTCCACCCGGCGCACAGAGCGAGCACAGGGTCGTAGCCGACGTCGAGCCGGTGGCGCTCGGCCTCGAGATCCTCGCCCAGCAGGCGTCGTGCCTGCGGGTCCGGCATGGCCAGGACGACGGCCCGTGCGGTCACGTCACCCACCGACCAGGTCCCCTCACCCGAGCGCTGGACCCGGTCCACCGTGCTGTGGCGCACGTGCACCCGCGAGGCCAGATCCTCGACCAGCGTGCGCAGCCCCCCCGGCGCCGCCCATCGCATCCCCCCTGTGGTCGGGTCCTCGAACCTGGTGCCACGCACGACGTCGAAGGTGTCGGTCCACGGGCGCGCCAGGCCACGGCGCTCCCACTCGCCGACCACGGTGGCGAAGGGCTCCTCGCCGACGGTGAAGTAGGAGGCGCCGGTGTCGACCGCCCGGCCATGCACCGAGCTGACTGCCATCCGGCCCCCGACCCGGCGTCCGCGGTCCACGACCACCGGATCGACCCCTGCCTGCTGCAGGTGGCGCGCGCACGACAGGCCGGCGAGCCCGGCCCCGACGATCACCACAGGCGCCGCGTCCGAGCCCGTCATGGGCTGCGCCTGTCGAAGGTGTCGCAGGAACGCGGGTCCCCCGAGTCGTACCCGGTGGTGAACCAGTGCTGGCGTTGCTCCGCCGAGCCATGGGTCCACACGTCCGGGTCGACCCGTCCCTGGGCCTGCTGCTGAATCCGGTCGTCACCGACCGCCTCGGCAGCAGACAGTGCGGACTCCACCTGCTCGGCGGTGATCGGCTCCAACAAGGGTCGCCCGCTGTCGTCGGTGGTCTGGGAGGCATGAGCCACCCAGACGCCGGCGTAGCAGTCGGCCTGCAGCTCGACACGCACCGCCCCCGAGTCCGGGCCGGTCTGGTCCCGCTGCCCGGCAGCGAGGGTGCCGGTGAGGTTCTGGATGTGGTGCCCGTACTCGTGCGCGACCACGTACATCTGGGACAGGGAGCCGCCGTCAGCGCCCATCCGCTCCAGCTGGCGGAAGAAGCTCACGTCCAGGTAGATACTGGAGTCCACCGGGCAGTAGAACGGACCGACGCTGCTGTCCGCGGCTCCGCACGCCGTGTTCACGCTGCCGTCGAAGAGCACTGTCTCCGCTGGCCGGTAGTCCCGGTATGCGGAGGCCCAGTAGTCCTGGACGCTGATCACGGTGCCGACCATACGGCAGTCCAGGCGCTCGTTGGCGTCCTGCCCGGTGCGGCACTGCGGGAACTGCGCACCCGAAGAAGTACCACCGCCGCCCTGCTCGCCCACGTACCCGGCGTCGTAGTCCCAGGCCGAGCCCGTAGCCACGCCCCCGTCCCCGTCGTCGTCGATGCCACCGCCGAAGACCAGGTAGAGGACGAGTAACAGCACCCCGCCGGCGCCGCCGCCGGCCGCCAGACTGCCACCTGCTCGGCGGCGTCCGCCACCACGCCGCACCTGACCGGTCCTCAGGTCGGCGTTCTCGCGGAAGGTCATCGATGCTCCGGGGCGGGGCGCGGGTGGGCGCAGGTCACCTTACTCCGGCGTAGACTGGCAAGAGCCGCGGACGCGGGCCCCACGTACGAACGCACCGAGGAGACCGAGCTGTGATCGTGGCCTCCGGCGTCCAGATCCGTGCTGGCTCCGCTTTGTTGCTGGACGATCTGAGCTTCCGAGTAGCCCCCGGCGACCGTGTGGGCCTGGTCGGTCGCAACGGAGCCGGCAAGACCACGCTCACCAAGGTGCTGGCCGGTCAGGCAGAGCCGGCCGCCGGCTCGGTGAGCCGCAGCGGGGAGATCGGCTACCTGCCCCAGGACCCGCGCAGCGCAGACCTGACGGAACGGGGTCGGGACCGCATCCTGTCCGCACGTGGGCTGGACTCGGTCCTACGCAACATGCGTCAGGCGGAAGAGGCCATGGCCACCGCCGACCCGGACCACCTGGACAAGGCGATGGCCCGGTACGGGCGGCTGGAGGGTGAGTTCACCTCACGCGGCGGGTATGCCGCCGAGTCCGAGGCAGCCTCGATCGCCAGCAGCCTGGGGCTGCCCGACCGGGTGCTCTCCCAGTCCTTGGGCACGCTGTCCGGCGGTCAGCGGCGTCGGATCGAGCTGGCGCGCATCCTGTTCTCCGGTGCCAGCACACTGCTGCTGGACGAGCCGACCAACCACCTCGACGCCGACTCGATCGTCTGGCTGCGGGACTACCTCAAGACCTACTCCGGCGGGCTCCTGGTGATCTCGCACGACATCGAGCTGGTCGAGACCGTGGTCAACCGTGTGTTCCACCTGGACGCCGGCCGGGCCGAGCTGGACGTCTACAACATGGACTGGCGTCGCTACCTGCAGCAGCGTGAGAACGACGAGCGGCGGCGGCACCGCGAGCGGGCCAACACCGAGAAGAAGGCGCAGACCTTGCTCGCGCAGGCCGACAAGATGCGGGCCAAGGCCACCAAGGCCACTGCGGCCCAGGGGATGATCCGGCGGGCCGAGCGGATGCTGTCGGGGCTGGAGAGCGAGCGAGCCGTCGACAAGGTGGCCAAGCTGCGCTTTCCGACGCCCGCCGCCTGCGGCAGGACGCCCCTGACCGCCGAGGGTCTGTCACGCTCCTACGGCTCGCTGGAGATCTTCACCGATGTCGACCTCGCGATCGACCGCGGCAGCAAGGTGGTCGTACTCGGCCTGAACGGGGCGGGGAAGACGACCTTGCTGCGCTTGCTGGCCGGCCTGGACCACCCGGACACCGGGCAGGTGCGGCCGGGTCACGGCCTGAAGCTCGGGTACTACGCGCAGGAGCACGAGACCCTGGACGTGGGCCGGTCGGTGCTGGCGAACATGAAGACCGCCGCGCCGGACCTGGACGAGACGGAGACCCGCAAGGTGCTGGGCTCCTTCCTGTTCACCGGAGATGACGTGGACAAGCCGGCCGGGGTGCTGTCCGGTGGAGAGAAGACCCGGTTGGCCCTGGCCATGCTGGTCGTCTCGGCCGCCAACGTGCTGCTGCTGGACGAGCCGACGAACAACCTGGACCCAGCCTCCCGGGAGGAGGTCCTTGCCGCGCTGCGCTCCTACCGTGGCGCAGTGGTGCTGGTCTCCCACGACGAGGGGGCCGTGGACGCGCTGGAGCCCGAACGCGTGCTGCTGCTGCCCGACGGGGTGGAGGACCTCTACGGGCGCGACTACCAGGATCTGGTCGCGCTCGCGTAGGCGTGCATCAGGGCAGTGGCGGCGGGGGAGGGCCGAGGACGGTGATGCCGTAAGCCGCGCACACCTCCTTGACCTCGGCGGGGTCGATAGCCACGTCGGCGGGCAGCACCGGCTCATCCAGCGGGCTGCCGAGTGCGGCGATCATCTCGTCGAAGCGCGGCGTTTGGCTGCGTGAGGCGCACACCGTGATGACGGTGGCGCTGTCGGAGACGACCTGGAAGGTGTGCGGCACGGAGTGCGGCAGGTAGGCGACCGATCCCGTCGGGCCGGCCAGCTGCTCCTCGCCGAGGGTGAAGGCGAGTTCGCCGGCGAGCACGACGAACAGCTCGTCTTCGTACTCGTGCCGGTGCAGGGGTGCACTCATACCGCGGGTGCCCTCGAAGTGCATGACGCTCATGGAACGCCGGCCCTCGGCGGCGACCTTCACCGTCGACAGGTGGTTGAGGAAGTGGTAGTGGGTTCCCGAACCAGGTGCGATGACCGCGTGCGCTGGCGGGTCGGGTCTCGTGGTGTCCATGCCAGGATTGTGACCGGTACCCCGTCGGGAATCCTGCAGGTGCCTACCGCCCACCCGAACAGATCCGCTTCCGCCGCGGACTGCTGAAACGAGCCGGGCCGTAGACCACACCCGTATGGCGCGCTACTGCTACGACGAAGATACGGAGAGCAGCTCGTTGGGCACCCGGTGCTTCCGCCGACCTGCAGCCAGATAATGCCTCCATGACTGGACGGCTCTTTCGAGAGGCGGCTCTCGCCGACGGCAGCAGTCCAGACTTGACGCTCGGGATCAGCGTCCTGGTGCGGTGTGGACTCATCGAGTGGATGGGTCCGGTGGGCGAGGAGCCGGAGGTCGCAGATGTCGAGGTGATTGACGCCTCGGGAACGGTCGTCGTTCCAGGGATGGTGGACTGCCACAGTCACCTCACCCTTCCCGGCGGTGCGCGGTGGATCGAGCGCTGCTTCGACAGCACCGACGCTCTGCTCGCCGCAGCGGAAGACAACGCGCACCTGCTTCGTCGCGCGGGAGTGTTCTGGACTCGGGATATGGGGTCACCCACCAGGACCGACCCGGACAGCGGGGACGAGCGGCCACTTGGCTTGGTGATCCGTGATCGTTGGGCAGGGCATCGTGGATACCCCTACGTCCGGGCTGCGGGTACCTGGGCTGTGCGGCGAGGAGGTCTGCCGGCGGGTCTAGGTGTCGAGGTCGACGACGCAGACGCTCTGTTGACAGCCGCGCTCGGGCAGCTGGACGCGGGCGCGGACTGGGTGAAGCTCTATTTGGACGGACCCGATCGCGAAACCCCGCCATTCACCGCAGACGAAATCGGGAAGGTGGTGCGGGCTGTGCGCGAGCGTGGCGCGCGAGTTGCCGCTCACTCCACTGCCCTGCCCGGCGCCCGCGTCGCTGCGGAGGCAGCGGTGGACTCCTTGGAGCACGCCTGGGACCTCGACGAAGACACCGCGAGACTGATGCGGGCCAACGGGGTGTGGTTGGTATCCACTCTGGCGGTGCTGGAGTCGCTTGACTCCTTCGCGACGACCACGACCCTGCCCAGGTTCACCGAACCCAGTGGCCGGGCCGCGTTGGAAACACGGCGCGAGCGTGCTCGCGAGAGCACACAACTGGCCGCACGGGCCGGGGTGCAGCTCGCGGCAGGCACCGACTTTGGCGGTGGGTCGTTGCGAGCCAATCAGATGGCTTGGGAGGTGCAGGCCCTGGTCGACTGCGGGCTTGAACCCTGGCGGGCCCTCGCCGCGGCGACCCGCGACGGCGGACGACTTCTCAACGAGCCGGACGCCGGCGTCCTCCGCCCCGGGGGGCCGGCAGACT
>Ga0209939_1000060_pt1 | contig 17467 bp, 14 predicted proteins | sample SalPon2A_A_D1_MG_FD_185714 | JGI IMG/M metagenome (GOLD analysis project Ga0209939, IMG submission 185714) | Soil microbial communities from South San Francisco under conditions of wetland restoration - Salt Pond MetaG R2A_A_D1_MG (SPAdes)... | ecosystem: Environmental > Terrestrial > Soil >...
GGCCGGTGCGAAATGGTTGAAACCCATGTCCTGATCGAAAGTCCGGAACCGAGCGAGAAAATCGCGGCACTTCTGGAAGAGGCGGAAGGCGCCTGCATGGCGCACTTCGCCCTGCGAAATCCTGTTCCGTGGTCAACCCGTCTTGTTCACAACGATACCCAGATTGCTGCGCATGACGGACCCTGAGCTTGCGCTCAGGGATTCGGATTTTCAATTAGCTGAAAGTGCCGCGAATCGGATAGTTGTTTTCAGGGTCACGAATCCACTCAAGGCCTGAGACAAGGCTTTCAAAATCCGGCCTGACAAACGGGTTATTGGATATATCAACAACCTGGAGATGACCGGTTGCGTTGATCACGAACAGTCCCGGTTCGGAAAAGTTGTGGTCGGTCTCTTTCTCCGAGCGCGGTATCGAAATATACAAGCCCAGGTCCTGCATCTGTTCGAGCGTTAAGCCATAATAAAGTGGAAAGTTGACCTCCAGGCGTTGATTGTGATCTTCCAGCTGTTCTTTGCTGTCTGCTGAGACAGCGGCGACGTCTACACCGATGTCGAGCAGCCTTTGCCTGAATCCGGCAAGGTCATTCAAATAGCGGGTACAAAGTGGACAATGTCGTCCACGATAGATCACTACCATTTGCCAGTCAGCGTCACCTCGCGGTTGAGTGATGTCAGTTTCCCCGCCGCCTGGGTTCGATACCGATACTGATGGAAATTCACTTCCAGCGTGTAGTTTTTGAGTTTTCATCTCTTCACCGTTCGTAACAAAGTTAGTCTTCTGCAATTAAGCTATGGGCTCGAGATTTGGAAACCCAATAGCGCTTCTGTATCGCAGTGAATGAGATATTTGAAAAAAAGTGAAAAGACTCATTGATACCCGGCGCGATGGCGACTAGAATACGCGGTCGTTCGGGGTGTAGCGCAGCCTGGTAGCGCAACTGCTTTGGGAGCAGTGGGTCGGGAGTTCGAATCTCTCCACCCCGACCAACTAATTATAGTAGCGACCGTCGTGCGCCCGTAGCTCAACTGGATAGAGCACCGGCCTTCTAAGCCGACGGTTGCAGGTTCGAGTCCTGCCGGGCGCGCCAAACTTCAGGGGCCGATAATCGGCCCTTTTTGTGTGGACGCAATAAACAGAACTCAAATGTACAATGAATCGTGATTCTGATTGCGACGCCAAGCACAGGATTGCGATAAAATATAAACCATTGATTTCAGTGGTGGACGTAGCTCAGTCGGTAGAGCACCGGATTGTGATTCCGGCGGTCGCGGGTTCAAGCCCCGTCGTCCACCCCAATTTTCAGGGCCATTAGCTCAATTGGCAGAGCAGTAGACTCTTAATCTATTGGTTCTAGGTTCGAGTCCTAGATGGCCCACCAACAAGTTAGACGGTACGCCAGACGAAGGCCTGGCATACGGAGCCGGGACTATACGGACTCGAACCGATGGTTTTCCGAGAGTCGCCAGAGGCGACCGAGGAAATCCTCGATGAGGACCTTGCTGCACGATGCTCGTTTTTTGAGCCAGTAAAGCAAGGTCGCCATTGAATCGAGTCCTAGATGGCCCACCAACAAGTTAGACGGTACGCCAGACGAAGGCCTGGCATACGGAGCCGGGACTATACGGACTCGAACCGATGGTTGATCTAATTCTGGATGGTCCATCAGAAATTTCGGGCTTCCGACACCAGTTCTTCTCTAGTGTCGTGTCTGCGCCAGGACACGAAGCGCCGGGAAACATGGCACCGGGCGAAAGTGGCGGAATTGGTAGACGCGCTGGATTTAGGATCCAGTGGGGTAACCCGTGGGAGTTCGAGTCTCCCCTTTCGCACCAGCTTTGTGCTGACCGGTATGACAGTCCGGAAATGACAGCCGGCTATACCGGCTTTATAGACACAGGTAATACAAAAACATGCAGGTCTCAGTAGAAAACACCAGCACACTTGAACGGCGAGTGACCGTTCAGATTCCAGCTGACGATATCAATGGCAAGATTCAATCCCGCTTGCGCGAGTTGAGCAAGCAGGTTCGCATCAAGGGGTTTCGCCCTGGCAAGATTCCAATGAATGTCATGCAGCAGCGCTACGGTGCCCAGGTGCGCAATGAAGTTGTTGGAGAGGCCATGCAGCAAAGCCTCGAAGAAGCCATCCAGAACGAGGAGTTGCGTCCTGCTTCAATGCCACGCCTGGAACCAATTTCCGAATCAAGTCCTCAAGACGATATTGAGTTCACGGCAGTCATTGAAGTTTTGCCGGAACTGGACCAGGTAGAGGTTGCAGAGCTTGAAATTGAGCGACCGGAAGCCGAAGTCAGCGAAGATGATATCGACGAGATGGTCGAGACCCTCCGCCAGCAACGCACCTCATGGGAAACTGTTGAACGTACGCCGAAGGAAGGCGACCAGGTGTTGGTGGAATATGTTGCAGAAACTGATGAGGGCCGGGTCCCGGCTGCCGGTAAACAGCGTATTGCCATCCTGATGGGTGATTCAGGGTTTGATTCCCTGGAAAAAGCCGTATCAAAACTCAAGGAAGGTGATACAAAGGAAGCCAAACTTACATTTCCCGAAGATTATCGGGAAGAATCCCTGACCGGAAAGAAGGCAAAAGTAGAGCTGGAGTTGGTTCGTGTTTCGGAGAGCACCATTCCTGAAGTCGATGAGGAATTTATCAAGAGCTTCGGAATAGAAAGCGGTGACGAGAAAGAACTCCGTAATGAGATCAAGGCAAACCTGGAACGGGAGCTCAAGCAGGCCCGAACATCTCTCATCAAAGTTTCCCTCATCGACGCGTTGATTGCTACGCATCCGGATCTCGCCGTTCCCGAGAGCATGGTCCAATCCGAAGCCGCCAACATGGCAGCCCAGGCTGCTGGAGGGCAGGGAGAAGAGCCAGACGAGGCTCAGGTCGAGGCTTTCACTGAGTCGGCCCAGCGGCGGGTTCGCGGTGGCCTCATCATGAGTGAACTTGCTCGCCAGAATGAGATCAGAATTGATGGCGCCAAGGTACGGGAAACCATCGAAACGGTCGCCGAGACCTACGAGCAGCCGGATGAGGTGAGGCAAATGTATTTTTCCAATCCCCAGTTACTGCAGCAGGTTGAAAACGCCGTGCTTGAAGAGCAGGTAGTTGACTGGGTCATGGAGCACGCCAAAGTTCTACCCAAGGAAATGGCCTTTAAGGAAGTGATCGAGGCCGCTGCGAAAAACAGATAAAACCCTGAAACAGGACTGAGTGCACTACAGAATGAATATGGAACCAAGAAATCTTAATCTCGTGCCGATGGTGGTAGAGCAAAGCTCCCGTGGCGAACGCGCCTATGATATTTATTCAAGGCTGCTCAAAGACCGCCTGGTATTTGTAGTTGGTGGCATTGATGACAATGTGGCGAACCTGGTGGTGGCACAGTTGCTGTTCCTGGAATCCGAGAATCCGGATAAAGACATCCACCTTTATATCAATAGCCCTGGCGGTGTTGTTTCGGCTGGTCTCGCTATTTACGACACAATGCAGTTTATCAAGCCCGACGTGAGCACCATGTGTGTTGGACAGGCAGCAAGCATGGGTGCACTTTTGCTGGCGGCAGGTGCTGCAGGTAAACGCTTCTGTCAGCCTCACTCGCGGGTGATGATTCACCAGCCATTAGGCGGTTTTCAGGGGCAGGCGACTGATATTGATATTCATGCCCGGGAAATTCTGAAAACACGCTCGGCCCTGAACGATATTCTTGCGCATCACACCGGCCAGGAAGTGGATAAAGTTGCCAGGGATACTGATCGTGACAACTTCATGGGGCCGAAGGAAGCGAAAGATTATGGCCTGATCGATGAAATCCTTGAGCGCAGAAAGGATGACTCTGGCGACAAGTGAGAGTAATATTTTGGTAATAAGGCTGGGAATATCCGTGATTGCGAACAGGTTAGGTTCATGAGCGAGCAAGAATCCAAGGGCACCGACGGTAAAATTCTATACTGCTCATTTTGCGGAAAGAGCCAGCACGAAGTCCGTAAACTGATCGCCGGTCCGAGTGTTTATATCTGTGATGAATGCGTTGAGCTCTGCAACGACATTATCCGCGAAGAGCTTGAAGAGTCGAGCGCTCCCGATCGCGACTCACTGCCCAACCCCAAGGAAATTCACGAATTTCTGGACCAGTTCGTCATTGGCCAGGAACATGCCAAGAAAGTTCTTTCGGTTGCTGTTTATAACCACTACAAAAGACTGGAAACACGCCAGTCCGAAGAAGAAGTTGAGCTTGCGAAAAGCAACATCCTGCTGATCGGACCTACCGGATCAGGCAAGACACTACTTGCTGAAACCCTGGCAAGAATGCTTAACGTTCCCTTCACCATTGCTGATGCCACCACGCTTACCGAGGCCGGTTACGTGGGTGAGGATGTGGAAAACATCATCCAGAAATTGCTTCAGAAGTGTGATTATGATGTTGAGAAAGCACAAACCGGCATCGTCTATATCGATGAAATCGACAAGGTTTCACGCAAAGCCGAAAATCCTTCAATTACGCGCGATGTATCAGGCGAAGGCGTTCAGCAGGCACTGCTTAAGCTGATCGAAGGCACCATTGCTTCTGTTCCGCCACAGGGTGGTCGTAAGCATCCCCAGCAGGAATTTCTGCAGGTCGATACCGGCCAGATTCTTTTTGTTTGTGGCGGAGCTTTTGCAGGGCTCGAAAAAGTCATCCAGGCACGTTCCACGAAGGCCGGAATCGGATTCTCGGCAGAAGTTCGCAGCACGGAAAGCACCGATCTTATTGGTGATGTGCTGATGGGTGTCGAACCCGAGGACCTGGTCAAATATGGCCTGATTCCCGAGTTTGTTGGCCGCTTGCCCGTTGTTGCGACCCTCAGGGAACTGGATGAAGAGGCGCTTGTTCGAATCCTGGTCGAACCCAAGAACGCACTGGTCAAGCAATATCGCCAGTTGTTTGCTATGGAAGATTCGGAGCTTGAGATTCGAGAAGATGCTTTGGCTGCGATTGCGCGTAAAGCCATGGGTCGAAAGACGGGTGCCAGGGGTTTGCGAACCATCCTTGAAGGTGTTCTGCTCAATATCATGTACGAATTGCCCTCAATGGAGAACGTTTCAAAGGTTGTCATCGATGAGACGGTTATTGATGGTGATGCCGAGCCTTTCATTCTGTACGAGAGCACAACCCAGAACGTCGCTAACAGCGAATAGCTGCTGAAACCTCCTGTAGACCGCATCCTGTCTGGATGTGGCCCATATGGCCGTCAGATGACTCATCCCGTGGCCCGTATTCGTCCTTGAATTTCTCCCGCTGATAACAATATTTGCTCTATCAAACAGACCAACACGCTTGTAGTTTCGATGGTGTAGGGTAGAACCAGCAGCCCCACTCAACAGATTGCTGCGATGGACAGGAAAACGAATGTCAGAAACTGAAACCAGAGATATCGCCACAGCCGTGGCGAACCAGCCCACACCCGTTTTATCGCTTCGCGATGTCGTGGTTTATCCCTACATGGTGATTCCCCTTTTCGTCGGGCGCGAACGTTCAATTCTTGCACTCGACCGTGCCATGGATCTCGACAAGAGAATCGTCCTCGTGACGCAACGCAGTGCGGATATTGACGATCCGGCAGAAGAAGACATGTTCGAGGTTGGAACTCTGGCAACGGTCTTGCAGCTTCTGAAGCTCCCTGATGGCACCACGAAGGTGCTGGTTGAAGGCGGTGAACGGGTCAGGATCAACAGGTACCAGCAGGAAAAAGGTTATTTTGAAGCCAACTGGGAATTGATCCCGGCAGGCGATGACGCACCAGAGCGCGAGCTCGAAGTCACCATGCGCTCATTGGTTTCCCTGTTTGAACAATACGTCAAGCTCAACCGTAAGATTCCACCTGAGTTGCTGACGACCCTTGCAGGTATCGATGATCCAAGTCGTCTTGCCGACACGGTCGCAGCGCACCTGGCCATTCGTCTCGAGGAAAAACAGGTTCTGCTGGAAATGGGTAGTCCGCGCCGTCGCATGGAACACCTGATGGCGCTGGTCGAAGGTGAAATCGATGTTTTGCAGCTCGAAAAACGCATTCGTGGCCGGGTCAAGACCCAGATGGAGAAAAGCCAGCGGGAGTATTACCTCAATGAGCAGATGAAGGCCATCCAGAAGGAACTGGGCGATATGGAAGATGCGCCCAATGATCTCGAGGAGCTGGCCAAGCGCATTGAAGAATCGGGCATGCCCAAAGAGGCTGAGAAGAAGGCGAATTCAGAGCTGAACAAGCTGAAAATGATGTCCCCGATGTCGGCCGAAGCGACTGTGGTTCGTAACTACATCGACTGGATGGTCAATGTACCGTGGAAAAAACGCAGTCGTATTCGCAAGAAACTCGACAAGGCCGAGGAAATTCTTGAAGCCGATCACTATGGCCTGAGCAAGGTCAAGGAGCGGATTCTCGAATACCTGGCAGTACAGCAGCGGGTCCGCAAAATGAAGGGACCGATCCTTTGCCTGGTTGGCCCGCCGGGTGTGGGTAAGACCAGCCTGGGTCGTTCCATTGCGCGCGCCACCGGTCGCAAGTTTGTACGCATGTCGCTGGGTGGTGTTCGTGACGAGGCAGAAATCCGTGGCCACCGCAGAACCTATATCGGCTCAATGCCGGGCAGGGTGCTGCAGAACATGGCAAAAGTCGGCGCCAGGAACCCATTGTTCATGCTCGACGAACTCGACAAGATGTCGATGGATTTTCGTGGTGATCCATCTTCTGCATTGCTGGAAGTACTTGATCCTGAACAGAATAATACTTTTGCAGATCATTATCTTGAAGTCGATTTCGATCTTTCCGAGGTCATGTTCATCGCAACCGCCAATACACTGAACATTCCTCCGGCGCTGCTGGACCGAATGGAAGTCATTCGGATTCCGGGTTACACAGAGGAAGAGAAGCTTAATATTGCACAGCGTTACCTGCTGCCCAAACAGCTTGAACAGCATGGTCTGAAGGACCAGGAGCTAAAAGTCAGCGATTCGGTGTTGATGGACATCATTCGCTATTACACCCGCGAGTCCGGTGTGCGTAATCTCGAACGCGAAATTGCAAAAATCTGTCGCAAGGCGGTCAAGCAATTGGCGCTGGATAACAAGCGGGACTCAGTGCACGTGACGACTCGAAACCTGAGTTCATACCTTGGGGTAAAACGATTCCGCTACGGTCTTGCAGAAGACGAGAACGAGGTCGGACAAGTGACCGGGCTGGCCTGGACAGAGGTTGGTGGAGAATTGCTGCGAATTGAATCCACCCTGGTACCGGGTAAAGGCAAACTCACCCAGACCGGACAGCTTGGAGAAGTGATGCAGGAATCCATCACGGCCGCGATGACGGTTGTAAGAAGCCGTGCCGACAAGCTTGGAATCGATGCTGATTTCCATCAGCACCTTGATGCTCATGTTCATGTGCCCGAGGGCGCAACACCGAAAGACGGGCCTTCAGCAGGCATTGCCATGTGCACCGCGCTGGTGTCGGCATTGACAAAAATTCCGGTCAGGGCAGACGTGGCCATGACAGGTGAAATTACCCTGCGAGGCAAGGTTCTTCCGATCGGGGGTCTGAAAGAAAAACTCCTGGCAGCCCATCGCGGCGGAATCAAGACGGTTTTGATTCCGGATGAGAATGAAAAAGACCTGGTGGATATTCCGAAAGCCATACTGAAAAAGATTGAAGTCATTCCTGTTTCAACGATTGACGAGGTGCTTGAACGGGCTCTTAGCAGCCTGCCTAAGTCGGAAGAACCGCCAGTGGAAGTCGGAAAATCGACCTCATCAGGTGCTGAAGGTACAGTTGTAACGCATTAAATCGGGGTTCTGAGCGGATTTTTTTCGCCTGTTGATGCGGTTTAAACTGTGATTCGGGTGAATGTTACCAATTGGTAACAACAAAGGTTTTCCCCCACATTGAAAAGGTTGGCGCGTTTTGTTCACGCTGGACCTGTGATGTTTGCGCTATTTCTGTTGCGTCCCTGGCGAGTGCTGTATTACTATTCCTGTACAGCTTGCAAGCCTTGGTATACAAGGCTCTCAGGGAAATTCCGCCAATTCCGAGACACAATAATTCATCCGACAGGGTCATAAGTGGTCGGTGGGGTGGCAGGCTGCTTTACATATCGCAAATTGATCTAAAATTTAATGGAGTGCAAGAATGAATAAATCTGAACTTGTAGATTCGATCGCGGCTTCTGCGGGTCTGACAAAAGCTGATGCCGGTCGTGCATTGGACGCTTTTGTAGACGGCGTAACAGGTGCATTGAAAAAAGGTGATTCCGTTTCATTAGTAGGTTTCGGAACATTTGCAGTACGTAAACGCGCTGCTCGTACGGGCCGTAATCCACGTACTGGCGAAACCATTCAAATCAAGGCTTCTAACAACCCGGCTTTCAAGGCTGGCAAAGCGCTTAAAGACGCTGTAAACTAGCGCGCCTTCTGATGGGGTGCTTAGCTCAGTTGGGAGAGCATCGCCCTTACAAGGCGAGGGTCGGCGGTTCGAGCCCGTCAGCACCCACCAGAAAATCGCGGAGTGGTAGTTCAGTCGGTTAGAATACCGGCCTGTCACGCCGGGGGTCGCGGGTTCGAGTCCCGTCCACTCCGCCACTTAGTTTGAAAAGGGCGCCTCATGGGCGCCCTTTATTTTTGCCTTTCCCGTCCATATTGAGACTGGAACGTTAACAAGCCGATTGGGGCGGTGCTGGTTCCGGCGGCATTGGAGTAAATCAGAGTAATGCTTCTTCAGAAATTTCGTGACCGGCTCACCGGTATCATGGCCATCTTCATTCTTGGATTGTTGGCTGTCCCGTTCGCTTTGGTGGGGGTTACCTCCTATTTTGCCCCTGAAACTGAAACCAACGTTGCTATAGTCAATGAGGAAGGGATTACAGTCACCGAATTCAATTCCAGTTTCCAGAATTACCGCGAGCGGATGCGCTCACTGATGGGTACCTCGTTCGACGCCGCACTCTTTGACGACCCGGTCGTCAGAAGAGAGCATCTGGAAACCATGATCGAAAGGGAACTGCTGAGGCAGGTTTCCATCGAGACAGGTCTGTCAGTGGATGATCAGTTCCTGGCTCAGGCGATTCGGGATGTACCCGGATTCCAGATGGATGGCGTTTTCAATACCGAGGTGTACCAGAACCAGCTCACTTCACAGGGTTTGACACCGCAGGAGTTTGAGGACCGGATGCGTTCGTCCATGATCCTGAGGCAGTATCCCGCGACACTCAGTGCCAGTGCCATCGCAACTTCTGCTGAAGTAGATCGTTTTATTGAGCTTCAGCAACAGGAAAGAGCTTTTGGTGCGCTGCTGATTATGGCTGAACCAGAAGAAGATGAAGCTGAAGAGCTGATCGAAGAGGTTGCAGAAGCTGCCGAGGAAGCAGCAGAAGAAGGCGAAGAAGTCATTGAAGCTGCGGAAACCGAGGCAGCAGAAGCTGTTGCAGAAATTGAAGAATCCCGGATCGAGCAGTGGTACGAGGATAATGCCGACGAATATCGTCATCCGGAACGTGTGGTGATCGAATACGTTGAGCTGAACGCTGAACTGATGGAGCCGGAAGAAGAAATTGATGACGACATGCTTCGTCAGCGCTTCGAGGATCAGTCAGGACGCTTTATTACACCAGAGGCAAGGCTTGCCTCTCACATCCTTATTTCCGTTGATCCCACGGCGCCTGAAGCAGATATTGAAACAGCACGACAGGAAGCGCAGGCATTGGCTGATCGTGCTTTGGAAGGCGAGGACTTTGCTGAGCTGGCGCGTGAGTTCTCCGAGGACCAGGGATCTGCACCACTGGGTGGTGACCTGGACTGGGTTGAGCCCGGTTTCATGGTTGAAGCCTTTGAGTCAGCGCTCTATGAACTGGACATGAGTGAGCCGATTTCTGAGCCGGTTCAAACCGGATTCGGCTGGCACATTATCCAGTTGCGTGAAATTCGTCCGGCCGAGGGCATGACATTTGAGGAAGCACGCGAAACCCTGCTGACCGAATTGACTGCTGAGCAGAATGAACGTGTGTTCCTGGACGCTGCTGATCGACTGGTCGATATCATTTACGAAGACCCCACGACCCTTGAAGCCGCAGCTGATGAGCTAGACCTGGAAATCCAGGAAGTGGGTCCCTTTGATCGCAGCGGCATGCCCGGAGGCGTGGCCGCAAACCCCGAATTTGTTGAAACTGCGTTTTCGGATCTCGTGTTGTTACAGGACTCCGCCAGCGACCCAGTCGACCTGGGCCTGAATCATATTGCCGTGCTGCGGGTGCGTGAGCATTTGCCTGAGGCGGCTAAAACCCTGGATGAGGTACGGGACGAAGTCATCGTTGCCATTCGCCAGGATGATGCAATGAAGGCCGCCGAGGCCAGGGCAACCGCTCTTCTGGAGCGTATTGAGAGCGGAGAATCACTGGAACTGCTCGCTGAAGAAACCGGTTTGGAGCTGATTGAATCGGAAGGAGCAACACGCACTTCGAACGAGATCAGGTTTGATCTTCGCTCAGAGCTGTTTGAATTAAAGGCCCCTGAGGGAGACGAGGCCAGGTACGCGGTCCTGCCGTTGGATGATGGCTACGCCGTGGTTGCCCTGAGGGACGTCAGGCCGGGAGCGCTTTCAGAAGAGGAAGAAGCCCGCCGGGATAGCTTCCGACAACGAATTGCCAATGTCAGGGCCAGCAGTGAAACACAGGCTTTCCTGACCGCATTGCGGAATCAGTCGCAAGTCCAGGTATTCGAAGACCGTATTCGTAACTAGGCCGGATTTGCCCACGTGTTTTCAATCCAGGCGTTTTCGATCTAGGCGTTTTCGCCGCTGAGTTCGGCCATGCCGAGAATGTTGTAACCGGCATCCACGTAAGTGATCTCACCGGTCACCCCGGAGGCCAGGTCACTGCACAGGAATGCAGCCACGTTGCCAACTTCTGTTGGCGTAATGCTTCTGCGCATTGGTGCAGTGGTTTCCACGTGATCGAGCATTCGACGGAACTGTGAAATCCCCGCTGCGGCCAGCGTTTTGATGGGGCCGGCGGAAATGGCGTTGACGCGAATTCCCTTCGGTCCCAGGCTTTGTGCCATGTAGCGAACGTTTGCCTCCAGGCTGGCCTTGGCCAGGCCCATCACGTTATAGCTGGGCATGGCTCTGACCGACCCCATGTAACTCAGCGTCAGCATGGACCCATCGCGGCCCTCCATCATGGGCATTGCAGCCTTGCCAAGCGCGGCAAAACTGTACGAGCTGATGTCATGCGCAATTTGAAATCCTTCGCGACTGACCACGTCCATGTAATCGCCCTCAAGCTGATCGCGAGGCGCGAATCCAACGGAATGAACCAGGATATCGAACCGGTCCCAGTGGCTGCCAAGTGCAGCGTACATCGCATCGATTTCTTCATCAGATGCAACATCACAGGGCAGTACGATGTTTGAACCGCAAAGATCTGCGATTTTCTCAACACGGGTTTTCAGCTTGTCGTTCTGGTACGTGAACGCGGTTTCAGCGCCTTGTTGGTGCATCGCTTCGGCAATACCCCAGGCTATTGAGCGCGGGCTGGCGACTCCCACGATGAGTGCCCGTTTACCTGAAAGAAATCCCATCTGTGGTTCCTCTGTGTTTGATTCTTGTTGGCGAAGACTACTGGAATGCTGTTTGCTGATAAAGGATTAGCTGCGCACTGCCCGAAATTCAAGGCGCATGGATGCATTATGATCAAGGACCTCGGAGCCATCCCATGCCAGTTCACCATTAACCCAGGTTGATGCAATTCTGGACGAGAATTGGTGCCCCTCAAATGGACTCCAGCCGCACTTGTAAAGGATGTTTTCCGGTCGCACCAGCGTCGGGGTGGTCGTGTCCACCAATACCAGGTCTGCCCAGTACCCCTCGCGAATGAACCCGCGGTCGATTACGCCAAAACGACGTGCAACATTGTGCGATGTCAGCCTGACAATGTCTTGCAGGCTGAAATTGCCGTTATGGAAATGTTCCAGGATGCAAAGCATGGCGTCCTGAACCAGCGGTAGCCCGGCCGGCGCCTTCAGGTAGTTTGTCTGGGCTTTTTCCTCGGCAGTGTGGGGCGCATGGTCGGTCGCCAAAACGTCGATTTTGCCTTGCTGGAGTGCTTCAATCAGGGCTGCCTGGTCGCGTGGGGACTTGATGGATGGATTGCATTTAATCCGGTTACCCATGCGAGGATAGTCATCACTGTTGAAGTGCAGGAAATGCACGCAGACTTCGGCGGTGATGTTTTTGTTTTCTATCGGACCAGGCTCGAACAATGCCATCTCATCGGCCGTGGTCAGGTGAAGAACATGCAATTGTGCATCGTATGTTTTGGCCAGTTCAACAGCAATCGTTGACGATTCCAGGCACGATTGAGCATCACGAATCCACGGATGTTCGGTAACCGGGATGTCCTCACCATACTTTTCAATCGCCTGCTGAAGCCTTAGTTCAATTCGAGGAGTGGACTCGCAGTGAGTGGCGATGACAGTTTGCGCTTCTCGAAATATTCCGGCCAGGGTTTCTTCGTTGTCGACCAGCATGTTGCCGGTGGATGCACCCATGAAAATTTTGACACCGCACGCCTGTCCGGGAGGCAGTGAACGAATGACTTCAAGATTGTCGTTGCTTGCGCCCATGTAGTAGGCGTAGTTGGTTGCGGCCACTTCAGCCGCCCTGGTGTATTTGTCTTCCAGCGCATCCAGTGTCAGTGTGGGTGGAGAGGTGTTTGGCATCTCCATGAAGCTGGTGATTCCGCCTGCCAGCGCAGCCCTGGATTCTGTTGCAATGCTGCCCTTGTGGGTGAGACCGGGTTCACGAAAGTGCACCTGGTCATCGATCATGCCTGGGAGCAGGTGCCTGCCTTCAGCATCAAACACGCTTGCGCCTTCAGTTGATTCGCCTCCACCCGAGATTTTTTCAATCCGGCCGTCACGAATACGGACGTCGCCCTCGGTGATCCCGTTTTCAGAAACAATGCGGGCATTGGTGATGATTGTCGGTCTGTTCATGTTGGATTTATCCGGAATTGTCTCGGAAAAGGAATTCAGGGTACGGGATCATAACCACCGTCGCATAACGGATGACAGCGTGCAATCCGCTTTATTGCCAGAATACTGCCTTTCCAGGCGCCATGCTTGTCGATGGCTTCGGAGGCATAAACGGAGCAGGTGGGTGTAAAACGGCAAGCGCCCCCCAATATAGGGCTAAGGAGAAGTTGATAACCACGAATCAAGAACTTAAGAAACTTTTTCATCTTTAATCGGTCTGGTTCACATGTTGAATTTGCTTCGCGGGCTTGCCGTGGGCTTCAACATCGGCTATAACTCTCCAATTTCTTTTACGCCCCCAGGGGGAAAAAGAGCTAAATAGTTTTATAAAACAATAGCTTATAAGAGAAAATGAAATGGAGCAAGGAGAAGGAATCAACATGGCGCCCAAAAGAGTCGTTCTGAAAAAGGGATACAAGCCAACGAAGAAAGAGGAGTACATGTCACCGGAGCAGCTGGAGTACTTTCGCCAGAAGCTTCAGACATGGCGCGAAGAGCTGATCGAGGAGTCACGGGAGACAATCAGTAACCTCAGGGATGAAGTGCGTGATGTCGGTGACGAAGCTGAGCGCGCTACCCGGGAGACTGAAAACAGCCTCGAACTTCGCACCCGCGATCGATATCGCAAACTGATCAACAAGATCGACAAGGCACTTGCCCGACTTGATGATGGTGATTATGGCTATTGTGACGAGACAGGTGAAGAAATTGGCCTGGAACGTCTGGAAGCGAGACCCATTGCCACTTTATGCCTTGATGCGCAGGAGCGCTGGGAATTACGCCAGCGTCAGATGGGTGAAAACCGCTGACCCTGGCGGATGGCACTCGAATTGTCATCAGAATTTCATAAAACTCTTAGTGCGACAATCTGAAAATTTCGTTAAGATAGGGATTGCGATTGGGAGAAAGGCTGTTCGGCTGTCTGAACAGTCGATCAGTTAAAATAAACGATGTACTTCTCAAGGAGTTTCTTGTGAAACGCTCAACTGTTTTCATACTTTCCGCAGTTCTGGCCCTGAGCTTTAGTTCAGCTGTCTGGGCGCAGGCTGACGGATTTAGTGACCAACCCTGGCATATTACCTACTCGATCGGTGGTGCCGACTGGGACAACGACCGACAAAGCACCGATGGTGATATCTGGAATTCGGTCGGTTTTGGTCGCTTCATCAACGACAAAATCAGTTTTGATATCGAATGGGATCGGTTTTCGGGTGATATTGACCCGGAACTGGTTAACGATTTTATTCCCGGCGCAACCGGTAACAGCTGGAGTCTGACCACCTGGAGTTTGATGGGGCGTTATTTCTTCACCGACAACAACTGGCGTCCGTACGTCGTGGCTGGTCTTGGTATTACCGACCACTCGAATATTTTCGACAGTAGCGACAATGTTGCATTCAGTTATGGTGTGGGCCTTCAGTCCAAGTTTGCCAAGCACTGGAGCGGTCGTGCGCAATTGTTGTGGCGTAATGACAAAGACGGCAATACTTTCCCGCAAAATAACAGCTACAGGGATATGTATTTTTCAGTTGGTCTGACATTTGATTTCGGCGGCACTGAGCCACCACCGCCACCACCGCCACCGCCACCACCACCTCCGGCCAAGAAAGAAAACCCGGATCTTGATGGTGACGGCGTACCTAACGAACGTGACAAGTGTCCGAACACGCGCCCGGGTGCCGTTGTGGATCTGGACGGTTGCGAAGTTGAAGCGGTTATCGAACTGAAAGGTGTTCACTTTGACTTTGACAAGGCGACACTCAGGCCGGATGCCATTGCAATTCTTAATGACGCTGCAGCATTGCTCAACGAGCATGAGCGTGTCGTTGTTGAAGTTGCCGGTCATACCGACAGCAGAGGTTCTGACCAATATAACCAGGGCCTTTCAGAGCGTCGTGCCAACACGGTTCGCGACTACCTGGTCAGCAAAGGCGTTAACGCCAGTCGTCTGACTGCTCGCGGTTACGGTGAATCACGCCCGGTCGCAACCAATGACACCGATGCAGGTCGTCAGGAAAATCGACGGGTAGAGCTGGTGGTTCTCGACCGCTAGGTTAAACCCTCAAAAACGAAAAAAGCCCCGCCACTCAGCGGGGCTTTTTTTTCAATTTACCATTATCCCGGCAGCCCAATAAATCCAGCTCCGACATCCCGGAAAGTCGAATAGACTTATCCGGGATGACGAACTGTTTGTTGGAGCGGACTGTGGCCGCGACAATCGTTGCTGGTCGCTTCGTTTGAAAGGTAGGAGCCGGGTGTAGTCGCGACTTTTTAGTTTTGCGACCAGGTCGCGGCGACGGCGCCGCTCCTACAGCAAAGATGCCGCATGGCCCTTGATCGCACCAAGCATGGCGTGAAGACCATTGGCGCGGGTTGGGGAGAGGTGTTCACTCAGCCCGATTTTTTCGATAAAGAACGGTTCGGTTTCAGCGATTTGTTGTGCGCTGCAACCGGAATAGACTTTGATCAGCAGGGCAATCAGGCCGGAAACGATGGCAGCATCGCTGTTGGCACGAATGGTGACCCTGTCGCGGTCACCTTCCAGATACAGCCAGACACTTGACTGACATCCTGAAAGCAGCTTGTCATCGCGCTTTTCGTCTTCCGCCAGTGGTTCCAGTTTGCGACCAAGGTCGATCAGGTACTGGTAACGATCGAGCCATTCCGGGAAAAAACTGAAATCTTCTGCGATTTCGTTCTGAATGCTGACAGGATCTATTTCTTGCGCCACAGTGTTCCGTCCGGGCCGTCTTCCAGCAGTATGTCCATTGAATCAAGTTCGTCCCTGATTGCGTCAGCCGTTTCGAAATCACGGGATTGCTTCGCCTCGATGCGCTTTTCGATGAGTGATTCGATCTTCTCAACCTCATCTGAATCTGTATTCATGGCGAACCATTGATCAGGGTGCTCCTGCAGCACGCCGATAAAACCTGCATTGGCCAGCAATTCGGCAGCTGAGCTGCGAGCTTCTTCCTCGGACTCCGCGTTGGCGAGTACCCTACCGACCTTGTTGATTTCCGCCAGTGCAACCGGCGTATTCAGGTCATCCCGCAGGGCATCCAGAAATGATTCTGTTGGCTGTTCCGCAGGCTTCAGCTTTCCGAATCGCTCGGTCGCGGTTCGAATGACACCATAGAGACGATCCAGTGTTTTTTTGCAGCGATCTAGTGCCTTGTCTGACCAGTCGAGAGGCTGACGATAGTGGGCACTCAGCAACAGGTAGCGCAATGCCTCACCTGCATGGTCCTTGAGTAATTCGTGGACGATCATGGTGTTGCCAAGTGATTTGGACATCTTGCGTTTCTCAACTGTCACGAATCCGTTGTGCATCCAGTAGCGGGCAAATGCCTGGCCCTGGTGCGCGCAAACGCTTTGCGCAATTTCATTCTCGTGATGTGGAAATACCAGGTCCTGGCCACCGCCGTGGATATCGATGGTTTTTCCAAGGTGACTTTCTGCCATGACAGAGCACTCCAGGTGCCAGCCTGGTCGTCCCCAACCCCAGGGGCTTTCCCAGCCGGGCTGCGGGTCATTGGATGGTTTCCACAGGACGAAGTCGCCAGGGTGTCGCTTAAATGGAGCAACCTCAACTCGTGCGCCTGCCACCATTTCGCGCATGTCGCGTCGTGACAACTTGCCATATTTATCGAACGACTCGATACTGAACAGCACATGGCCTTCCGCCTCGTAGGCGTGTCCATCGCTGATCAGCTGCTTGATCATTGTCAGCATCTGCTCAATGTGCTGCGTGGCACGTGGCTCGATTGTGGGTTTTCCGACACCAACAGCCGCCATATCTGCATGATACGCATCGGTGTAGCGTTTCGAGATGGTCTGGATGTCAACGCCTTCTTCCGCCGCAGTTGCATTGATCTTGTCGTCCACATCAGTGATGTTGCGGGCATATACGACACTGGGGTAATGCAGCTGCAGCAATCGGTACAGCACATCAAAAATGACCGCGGGGCGGGCATTGCCGATATGGGCGTAGTTATAAACCGTCGGTCCGCAAACGTACATCGTGACTCGCTCTGGATCGAGGGGTTCAAATGATTCTTTTTCACGCCTGAGCGTGTTGTAAATTCTAATGTTCAAGGATTGCCAGTTGCCTGTGCGGGGCCGGAGGTCTAAAGTCCAGCCGTTAATTAGTTATTGGGGTGATTTAGAGTTCACCGATATTTTACCAGCCTGGAGCAGGAAGGCCATGACAACAACCTCCAACACTCATCAACATTTTGGTGAACACATTCGGCACAACATTGATCGTTGGACCTCGGCGCTGGAGCAAAATGGCTTTGATTCTGTCCTGGTTCACTCAGGAACCCCGATGTACAGCTTTCTGGATGATTACGAGTATCCATTCAGGCCAAACCCGCATTTCCTCAGCTGGCTGCCTC
>Ga0209939_1000062_pt1 | contig 17154 bp, 10 predicted proteins | sample SalPon2A_A_D1_MG_FD_185714 | JGI IMG/M metagenome (GOLD analysis project Ga0209939, IMG submission 185714) | Soil microbial communities from South San Francisco under conditions of wetland restoration - Salt Pond MetaG R2A_A_D1_MG (SPAdes)... | ecosystem: Environmental > Terrestrial > Soil >...
GCCCGATTTTGGGCTCTTTTTTTGAATCACACACCGGCAATTTTCAGCGTTTTCCGCCACTACCATTGACGTCACGAGGGATGACAATCAGAGGGTTAAGATTTCCTTGTAGGTAAAAATACAGTAATTCAGGCTACCACGATCAGGTTCGTAGTCAGGCAATGGTTTTGAAAACACAAATCCCAGGCGCCGGTAAAGCGCCAGGAACCTGTCTTTCACTTTCCCATCACTGACATCCTGGATGTATTGCTCGATGGTATTACCGGTCAGCTTGTTATATTTCGCGTATTCGCAGCGCAAAGCAGACACCCGGTATTTCAGGCCATTGTCCCTGGCAATATCCAGCGTGTTGCTGACCAGTGCCGAGCCAACACCTTTTCCCTGGTATTGAGTTTCAACTGCTGAAGAGCTGTTGAGCAGGCAGTTGTGACCGCCCTCCTCCCGTTCCTTTTCATACCGTTCGAACCATGGCAGGTAATGAGGTTTGCGATTGCGCCTGAATTCTTCAAGATCCGGATTCGGCCAGGCCATCCTGATTGGAACACAGCTGTTGAAACCTGCAACCACGCCATCCAGCTCTGCCACCCATAATCCAAACAACTCATGACGGTAACGCAGAATCTTGTGCTGCGTTTGTAGTTGTGGCGGGTAACTTTTTTTCTCAATTTCAAAAATACGCGAGAAATCGCGCTCTTCAGCTTTGCGAACAGATATCTTCAACTTTGTTTACCCTCAATCGTTATATTGTCTGGTCGGTAAATACTAAACTTTGTTCGCCCGTTCATTGAGCTTCCGCCAGATGAGATCAAACTCATCATTGCCACCCAACAGCACCAGCAAGTCCCCTTCCTGTGCCAGGTCCAAACTGTATTCTATGGCTTCCTCGTTATCCTCAATGGTGGTGATGGCATCTACATCCACCCCCGCATCCATCAGACCCTGCTTGATCAGTACTGGCGCTTCATTGAGTGGCCGGCCTCGCATGCCACTGTAATTGCGGCAAATGTAGTGATCAAAAAGCCCCGCCATCACCGTTCCGCCGCCTTGAATTTCCTGATCCCTGCGATCTCCTGCAACGGCCATCATCACGATTCTGCGCCCCTGGCATTCCTGCTGCCGGGCGAAAGCCGCAATTTCCCTGAATCCCTCATCATTGTGGGCATAATCCAGGATCACCTTGTATGGAAGGCCATCGAAAAGGTTCAGGCGACCAGGCGTTGATTCAAAACTCATCGCAAATGAGCGTAATCCCTCACCAATGCTCTCAACTGACATGCCAGCAAGATAAGCGGCTGTGGCGGCGTGAACAGCATTACTTACATTGTGTGTTGCACTGCCGTTGAAGGTCGCCGGAATGTCCTGCACTGCAACCACGGACGATTCATCACCATTGTCATGGATCACGATCCAGTCTTTTCCATCTCTGGACTCAACGGTGCAAATGCAGGGCCGGGACAAACCGTCCAGGTCGGGCAATTCAGAATGGGGTCCGCTGGAAACCAGGCCAATTCGTTTTGCTTTTGCACGCGATGCCATCGCCAGGCAACGCGGATCATCAACATTCAACACCACGCCCTCGCGTGCTTGAGCTACAACCACCTCTTTTACCTCGGCCATCTGGTCGAGCGTGTGCACGCCCATGCGGCCGATATGATCGTTGGACACATTCAGGCACACACCAACATTGCTCCATTGATAGGCAAAACCAGCCCTGACAATGCGCCCGAACCATTCTTCGGGAACGGCGAAATCAACATCACGCCGCCCCAGGATATGGTGATAGGCGGCTCCGCCAATTTCTTCAAGGGTGCCGATTCTCTTGTCATCGGCATAAACACCATCCGTGCAGACCAGTCCGGTATGAAACCCTGCAGACCGGGCGATCTGCGCAATCATCCTGGATGTGGTGGTTTTTCCATTGGTGCCGGTCACCGCAACGATGGGTATTCGTGATTGCTGGTCTTGCGGATACAGCCAGCGAAGAAACATTTCGCATGCTCGTTCTGCCAGATCAGATCCTTTTGGCTGCAATCGATGCAGGTCAGGCGCCAGTTCCACATCCACGACTGCCCCGGAATTTTCTGCCAGTGGCTGGCGAATATCAGTGACGACAACATCCAGGACCATCAACCCGACATTGAGCTGACTGGCAAACCGACTGGCCAGTTCCCGTGTCTGTTGATGAAGAATCTCCGGGCTGTGCTCAACATCGTCAGCCACCACGCAGAGCACTTCATCGGCAACCACCAGAATCTTGTGTGACTTGCCAGGCACCCGCGCTTCCACGATGGCTGAAGTACCGATTCGTCTTGCCCGATCCAGCGCTGTGCGCACCTGCTCCTCAGAAACCACACCCACCGACACCCCTGCACGCTGACCGCGCGTTCCAGTTTTGATCACAACAGGGAAACCCAGGCTGGTGGCGGCACGAATGGCGTGCTTTGTTAGCATGCAATTACCTGCAGCCGGATCACGTTCTGGTACCGGGAATCCGGCATCTTCGAGCATCTCACGCAGCGATTCACGATCATCAATAATTGGAATGAGATGTGCATTGCGATCGATGGAGAGGGTACCGTCCACCGTTTGTTGATAAGCACCATGCCCCAGGCAAATCAGGCCGTTACGGCGAACCCGCGATTCATCCCAGTCGCTCTGGTATGGAAGTCGTTCGAGCTTTTGGCAGGGAATGTCGAGGTGATGCGCGACCCTGACCATGGTTTCGGTGTCCCGCGGTAAAACCAGGGGCCTGGCCATTTCCAGGAATTGTCCAACGGCTTCTTCAAGCCCGGGCTTTGATAATGATGATGCATTCAGGAGCTTTTCAGGAAGCTCCAGGCCCACACCGTCTGACAGACCCTCAAGAACCTCAGAAATCAAACGATAAGACAATATTGCAGCGGGTATGGCCAGGGCATCATGCTCAAATTCAAACCAGGCCCAAACGCCCCCGCTGACATCATCAGGGCTGGTGTTTCGTTCAGTGACACGGTGCCCGGCTTTTTGCTGGAGAGATAAGGCAATGAACCCATAGAAGGCGGCAAAGGCCTGCATCGCCCGGTTGCTGTCTACTTCAATCGAGGGCTGCAAAGGCTTTATCTTCAGGTCCTTCATGCGGTCGAGTAATCGATCCCTGAAGTCCGGAAGCACCCGGGAAAAAGCCGTCAGCTCTTCATCATCAAGCACGACATGTTGGTCGAGGTAGGTGTTCTTACCCCTTCGGCCAGGCCCAAAAAACTGCGGTGAAGACAGAATTTTCATACTGACTCAACGCCAGCTTGGTGCGCCGGCATCAGTCAAGTCCGCCTCCAGGGCTTCCAGGTCGGTGGTCAGCAAGGATTCCAGGTCTGCTTTGAAAGCCGCAAAATCCTTGCTGGCGATTTCAAAATCAGATTGCTGGGTGGCTGTTGCAGCGTGGGTCGTAGAAAACGACATGGCAGCATTTGCGGCCCTGGCTGAAATCGCTGGAGAACGCGATTCATAAAGCGCTTGCCTGACCGGGTCGCCGGACAAGCGAGTTTCAAGCCGGGTCAGCTTCTGTTCAAACGAATCCAGGTCAGTAAACAATGAAAGCGAGGCACCCGAGGCCGAGACTGCAGCTGCCTTCATATGGCGAAGCAGCTCTTTGGTGCGTCCAATTTCTTCAGATGCGTTGGCAATCTTGCGCTGCAAGTCTGCAACTTCTCTCTGGAAGCTGGCGATTTCCTGGTAATCACTATCGCCAGCCGCCGCGCGCACGGGTTTCACGTTAAATTCCTGTGCATCACCCAATGGCCGGGCGTTTCCTGCGGCAATGGCAAACAGCTGAGCGCTGTAACGACCAGGCGCTGCCAGTGGACCCAATGGCGCTGTGGCCCATGGCGGTGAAAATCCGGGTTCACTCAGATCTATGGCGTCCGGTGCTGCAAAACGCAGGTCCCAGGACAGGCGGTGGGTGCCTTCCTCGTTGTTCGCTTCCAGCCAACGAACGGGCTGATCCTCCGAGTCTCTCACCAGGATCATGATGCGCGGTTTCGATTCCAGCGATTCGCCAGTCAGCCGGTCCCAGCCCGGGAATGGAATGTCACCAGCTTCATTCCGTATTGATTTTTCCTGAGCGTGTCGTTTTTCTTTGGCGGTGGTCAGTTTCTCATCGATGAAATAGGTGAAGGTTGCGCCAAAATCCGGATTGGGTGTTTTAAAGCTGTCACTACCCAGGGTCGGCATGCCAATGGCCTGCATCGGCTCGGTTGGGATATACCACCAGGCATCGCGGACGGGAAACAGCGTTGCGCTGTCACCAAACCCTTCATTGGCCATGGTTCTGAGGGCTGAATAGTCATCCAGGATGTAAATGCCCCTGCCAAACGTTGCGCCCACCAGGTCGTTGTCGCGCCTTTGCAGCTTGATGTCCCGAAATGCAATGGGAGGCGCGCCAGCCAGCATGTGCCAGTTGGTACCGCCGTTGAGACTGACATAGACCCCATATTCTGCACCCAGGAAAAGGAGGTTTGGATTTTCATGGTCCTGCTGGATGGCCCATGCAATGGTGCCATCGGGCAGATCACCTGCAATGCTGCTCCAGCCTCGACCACGATTGGTACTAACAAAAACATAGGGTGAGTAGTCACCTGTCTTATGTGCATCAGCAATGGCAAACACTGTATCTGCGTCAAACAATGATGCCTCGATATCGTTGATATAGGAGCGCTCAGGAACACCAGGCAGATCACCTGCCTGCTGCCAGCTACCCCCACCATCAGATGTGACGTGAATCAGTCCGTCATCGGAACCGGTATAGAGGACACCCTCGGTCACCGGAGATTCTGACAACGCGGGGATGGTTGCGTATTGAGACATGGCGTAATAGTCGTGCAGGTCATCGACGCTCCAGACACGATCCATGTATTCAAGTTCATAGCGATTCTGGCCGGTGGTCAGGTCACCGCTGATGGCCTGCCAGGAATTACCACGATCGTCACTGCGCCAGACTCGCTGTGACGCGAAGTAGATTCGCGATGCGTCATGCGGGCTGATAACAATCGGGGCATCCCAGTTCCAGCGTTCCGGCGCGTCACCCGGAGCAGGCTTGGGCTGAATGAATACCAGTTCATCACTGTCTTTGTGATGGCGAAACAGCACGCCTTCCTGGTATTCCATGTAACTGATGTTTTCATCAACCGGATCAAAAGCCACACCCGCGCCATCGGCACCCAGCGGCACATACCAGTCCTGGTTACGCACCCCTTCTGTAATCATGGTGCGGGACGGGCCGAACAACGTGCCAAGATCCTGCGTTCCACCCAGGATGTTGTAAAACGGTTCTGAATTATCGGCTGCCACCTTGTAAAACTGGGACACCGGAAGGTTCGGGAAGTGACGCCATGTGGTGCCCTGATCAAAGCTTTCATACAGCCCGGCATCAGAGCCCACGATCATGTGAAAATCATCTTCAGGATCAATCCAGAACGCATGATTGTCACTGTGTTTTTCGCGGCCCGTGCCCAGGTAATCGATGGTTTTCCCGCCGTCCCGTGTGACATGCAAAAACACATCCATCTGGTAAACCAGGTCTGCCGTCTGCGGAGATGCCACCAGTTCCTGGTAGTAGTGCGGGCCGGTGCCGCCGGATATATAGGGGTTCTGTCGGGTCCAGCTTTCGCCCTGGTCGGCGGATCGATAAAAACCCTTTTCATCATCATCTGCTTCAATGGTCGCGTAAACCAATGAAGGATCGGCAGCGGTTACAGCCAGCCCGATCTTGCCCATATCGCCCTTTGGCAAGCCCGCTGACTTCCTGCTCCAGGTTTCACCTGCATCAGTGGATTTGTAGATGCCACTGTTTGGTCCGCCAGCCATGAAGCCCCAGATATGCCGGCGACGCTGGTAGGCCGCCGCGTAAATGACATCGGGGTTCGCCGGGTTGAATTCGATGTCGGTAATGCCAGTGTCTTCGTCAACCTGCAGTACAGCTTCCCAGCTCTGGCCGCCATCGGTGGTTTTGTAAACACCCCGGTCGCCACCTGCATTCCATAACGGGCCTTCAGCGGCAACATAAACCACATTGCTGTCACGCGGATCGACCAGGATATTTCCAATGTGCTCCGATGTATTCAGACCCGTATTGGTCCAGTTCTTGCCGCCATCGACACTCTTGTATACGCCATCACCCCAGGCAACATGCCGGCCGCTGACATTCTCGCCAGTGCCCACCCAGACCACATCACCGTTGTTCGGATCAATGGTGACATCGCCGATTGAATAAACACCCTGATTGTCAAATACCGGTGTAAACGTCACACCCGCATTGGTCGTCTTCCACACACCACCGGAACCCACGGCGACATACCAGGTGCTGCTGTTGGTGGGATGAACATCAATGTCTGATATTCGACCACCCATGAGGGCAGGACCGATGCTGCGCATTTCCAGGCCATCAATGGCGCTGGCGATGGTTGGCTGATCCGCAGCAATAACGGGTTGTGAACTTGCGGCCAATAGTGCAAGACCTATCCCGCTTACACGGGAGAAGCGAATGATTGAAGCAGCGATTGTTTTTGAGTTGCAGATGATGCTCATTAATTCCAGCCTTGATTCAACGTGGATATCGATTTTGGTTTGGGAGTCTGATGCTGGCAGCACAGATTAATCTCGGGACGGTAATGCTAACTGATTTCTTCGAAGTATTTACCGAACAATTTCAAAAGGGTTTTCAGGAACGGACAGCAAGGAGATTCTCGACAAGTGCAGGCAAAGCCCGGGCCGATGCCTGCTGGATAAAATACCCCTTGGGGCTGGACTCCACTGCATTGGTAAAGGCTGAACGCTCGGTGTTGATTTCGATAACCGCCATACCCGAATGCAGGGCGTGCTCCACTGTCATTGCCGGCAGCGTGGTTGAACCGGAAGTACCAATTACCAGGAGCAGGTCTGAAGTTTCCAGCTTCCTCAAGGCACTGTCGGAGCGGTAGTAACGTTCCTCGTAATACTCATCAAACCAGAGGACGTGTGGTCGCATAGGACTGCCGCACTGATTGCATCGTAGTTTGTTCCATTCCTGATCCGGAATGGCATTGTCTTTACCGATACCAACGGCTTCTGGCAAAGGTTGCAGCGAACCCTCGCATTCCTCGAAGCAACGCATCAGCCGGATATTGCCATGGATTTCAAACAGGCAATCATCCGCAACCCCTGAAGCGGAGTGCAGGCCATCCACATTCTGGGTGATCAATGAAAATTGCTCCGGACCGCTGGCCTGTGCGAGGCACGCCAACGCCCGGTGCCCGGCATTGGGTTGGGCATCGCGACAAGCGTCAAGGCGCTTTAAGTACCAACCCCAGGAATCACGCGGTGAAGTTTTGAAAAACCGCCGGGTCGCCAGTTGTTCCGGACGATAATTCCTGGAGCCGATGGTCCAGAATCCTTCCGGACCACGAAAGGTCGGAATCCCGCTTTCGGCGGAGATGCCTGCACCGGTCAGGGCGACAATGTGTTGATATTGTTCGTTTATGAGGGACAAATCAGATGGAGCTGTTACCCGGCCCTGGTGATTTCAGCCAGAGGATGACCGAGTGCATCCATGTCCGGCCTGACACCCAGGCCAGGCTGGTCTGAAGCTGTCATGCTGCCATCTTTACGCTGTGGCGCACCCTCGGCGAAGGGCACTGTGACATAGGAATTAAAGTCGGTTGCCGTGAAACGGTAGCGCTCCGGGGTCGAGTGCGCCAGGTGCGCGATGGCAGCGGTAATGATGTCACCACCCCAGGTGTCCTCGATGGTCATCGCTGTGCCCATGCTGACGCAAAAATCGCGTGCCTGGGCTGTCTTTGTCAGGCCGCCAAATTTCGAGATTTTGAGATTCACCACGTCCATGGCAAGATCAGAATGGGCCCGTGCCAGCATATCGATACCATCAACAGACTCATCAAGCACAAAGGGATGGTCACATATCCGCCGAACACTGAGGCAGTCCTGGTAACTCGTGCAGGGTTGTTCGATATACACATCGACATCACGTACTGTCCGCACAACCCGTACGGCCTCATGTCGGGTCCAACCGGTGTTGGCATCAGCAACCAGGATGTCATTTTCATGCAACTCAGCTCGGACAGCATGAATGCGTTCGATATCGGTGTTGGGATCGCCACCTACTTTCAACTGGAATCGGCGATAACCCTCGGCTCGATAGCCGGCCACTGAAGCAGCCATGTTTTCGGGTGTGTCCTGGGAAATGGCCCGGTAAAGCGCCACGCTGTCACCGAAACGACCCCCAAGCAGAGTGGCACATGGCAAACCAGCCACCTTTCCCAGCAAATCCCAGCAGGCCATGTCCAATGCAGACTTAACATAGGGGTGCCCTTTCATGGCACGGTCCATGACCTCGTTCAGGACACCAGGCTGAGTGGGATCCAGCCCAACCACGTGCGGCGCCAGTTCTTTGATTCCGGTGCGGGCACCTTGTGCATAAGAAGGCAGGTAAAAAGGCCCGAGCGGACAAACCTCACCAAAACCGGTCAGGCCTTCATCGGTTTCAACGGCAACAACCGTGCTATCGAACACATCGACATACTTTCCTTCCGACCAGGCGTAACGGCCTTCCTTCAACGGAAGCCGGATGCCGTACATCAGGATTTTCGCGATCTTCAAATCGATTACTCAGCCGTGTTCAGGATGATCTTCACTGTGCCTGTAGCCCATGCTACATGGCTGGTTAATATCTTATATCGTGACAGATTTTGATGACGTCTGTGTGAGCTGTCTCAGCGCCTTCTTGTCTTCCGGAAGGTCAGGCCGGCAGCGCGACATCGAACTCAATTTCAGCCAGTTGGTGCGGAGCCATTCCAATGCGCTCCAGAAATGGATTCCAGCGTGGATCTTCCCGCAGACCGGCAAAAATGGGCTCGGTGTTAATCTGGCCCAGGCCCGCATCGTGATTTTCCAGTGCGATTTCCAGCCATTCAAAGGCCCGGTCCGGTTCGCCGCGCCAGGCACAGATGAAGCCAATATTGTATGCGCCTTCTTCCGCATAGGTATCAATCATCAGGTTGAGTTCTGCATCTGATTTTTCGGTCTCGCCCAACGCATGGTAAATCGGTGCCAGTCCCATATACCGGTAACCAGATCCCTTTTCTTTCATCGTTTCTTCCAGGGCATCTTCGAGGCGTCCCTGGAGCATACGGGAGGCACCAATGTTGTACTGCGCACTGAGTATCCCTGGCGACAAGCCCAGTGCATTTCGGTAGCTCGAAATCGCTGCCTCGTATTGCCCGGCACACCGGTAAAAGAATCCAAGGAAAGTATGTCCGGCCGGATTCATTGGATCACGTTCATTGACATATGCCTGCAAGGCGATGGCAGTATCCAGGCGGCCAAGTGATCGCGCCAGGTTCGCTGAACTGCTGATAATCTCAAGGTCACCTGGTGCCACGAGTAGCGCTTGCTGATAGTGCCTGGCTGCTTTCTTTAAATCAGTTTCAAAATGAGTGGCGATCCAGGCGCGAGTGCTGTGTGCGGACGCCAGTTCAGGATTCAATTCCAGGGCTTTTTCCGCCGCCTGGCGTGCCTTGATCAGAGCCTTGTCATGAGGGTATTCACCCTTACCCGCATAGTTGCAGTAGACGCTGGCCAGGCCATTCCAGCCCTCGGCATAGTCCGGCGCAATGGCGACTACCTGCTTGCTGAGTTCAAGTGCCTTTGCAAAGCTATCAGGTGTGCTCTGGCGCACGAGATAGCGGGATTGGAGATGCAGCGCATAGGCTTCAGGGTTGGTTTCAGTCACTTCTGATACGGGCTCAAGCAATGAAAGTTTGAGCTGATCGACTACCGCCAGGGCAATCTCGTCCTGAACCGCAAAAATATCGTCCAGCTCACGGTCAAAGGTTTTTGACCACAAATGAAAACCATCGCGCGTCTTAATCAACTGGGCAGTAATTCGCACACGCGAACCGGCCTTTCTGACAGACCCCTCAAGCACGTGTGCAACACCCAGTGTCCTGCCAATTTCACGTATGTCCCGGTTATCACCCTTGAACATAAACGAAGAGGTTCTACCAGCGACTTTGAATCGACTCACCTGCGTCAGGACGTTGAGAATTTCTTCTGAAATGCCTTCTGAAAAATATTCATTGCCAGCTTCATCGCTGAGATTCAAAAATGGCAGGACGGCAATGGAGTTTTCCGGCGAACCGATGCCCGGAGCCGAACCCGCCCGGTGTTTACTGCCAGTAATAACCGGCGCAACCAGCCGGTAACCGACCCCGGGAATGGTCTGAATAAACTCAGGTTTATGAGCGTTGTCACCCAGCGCTGTTCGCAACAGTGAAATTGCACGGGACAGAGCCTCTTCATTGACCACCCGCCCCTGCCAGACTGAATCAAAAAGTTCTTTGCGGGAAACGACCCTGCCATGGTTTCCAGCCAGGAAAACCAGGGTTTGCATCAGCCGGTTTTCGAGATGCTTGTCTTCGCCTTCGCGGGTGAGTGAATTGCTTCGAGGCTCCACTCGCCAGTGGCCGAGGTCAAAACCGGCCTCAACAAGCGATTGGTTTTCAACAATGTCAGTCACTGGCTGCTACTTGCCTGAAATACTGGAAAGCCATATGCAAATGTCATTCCGTAAGGTTTCGTAAGACATCATACAGATTTCCACAGGAGTCTCGTCACCGTTGCGCATAGATTCTGTCCCTGAACAATCGATTTATCAGAGAACCAGAGGGAGGAGATACATCATGAACGTAACATTGACATCCAGAACAGTTGTGAAATCCATGGTGCTAGCTGCCATGCTGACCACGATATCCGCGGAGAGTGTTTTTGCACAAAGTGCAGCGAGTGATCCGGTCGCCGAACTGGCGGACCTCTTTGCTTTTGTTGACCCGCCGTGCACTGGAAGCGGCGGTACCGGCTGCGAGGCTGATCCCGAGGAACTGATCGTGGTGCTTACCATGAACTCATTTGCCCCGGAATCCGCTCAGTTTTCGCCGGATGTGGAGTATCACTTTTATTTTGAGAACGACGCCGGAGAAGAACGCACAATTGACTGCTCATTTAACGATACCCAGCGAATCACCTGTGCTGGCATGGATGGCCTGTCAGTTTCAGCCCCAATCGACACGGTCCGTACCAATGGTGATCTGCGGGTGTACGCAGGCTTACGGGACGATCCCAACTACTTTGACCTGGACGCCCTGGAGGAATTCAGCCAGATCGGTATTGCCGCCTACTCACCACCAGGGAACGACTCCCTGGCTGGCAGTAATGTGCTGGCCATCGTTCTGGGCATCAGCATAAGCGCCATGCCAGCCGGTGCCGAGCCAGACCACAACCTGAACAAGATCTGGGCTTCATCGGAACGCGTGGCAGGCGGCGGTATTAACGGCGCCATTTCAGGTTCCTGGTACAACCCGCAGCAGGATGGGCAGGGTTGGGTAATCGAAGTGGTTGGTCGTGGGTCCCAGGATCCATCATTCCTGGCATATTTTTATGGTTATGCCAATGACGGTGAACAGCTTTGGATGATTACCGGCGACTCAGAGATTGATGGCAACCAGGCGACCGCTGATATCTACCGGCCAACCGCCAGCGGCTTTGGCGGTGACTATAACCCTGGCAGTTTCGTCCTGGGTGACGTTGTAGGGACTGTGACGTTTGATTTCGAGGAATGTGATTCGGGGATGGTGACATTCGAATCGGCCGATACGGCTACCCTGGCTGATTTCAGCAATGATCTCACCCGTTTGTCCAATATTGCCTCCCTGGATTGTTCCTTGTTGGCAACGGGCCAGGTAGACCGTGTCGGCCGTCCTTATATTGAATCGCTGATACCCGGTGACATGATTGATGAGTACAAAAGCAACAGCGACCAGGCTTCGTGGAACGCAGCTTATCGCAGCACGATACTGGGGTCTCTGAATGTGCTTGCCACAGCTGATGGAAATCCTGCCTGGAACGGATTTGGTACTGCTGATGACTGGGGTGGCATCCTGACAGACGATCGCCTCCAGATAGATGTTAAAAAAGCTCAAAGCGTTGATTACCTGAGCATCGAGCTTTCGCAGTTGGTGCCCCAGGACTGGAACGACAGTGCCGGGCGGGCCCTGGACTATGATATCCATGAGACATTTTTCAATGTCATCATCACCAGCTTTGACCCATTCATCGATGATTACCTTGACGGCAATGATCTGCCATTTTTAAACAACTTCCCGTTCCTGGCGGAACCGCACTAGGGCGGAAGTGCGGGCTGGCAGGCCCGGAAAATAGCCAGGCGCGGCAGCAAACCGCGCCTGGTTTTTTCGGTTTGCTTTCCAAAAAATATCCTAAAAATCACTTCAGCCTCAGTAGTCTATAATTCCCGCCTGTGAACTCTGACCAACCAAATCCCCGAAATGCCTGAGTGGCTCGGAATTCCGGCCGCGTTCATTGCGTGGAGTTTTGCTCTTTATGTCTACCTGGTTGCTCCCAGGACACTGGCAGCGCGCCTTCTTATTGCTCTCCTGATTGTTGACGGTATTGCGGTCATCAGCAGCTACGGAAACTCCTATGTGATTGACGCATATATCGGCTGGGGTGAGACCCGCTGGTGGCAAATCCACCAGGCCTCGGATTTTCTGGTCATCACTTATTACCTGGCTTTTATCGGTGTGACAGTAAGAACGCCGCTGACCCGGCCATTTCGAGGTTCGCTTGCACGATGGGTCCTGTTGATCCTGGGCTCATTCCTGGCCATTGGCATGTTTTTTCTCGACAAGCCGGGGTTGGAAAAGATGATGCCGGTGCTTTATCCAACCATGGTGATTACGCTCACCTGGGGGCTTGTGTCAGCCATTCATGCCTGGATGATTGCCAAAGATGAAGCAAGCCGATCACGTGCCCGTGCTTTTACCATGGCCTTTGGAGTCCGTGATGCGATCTGGATTGTGACATTCATCATCACGACCCTATTTACACTCGAAATACTCCCTGAAGACCACGTTTTGGGCGAGCTAATGCCGGTTGCGTACGTGCTGGCTGTCATCATCTATGTGCCGCTGGTGGCTTACGGAATGTTGCGCACACAATTGTTTGACATCGATCTGCGCATCAAGCGTACCTTGAAGCGAAGCACCGTTGCCGCGGCCTTCGTTGCGGCCTACTTCCTGGTCTCCGAGGTCGCGGCAAACTATTTATCTACTCAGCTGGGAACGGTTTTGGGGCTTGCCTGCACAGCAGCGCTGATCTTCTTCCTGGAACCCATCCAGCGTGCAGCCCAACGCTTCTCGGATGCAGCCATGCCAAACACACGGGCAACACCCGAGTACGAGTCATACCGAAAACTCCAGGTGTATGAATCGGCCCTGCAAACGGCCCTTGAAAATGGTGAAATTTCGAGCCGCGAACGCCAGATGCTAAACACCCTGATCAAGACGATGGGCATTGATGCACAGGCTGCAGCAGCCCTTGAAAGGGATGCCCTGGCGAGCGGCTAATACAGATTGGTTTGTGAATGAATTCGGCAGTAATTGCCAGTCTGCTCTCGTTGTCAGGATACAAATGTGCCACAGCGGGGGGACTCTGGATTCAATCGGGTAACAATTTCATATTCTTTGAGGGGTCTGCTTTCAGCCAAATGTGGACCAAAAACTGGATCGAAAACGGAGTAACGGAATGACTGCTTCCGGCCAAAAGTGGGCATTGACGGAGTAATAAGGCTAATTGCTGCTTTCGAACCTAGGGCGAACTTGTCGTTAAATCGGGAATGACTACTGAAAAAGGGCCAGAGGTAGCCGCTTGGCTACGTGTGTCCGGCCCCTTTATCCCGCTGCTTTATCGGTAGCACCACATAACAGACCTATTTGCAAATCACACTATCGCCCACTTGTTGGCAGACGTCCGGCCAACCATATTCGCGCCAGTAATCCACCATTCCCAGCTCAGTAACAAGCGTTGCAAACCGAGGGTCCTGACGAAATGGTGCCATATCGGACCGCCAGAAATACCACTCATAATTTCTATGGAAGCCATCCATGTCAAAAAACATCGCGGCCTCTCGATAGGCTTCATCGATCCGGTCAAATCCAACCAATCCTGTAAACTGAGTCATCGAAATAGCGAATGATTGCGACGAAATTGTTTCATTCTCTTCGAGTAGCTCGACAACTAACGGTCTTTTCGCTGGGTCAATCTTTGCCTCGATCAGTAATTTTAGCGTCAGGCGAATCTGAAGTTTGTGGTGTTTTTCTGCCATCCGTTCATCCCACTGCTTGGCGAAGCCAATCGCCCGATCGAATTCCCCGGTACGCAGGTTCATCCACGCCTGAAAGTACAGCCCTGAGGGATGACCCAAACTCCATGCGGCCGCACCATACTTCAAGGTGTTGCTGGTATCGTTCAGATAAAAATAAATCCACCCGAGAAGCGCATTGGCGCCCGGGTGAAATGGGTCCAGTTGATAAGCGATCAGGGCTTCTTCAAGCGCATCATCAAGACGACCAAGCTTGAACAGGTGCTCTCCATACCATAGGTGTGCTGTTGAATCCCTTCGTTCGTTGGTAATGGCAAGCAGGAAATGTTTTTCCGCTTCTGCCCATTCTCCATTCTCGTCAGCTAAACTGCCCAGAACGGCAAGAGCTTCGGCCAGGGAATCATCATGTGCAAGGGCCTTCTGTGCACTGGAGAACGCCAGGGCATAATGTTCACTCAACGGTGCGTCAGAATACTGCGGCAATGTGAAGTGTGTCGCCGCCAGGCTCGACCAGGCCCGGGCAAACTGTGGATCAAGCTCAGTTGCCTGCTCGAACAGTGCTATGGCGTGCCGTATATTCTCATCGCCACGGCGTTGCCATAGATAACGACCGCGCAAATAAAGCTCGTAAGCCTGCAGATTTTCGGTTGGTTTGACTTCAATGCGTTGTAGTTCATCTGTGGAAAGCTCGGCCTGTAAGGCATCGGCAATCTTTCTTGTAATTTCACTTTGTACCGCGAAAAGATTTGCCGCAGTTAACTCACGATCATAGATTTCTGCCCACAGGTGTTCATCGGTTGCCGCATCAATCAACTGCACGTTGATCCGCACCTGATCACCGGAGCGCTGGATGCCACCTTCGAGAATGTTTGCAACACCCAACTCTTGTGCAATTTCCGGAATATTTTTGATGGTGTCCCTGTATTTTATAGCGGAGGTGCGAGAGATAACGGTCATCGATCCGATCTTGGCGATGGTGGCCAAAAGTTCGTCATGCATACCGTCAGTGAAAAACTGGTCTTCCTCGCGGCTGCTGCGGTTAGCAAAGGGCAATACAGCAATGGAATTGTCACTGAGTGCTTCGGTTCGGGTGGCAGTGTGGCTTTCCTGCTCGGCCGATTGGGCAATTCGCTCATCTTCGACAGGGTCGAGCACAATCTTTTCGAAAGCGATGTACCCCAGAGCTACAGCCAGCACAACCAGGCTCACAAGAAAACGTGAAGACAGGGCTTTCCTGGATGAACGAACAAACGTCTGTGCCGACTGAATTTTGACTTCGGGAATCAGGCGGTAACCGTGCCCCCGCACGCCTTCAATATATATGGGCTCATTGGGCTCATCACCGAGACTCTGTCTGAGCGCCTTCATTCTTTGGGAAAGGTTGTCAGGCGTAATCACCCGATTGGGCCCCCAGGCCTGGTCGATTAGATCATCGTGTGAGATCAACGCTGGTGCTGCCTGGACCAATGCCTGGAGCAGCTTGAAACAGAGTTTCGTCAACTTGATCGGCTGCACGCCACGAGTCAGCAGGTGCCGATCCAGGTCCAGTGTTAAGTCAGAAAACTCGTAAATCATTCGAATCTGTCCGCCCCCAGTATTCTTTCAGGCCAATCCGCTGAGGATCGGAGCCCTCGACACAAAATCTACGTTGTTACGGGATTTCTGAGGCTTTATCAGCAAATTGTCAGCAAGTTATTGCCTTCTGATCACGCAGTATTCGTAGCGGCTTCCTAACATGTACCTTAGCACGGAAATTTTTTACAGGAATTCCGTGGGGGCGGCCAGGAATGAGGGGCTAAAGAGAAGTACAGGCTCCCGAGAGGTCGAGGTTAATCGTACATTTAATAGATAGAGAGGAGATTTGATTATGAAAGAAATTAGATTATTGCTGGTTTCGTTCTTGGTGGTCTGTTTTTCGACTACAAACGTCATCGCATCTGAAGAATCTGGCAACAATTCGGTAATTGACCAGACCTATCCACAAGCACAAGCAGAGGTCATTGAAACTTTTTTGGCCATTAGACAAAGTATTATGGACGGAGCTGGACTTGGAAAAAATAGCGAATACATGGATCAACTTATCTCTTTTCATGCCTACGGACCCAAGTTTACTGAATTCAATAATGGAGCACTTTGGAATAGTGCGGAGAATGAAGAACATGAACGTACGCTATTTGGTGAAATAGTAGACCTGGGAGGCGTTGAAACATTTTGGTTTCAACCTGGCTCTTTGAACGTTGCTGTCTATTATGGAAATGTAGCTAATTTAACATTTATCTCAGATTTTGAACTGTGGATTGACGGAGAGTTACTCCCAGTCGTAAATCTAATTACTTTATTATTTGTTAAAACAAAGGGTGAATGGAAAATGGTTCACGAACATCATTCTCCAGCAAATGTTCCCGAGTGAGAGAATAAGGGTCAGACCCATATGTTGCGGGCTCGCCAAATTACGATGCGGGTGGCTCCTGGATAATGTGGGGCGATAGGCCTCTGATAGGCCTCTTATACATGTAATGGTTCCTTTATCAGATAAAGGTAGATAAACCTATACATCACACAATTGAATTAGAGAGGGGCGGGGAGATATCCATCAGATGTATTGTCTGATGATTATCTCCCTCTCTAATTATGCTGAGCCATTTCCGCAATTTCTCCCTGATCAAGACCCTGGGATGACAGATTCCGGGGTAATTGCATCACGCAAAAATTATATCGGCTGTAACGCATTCTTCATATTTGTCACCATTGTGGGTGATATTCCCCACCCGCCTTCGCGGGGATGTCCGCTCCTGGCCGTTAGTGGACATTCGAAACACACTGAACGAGGATGCAAACCTGCCACATACGCGGAATGCTGGGGACGCCCTTCCCCCACTAAGTTGCTGACACTGATAAAATATCCAGATGTCTGGCCGGAAACCTCAATCGCCTTAAAAGGCTGACTGCTAGCT
>Ga0209939_1000066_pt1 | contig 16684 bp, 16 predicted proteins | sample SalPon2A_A_D1_MG_FD_185714 | JGI IMG/M metagenome (GOLD analysis project Ga0209939, IMG submission 185714) | Soil microbial communities from South San Francisco under conditions of wetland restoration - Salt Pond MetaG R2A_A_D1_MG (SPAdes)... | ecosystem: Environmental > Terrestrial > Soil >...
CGCTTCCCCGACGCCGAGCATCCACTTACCGACCGGGGGATGGACCACCAGGTCCGGGGTGGTGCCGAACACGTCCGCGTCGCCCGCGGTGAACAGCTCGTCCGGCTTCTCCAGGCCCTCGCGGATATCGCGCTCGTAGCCGAAGCGGATCAGCGACCAGCCCTGCTTGACGTAGTAGGTCTCGTCGAAGACCAGCTGATGCGGGTGGCCGAGACGGAAGAAGCGCAGGGCCCCGCCCGCGACGGTGGCCAGCAGGACGCCCAGCCACGCCCACCGAGCCTGAGTTGGCGACGGCGAGGCGCCGAGCAGCCGTTCGCGCAGTGAGGAGGCGCCCTCGCGGCCCGACGCTGCACGAGGTGGCGGCGCCGTGAGGCTCGTCACGTTGGCCATCGTAGGCAGTGGCAACGTGTGGCTACCCTGCCGCGGCGATCAGGGTGGGCTGTACTCTGAAGAGGTGGTGACATCGACGATCTCAACGGAACGGTCGGCCAAGACCAGCAGCATTCTGTTGAAGACCACGATGGCCCTCACCGGGCTCATCTTCGTCGGGTTCATCCTCGCCCACATGTACGGCAACCTGATGATCTTCGGCGGCGAGGACACCTTCAACGAGTACGCCGAGCACCTGCGCGAGCTCGGCAGCCCCACCATCCCGCACTCCGGCGTGCTGTGGGTGCTGCGCGTCGTGCTGCTGGTGAGCCTGGCCCTGCACGCCTACGCCGCCTTCGCGCTGTGGTCGCGCGCCTCCGGAGCCCGCCAGACGCGGTATGCCGTGCGTACTGCGATGCGCCAGGTGTGGATCTCGCGGGCGATGCGCTGGGGCGGGGTGGCCCTGCTGCTGTTCGTGGTGTTCCACATCCTGCACTTCACCACCAACACCATCCAGATCAACGGCGACTTCGCCGACCCCGCCGGACGCCTGGTCTCCAGCTTCGAGGTGTGGTGGGCGGTGCTCATCTACACCGCTGCCGTCCTGGCCCTGGGGATGCACCTGTGGCACGGGATCTGGGCGGCAGGCATGACCTTGGGGCTCAACACGAGCCTGGCGGCCGCCGAGCGGCTCCGGATCGCGGCCGTGGCGGTCGCCGCCGTGACCGTCGTCGGCTTCCTGACCCCACCCTGGGCCATCCTCGTGGGGCTGGTTCCTTGACAGGGCACGTGCCGCACGAGCCGGAGAGGACACGATGACTGACATCGTCGAGCAGCAGCGCCGCGTCGAGGCTACCCTCACCGAGACCGAGGAGCCGCGCACCGACAGCGACTTCTTCGACCTCGGCGACCCGATCGGCGACGGCGCCGCGCCGCACGGGCCGATCGGGGAGCGGTGGTCGAAGCGCAAGTTCGAGGCCAAGCTGGTCAACCCGGCCAACCGGCGCAAGCTGTCGGTGATCATCGTGGGCACGGGGCTGGCGGGCGCCTCGGCCGGCGCGACCCTGGGCGAGGCCGGCTACCACGTGAAGAACTTCTGCTACCAGGACAGCCCCCGCCGGGCGCACTCCATCGCGGCTCAGGGCGGCATCAACGCAGCCAAGAACTACAAGGGCGACGGCGACTCGATCTACCGCCTCTTCTACGACACAGTCAAGGGCGGGGACTACCGCTCCCGGGAGTCCAACGTCTACCGCTTGGCCGAGGTCAGCGCGGACATCATCGACCAGTGTGTGGCCCAGGGGGTGCCGTTCGCGCGCGAGTACGGCGGGATGCTCGACAACCGCTCCTTCGGTGGGGTGCAGGTCTCGCGCACGTTCTACGCTCGAGGTCAGACCGGGCAGCAGCTGCTGATCGGGGCCTACCAGGCCCTGGAGCGCCAGATCGCTGCCGGCTCGGTGGAGATGTACACGCGCCACGAGATGCTCGAGCTCGTCGTGGTCGAGGGGGTCGCACGCGGCATCATCGCCCGCGACATGGTCACCGGTGAGATCGAGACGCACCTCGCTGACAGCGTGGTGCTGGCCACCGGCGGGTACGGCAACGTGTTCTACCTGTCCACCAACGCCATGGGCTGCAACGTCACCGCCACCTGGCGGGCGCACCGCAAGGGCGCCCACTTCGCCAACCCGTGCTACACCCAGATCCACCCCACCTGCATCCCGGTCTCGGGGGACTACCAGTCGAAGCTGACCCTGATGAGTGAGTCGTTGCGCAACGACGGGCGCATCTGGGTGCCGAAGAAGGCCGAGGACTGCGACAAGGACGCGCGCGACCTCGACGAGGACCAGCGCGACTACTACCTCGAGCGCATCTACCCCGCGTTCGGCAACCTGGTCCCGCGGGACATCGCCTCCCGGGCCGCCAAGAACGTGTGCGACGAGGGTCGCGGGGTCGGCCCGGGCGGGCTCGGGGTCTACCTCGACTTCGCCGACGCCATCGACAGACTCGGCCGCTCCGCCGTGGAGGCGAAGTACGGCAACCTCTTCGACATCTACCAGCGCATCACCGGGGACAACCCGTACGAGGTGCCGATGCGCATCTACCCCGCCGTGCACTACACGATGGGCGGGCTGTGGGTGGACTACGACCTGCAGTCCAGCATCCCGGGGCTCTTCGTGGCCGGTGAGGCCAACTTCTCCGACCACGGGGCCAACCGGCTCGGTGCCTCAGCGCTGATGCAGGGCCTGGCCGACGGCTACTTCGTGCTGCCGAACACGATCCGCGACTACCTCGCCGACGGGCCCTACAAGAAGATCGAGAAGAACGACCCGGCGGTGGTCGAGGCGGAGCAGGCCGTGCGCGAGCGCATCGATCACTTCCTGACCATCAACGGCACCACGAGCGTGGACACCTATCACAAGGCCCTCGGCAAGATCATGTGGGACAAGTGCGGGATGGAGCGCTCAGAGGAAGGGCTGACCGAGGCGATCGCCGAGATCCGGGAGCTGCGCCAGGACTTCTGGCGCAACGTGCGGGTGCTCGGCGAGGCTGACACGATCAACCAGTCGCTGGAGAAGGCCGGCCGAGTGGCGGACTTCCTCGAGCTGGGGGAGCTGATGTGCATCGACGCGCTGCACCGCAACGAGTCGTGTGGGGGTCACTTCCGGGTCGAGTCGCAGTCCGAGGACGGGGAGGCGGTGCGTAAGGACGACGAGTTCGCCTACGTCGCCGCGTGGGAGAACAACCCGGACGGGCCGCCGGTGCTGCACAAGGAGAACCTCGAGTACGAGTTCGTCGAGATGAAGCAACGGAGCTACAAGTGAAGATCAGCCTCAAGATCTGGCGTCAGCCGAAACGCGATGCCGACGGCGCGATGGTCGACTACACCCTCGACGAGGTGTCGGACGACATGTCCTTCCTGGAGATGCTGGACGTCCTCAACGAGCAGCTGATCGCCGAGGGTGAGGAGCCGATCGCCTTCGAGCACGACTGCCGGGAGGGAATCTGCGGTTCCTGCGGCGTGGTCATCAACGGTGAGGCGCACGGCCCGGAGGTGACCACGACCTGTCAGCTGCATATGCGCTCGTTCTCCGACGGTGACGAGATCGTCATCGAGCCGTGGCGCTCGGAGGGCTTCCCCGTGCTCAAGGATCTCGTCGTGGATCGCAGCTCCTTCGACCGCATCATGCAGGCGGGGGGCTTTATCTCCGCCAACACCGGCGCGGCGCCGGACGCCCACGCGACCCTGGTGCCCAAGGACAACGCCGACCGCGCGTTCATGGGAGCCGAGTGCATCGGCTGCGGCGCGTGCGTGGCCGCCTGCCCCAACGCCTCCGGCATGCTCTTCGTGGGCGCGAAGGTCACGCATCTGGGGGAGCTTCCCCAGGGGCAGCCCGAGCGCCACGCCCGCGTGGTCGCCATGACCGAGCAGCACGACGCCGAAGGCTTCGGTGGGTGCACCAACCTCGGCGCCTGCTCGGTCGCCTGCCCCAAGGGCATCCCGCTGAACGTCATCTCCCAGCTGAACCGCGACCGCCAGCGGGCCGCCCTGCGCTCGAGTGACTGACCGGCGGTGACGGGCTGCGTCGTGCTGGCGGCCACTCCGATCGGGGACGCCCAGGACGCCTCGCCCCGGCTGCTACAGGAGATCTCCACCGCCGGCGTGGTCGCCGCGGAGGACACCCGGCGGCTGCGTCGCCTCTGTGACCGCCTCGGCGTCACCCCGCAAGGTCGCCTCATGAGCTACCACGAACACAACGAACGGGCGCGCACCGAGGAGCTGATCGGGCTGATCCAGTCCGGAGAGCGCGTTCTGATGGTGACCGACGCCGGGATGCCGTCGGTCTCCGACCCCGGCTACCGCCTGGTGGCCGAGGCGGTGCGGCACGACATCGCCGTCACGTGCGTGCCGGGCCCCAGCGCCGTGCTCATGGCACTTGCGGTCTCCGGGCTGCCGGTGGACCGGTTCTGCTTCGAGGGGTTCCTGCCACGGAAGGCCGGCCCTCGCGACCGTGCCTTGGCCGAGCTCGTCACGGAGCGGCGCACGATGGTGTTCTTCGAGGCGCCGCACCGGCTGGGGGCGATGCTGACCTCGCTCGCGCGCTGGTTCGAGGCCGACCGGCCGGCGGCCGTGTGCCGCGAGCTCACCAAGACCTACGAGGAGGTCAAGCGGGGCGGGCTGGCCGAGCTTGCCGAGTGGGCGCAGAGCGAGGTGCGTGGCGAGATCACCGTCGTGGTCGCCGGTGCACCGTCTGAGGACCATGAGCCTGACCTGGAGGCCGTGAGCGACGCGATCCGGCAGCGCGTCGAGGACGGAGAACGGCTCAAGGACGTGTGCCGCGAGGTCGCCGGCCAGACGGGGTTGTCCTCGCGCCGGCTCTACGAGGCCGTCGTGACCCGGCCCCGGCCCTGAGGTGCTCCAGGTGCCGACCGAAGCCCTAGAGCCTGGTGCCGGCGTGCTCCTCTGCGGTGACGCCTTGGGGCGGTATGTCGTCGTGACCGTCGATGACCAAGGCGTGGATGACGCCGTTCGCATGCCTCAACCAGGACCGCGAGCCCTCGAGCTCGATGCGCTGGTCGTGCTCACGGTCTTCGAGCACGAGAATGCGGATGCTGACCCGTGCCTTGACCTGCACGTCAAGGGTGGACCTGGCGAAGGCGTAGATGAGCTCGAAGTCCTCGTGCCTCAGCCCACCGAGCCCGTTCGGGTGCAGCACGTAGACGTGGGTGGGGCTGACCGCCACGATGAGCCGGACCCCCTCGCCGTCTGAGGCGGACGCCATGCCGCCGATACTCCCGGCGGTCGACCCGATGGCCTGCCCCACGGCTCCGCCGACGGAGTCTCCCAGGATGCCGCCGATGGTGGAGCCGATCATGGAGCGGCCCACGAAGCCGCGCGGCAGGAATACCCCCGCCACCATGATGTCGTCGTCACCGGTCGCGCTCTTCGCCCCGTGGATGATCTGCTCGTTCGTGACCATGAACCCCCCTGTGCGTCTTTGCTCTAGGAATAGTAGCCCGCGGCGGCCATCGCGGTGTCGCGGTACTTCTGTTTCCGCCGCGAACGACGCCACATGGCGAACAGCAGCCAGAACACTGCGACGAGCGCGAAGATCACCAGGATCGGCAGGAAGATCGCGATCAGGCTCAGGCCGAGCGACGCCCCGTCCTCGGCGGCGGAGACCACCGGCGCCCCCATACCCATCGTGGTGCCGTTGACGAACGGCCGGGTCAGTGCCTTGCCGCTGTGCATGATCCCCGCGGTCACCACGCCGGCGACCACGCCGACCCAGGGGTTGTCCTGCATGAACGACGATCCCTCTTCCAGGTCCTGGGCAGCCTGGGTGGCGGCGAAGATCAGCCCCCCCGTGGCCGGGCGGATGAAGGTGCCGATGGCGTCGTTGAGGTGGTCGACGATGGCGATCTTGTCGAGCACGACCTCGCTGAACAGCAGGACCGCCGCCGCGCCGATCGCCCAGTCCGACTCGATCCAGGCGAACTGGGAGGGCAGGGCGAGCACGTCGGTGAAGCGTGCGGTGAGCGCGACGATGAGGAACGGGATGTAGGCGTTGAGGCCAGCCGCGGCCGACAGCCCGGTGCCGGTGAGAGCTGCGAGCATGTCGGGCCTCCTCGTTCAGTCGCTCCACCAGTGAACCACGCCTGGATGAGATGACTCTGAGTGCCCGCCGGCCTCCCTCACACAGCGCGGGGTATACGGATGAGCTGGCCGACCGAGATCGCGTCAGGGTCGACGATGGTGTGGGCATTGGCCGCGACGAGCTGCGGGTACTGCGCGCCCGCACCGAGCCGGTCTTGCGCGATGGACCAGAGGGTGTCCCCTGACCTCACGACGTACTCGTCGTACACCCTGTAGTCGGCCATGATCTGGTTGCCGTGCAACACCGGCACGATGACCTCGTCGGTGCGCACGGGGTTCTCGGTGGGCGGCACATGGAAGACGTGGAGGAAGAGCCGGGGCAGCGTGAACCCAGCCCCCGAGACATCGACCTGGATCTGGAACTGGTCATGCCCGCCAGCGCCATCGCCGGCGGTGAAGAAGCCGGTGACCGAGTCGTGCCCCTCTGTGACCTCGTACTGGAAGTGCGCTTCGAACGCTCCACCGGCGATGCCGCTGACCTGGATGACATCACTGACCAGGTCGTACGGCTGGGGCTGCTGAACGATGATGGACATGAGATCTCTCCTCGGTGGTCGTGACCGATGAGAGGGCGCCGACGCCGACGTGATACGTCAGCCACGGACGAAGAGCCGGCGCCTTGCCACGTACCTAGGACAGCCAGCGGCGCAGCTTCTTCTTCCGCGCAGCCCTCCATGACCGGGTGAACCGCTCCTCGGCCTCGCGGCCGCGTTGCTCCTCGGCGGCGTACCAGCGGCCCAGGGCGAACGCCGACGCGGGGCTGGCCTCCTGAGCTTGCTCGTGCAGCCACGTGCGCAGCACCACGGTGTCCTGGTGCTCGCCGAGGTCGGCCTGCACCTGCTCCATCGCCTGAGCCAGCCGCACGGCCGGCTCGCCGAAGGAGGGGCTGAGGGCCTCCGCCGCGTAGCGGGCACGCTTGGCCTTCTTACGGACCTCGTGCAGGTCGGCATCGTGCAGGTCGGCAGCGTGCGCGCCGGGATCTGCTCCGTCTTCCCCTGGCGCGGCCGTCGCGACCGAGCGCCGCAGCGAGCGGAAAGCACGCCGCACGCGAGCCGGCAGCACGTCTGCGGCCGGGAGTCGTCCGGCGGGTGTCGTAGCGGCGGCGTCGGTCAGCTCGACCAGCTGGCGCACCAAGGCCTGATACCGCTCCGAGTCGAGGCTCCCCACCACGTCCTCGTGGTGGATGCGATAGCGCTCGTGCAACCGACGGGCGACATCCCGCGCGAGCTGTCCGCCCGGTGTGTCATCGCCTTCCTGCTCGGCCACGCGCTCCATGCGCTCGAGCATCACCTCGGCGTCGCGAGCCGGGGCGAGATGCTCGCCCAGCCACTTCAGATCCGCGCGCAGCGACTCGCTCTGCTCCGCCGGCAGCAGCGGGCCGAAGGTCTTCAGCGCACTGCGCAGGCGCCGGGCGGCGACCCGCATCCGGTGCACGCTGTCCGGGCGGTCCAGGCGGACCAGGGGGTCGTAGGTGCGCAGCTGTTCGATCTGCTCGTGGAGGTGGTGCAGCACGACCTCGGCCGCGGCGGCGGCGGTCGAGCTCGGCGCCACGGACGGCGAGGGCACCCCATCGCCGAGCACGCGCAGCACCTTGGAGCGCGCCGCGCCGTGCGCGCGCTGCAGACCGTGCGCGGTGAGGCTCCGATCCAGCTCCTGCAACACCTCGGGGCCGGCGTCGGTGAGCTCGGCCTCGACCTCGCGCCAGACCAGGACCGCCTCGACGTCGTCGTGGTCGTCCAGCCGGGTGGCGCGGACCCGGTCGTCGGCCACCTCCGCGACCGAGGCACCGCGGGAGTCGGTGAGGTCGTAGGTCGTCCGCTCGGTCTCGATGCGCACCACCGGAGCCAAGTCCTCGCCCAGGGTGCGGGCCCACACCAGACGACGCAACGCGGCCGGCACCCGGTGGCGCGCGGCCGACAGCGGCACCTGCTTCTCGACCTTCTCGTCCTCGCGGTGAGGGACCTTCAGGTGCCATCCCGCGTCCTCGCCGCCGCTGCGCCGGCGAAGGGTGATCCCGGTCGCGGCCAGATCCAGGGCGTCGGTGTCGTAGTAGGTGGCGTCGAGGCTGAGGTGGCCGGGCTCACCGATGCGGGCCACGGCGTCCACCGCGCCGACCGCATCCTCCAACACCGTCGGCAGGTCCAGGTCCAGGTCGGCCTCGTAGGTGGTCTCGACCTCACCGTGCACCGTCATGACAGACAGTATGGTCCGAGGGCGGACCCCTCAGAGAAGGTGAACGGCGACCCTAGGATGTGACCTCATGAGCCATGTCCTGTCTGCCGTCGCCTGGCCGTACGCCAACGGCCCGCGCCACCTCGGCCACGTGGCCGGTTTCGGCGTGCCCTCCGACGTGTTCAGCCGGTACATGCGCATGGCGGGTCACGACGTCCTCATGGTTTCCGGCACGGACGAGCACGGCACCCCGATCTTGGTCGCGGCCGACGAGCGGGGCATGACCGCGCGGGAGCTCGCCGACCTCAACAACCGCATGATCGTGCAGGATCTCGTCGACCTGGGGGTCTCCTACGACCTGTTCACCCGCACCACCACGGCCAACCACTACGCGGTCGTGCAGCAGATGTTCCTGGCCGTGCACGCCGGGGGTTACATGATCGAGCAGACCACCCCGGCCGCGGTGAGCCCATCCACCGGGCGCACCCTGCCGGACCGCTACATCGAGGGCACGTGCCCCATCTGCGGGTATGCCGAGGCGCGCGGCGACCAGTGCGACAACTGCGGCAACCAGCTCGACCCCACCGACCTGGGCGACCCGCATAGCAAGATCAGCGGCGAGACCCCGGAGTTCGTGCAGACTCAGCACTTCTTCCTCGACCTGCCTGCCCTGGCCGATGCCCTGGGTGAGTGGCTCGACGACCGGGAGGCCTCCGGGCTGTGGCGGCCCAACGTCATCAGGTTCAGCCAGAACATCCTGGAGGAGATCAAGCCGCGCGCGATGAGCCGCGATATCGACTGGGGCATCCCGATCCCGCTGGACGGCTGGCGCGAGGAGCCCACCAAGCGGCTGTACGTCTGGTTCGACGCGGTGATCGGCTACCTGTCGGCCTCGATCGAGTGGGCTCGGCGCCGGGGGGAGCCGGACCGGTGGCGCGACTGGTGGAACAACCCCGACGCGTTGAGCTACTACTTCATGGGCAAGGACAACATCACCTTCCATTCCCAGATCTGGCCGGCCGAGCTGCTCGCCCACAACGGTGGCGGAGCCAGGGGCGGGCCGGTCGGGCCGTTCGGGGAGCTGTCCCTGCCCACCGAAGTGGTCAGCAGCGAGTTCCTGACCATGGAGGGACGCCAGTTCTCCTCCAGCCGGGGGGTGGTGATCTACGTCCATGACGTGCTGGAGCGCTACCAGGTCGACGCGCTGCGCTACTTCCTGTGCGCCGCCGCGCCGGAGAACAGCGACTCCGACTTCTCCTGGCCCGAGTTCGTCAAGCGCACCAACAACGAGCTCGTCGCGGGATGGGGCAACCTGGTCAACCGCACCGCCTCCATGATCGCCAAGAACGTGGGCACGGTGCCCGAGGCAGGCGCGCTGGAGCCGGTGGACACCGAGCTGCTCGACCACATCGGTCAGGGCTTCGAGGACGTGGGCTCGATGATGGCCGCGCACCGACAGCGGGCGGCGCTCGCCGCGGTCATGCGGCTGGTCGGCGAGGCCAACGCGTACGTCTCGGCCACCGAGCCGTTCAAGCTCAAGGGCGAGGACCAGCGCGAACGCCTGCACACCGTGCTGCACGTGCTGGCCCAGGCCGTGGTGGACCTCAACACCATGCTCAGTCCCTTCCTGCCGCATTCCTCCAACGCCGTGCACACCGCCCTCGGCGGAGAGGGAGTGTTCATGCCGATGCCGCACCTGGAGGAGGTGGGAGACCTCGACGAGCCCGGCCGGCCCACCTACCCGATCATCACCGGCGACTACAGCACGATGCCGGCGTGGGCGCACCGCCCGGTGGTCGTGGGGGCGCCGGTCGGTAAACCCACCCCGATCTTCGCCAAGCTCGACCCCTCGGTCGCCACCGAGGAACGGGCCCGTCTGGGCCTGGTCGCCGAGACCGTCTGAGCCTGGCCGATGCCGCACCACGAGCAGCCGCCGCGGCCCCCCGATCCGCTGCCGATCCCGGTGGTCGACAACCACTGCCATCTCGACATCTCCCGGGACGAGGGCCCACCGGCTCCGGTCGAGGAAGTGCTCGCCGACGCCGCTCGGGTCGGGGTCGACCGCGTGGTGCAGGTCGGGTGCGAGCTCGGCAGCGCCGCGTGGACCGTGCAGGTCGTCGAACAGCACCCGGCTGTGCTCGGCGGGGTGGCGATCCACCCCAACGGCGCCCCCGGCCTGTACGAGGCCGGCGCGCTGGACGACGCCTGCGATCGCATCGAGGAGTACGCCGCGCACCCTCGCGTGCGGGTGATCGGGGAGAGCGGGCTGGACTACTACCGGACCGGCCCGGAAGGGGTACACGCCCAGCAGGAGTCCTTCCGCAGGCACATCGAGATCGCCAAGCGCACCGGGCGGGCCCTGCAGATCCACGACCGGGACGCCCACGACGACGTGCTGCGGATCCTGGCCGAGGAGGGCGCCCCGGAGCGGACGGTGTTGCACTGCTTCTCCGGCGACATGGCGATGGCTCGGGAGTGCGTGCGCCGGGGGTACTTCCTGTCCTTCGCCGGGACCGTGACCTTCAAGAACGCGCGCGACCTGCGCAACGCGCTCGCGGTCGTGCCGACCGAACACCTGCTGGTGGAGACCGACGCGCCCTACCTCACCCCCAGCCCGCATCGTGGCCGGACCAACGGCCCCTACCTCGTGCCCCTGACCGTGCGGGCCATGTCCGAGACGCTGAACAGCTCCGTCCCCGCCCTGTGCGCAGCGCTGTCGGCAAACAGCGAGTCGGTCTACGGCCCCTGGTAGGGGCAGCCGTCAGTCCAGGGCGACGACGTCGAGTCGGCCGATCGCGGTGTCCATGCGTTCAGGCTAGCCGCGCAGGTCACGGCGCTGGAAGGCCGGGACGGCCAGCGCGACGAGCACGACGAAGGCGCCCGCGAGCACGGCGGCGTCGCCCCACGGCATCCCCGTGGTCAGGGGGTCGCTGCCGAGGTAGTAGTGGAACGGGGAGACCGAGGCCCATTGGTCGTAGCGATCGGACAGCGGCAGAAACGTCTGCAGCACGTAGGCGGCACCGGCGGCACCGGCGGCAGCGGACGTCGCGGCGCGGACACGTCCCGTGGCTGCACTCACCAGCATCGCCAACGCTCCGAAGTCCAGCCCCAGCAGTGTCACGAGCACACACGTAGCGGCCAGGTCGGCGACCGCGACGTCGACGCCGGACAGCAGCACCCCGGCGGTGCTGCCGAGGAACGTGACCAGCCCGACGACGGCGGCCAGGATCACCATCGACGCGGCCTTGTGCAGCACCACTGCCCGCCGCGGGATCGCGTTGGCCAGCAGGAGCCCCATCGTGCGCGCCTCCTCCTCCCCGGCCAGAGCGTGCGCGCCGACGGTGGCCGTGAGCACGATCAGCGCGATCGGCACCGTGATGGAGAAGACCTCGCCCTGGAGGAACCCGGTGGCCGTGCCCATGTCGACGCCACCGACCATGGCGATCATGGCGTCGGGCAGCTGGGCGAAGAACTCGCTGACCTCACCGGGCAGGAAGGTGTAGAACGGCGGCATCAAGATGGCGATGTACAGCGCGAGGGCGCTCACGATCGTCGTCAGCACCTGGTGGTCCGACACCGTCTTGGTGGTGATCGAGGACACCCGGGCCTGTCCACTCACCCGTTCCACCAGTGCGTGCGTGCGCGGGTTGGCGCGCAGCCGGTCCATGAGCGTCGTCATCGACCCGCCGCTGCGGAGGTCGCGTCGGCGTAGACCCACGAAGGCAATGGCCGCGAGGGCGGCGCACGCGCCCAGCTGGAGCGCGAGGTAGCCGGTGCTGACCCCGTTGACCTCCGGGGCCGTCTCGGTGAACCACGTCCACGGCAGCATCTTCGCTGCGGTGTCACCACCGTCGAGCAGGGGCAGGACCGAGCTGCCGAGGTAGGAGAGGACCATCAGCCCGGCAGCGGAGCCCGAGGCCAGGCCGGGTTGCCCCGTCCACGCCCCCACGGCGAGTGCCAGCATCCCCCACAGCAGAGCGTTGGCTCCCAGATGCAGCATCAGAGCACCGACGTGGAGCCCGCCGATGTCGATGTCCATGAGACGGGGCACGAGGTGGCCTGCCGCGTAGAGCAGCAGCGCGCCGGCCCCGACGAGTGTGACCAGAGCGGCCAGCTTGGCGGCCAGCACCCGCGAGCGGCTGCGCGGGTTCGCCAACAGCAGCCCGAGCGTCCCGCGCTGCTCCTCGCCGGCGATGGAGGCCGCGCCGATGGCGATCGCAAGACCGGCCAGGGCCAAGGCGCCGATGAGGTTGTACATCGCGCCGTAGGCCAGGCCGCCCAGCCCACCGGCCTCGGTGGAGATGCCGAAGGACTCCAGCAGCGAGGGCGGCATGTTGTCGTAGTAGAACGACAGGTCGAGGTCGCTGTAGACAGCGAGGGTGAACCACAGCATGACGGCGACGGCGACCGCCGCGACGAGGACCCCGGTCAGACGATCGCGTACCGCGACGGAGTAGGTGTTCAGACCCATCAGACCCTCGCCTCCTCCCCGCGGTAGTAGGCCAGGAAGATCTCCTCGAGGTCGGCCTCCTCGCTGTTGATGTCCACGAGGTGGTGCCGGCCCGTGGCCACCTGCAGCAGCTCGTCCATGTTCCCGTCGAAGGCCAGGCGCACTGAGGTGTCGTGGGCCTCGACGTCACGGGCTCCCTCGATCCGGGCGAAGTCCTCCGCCGGCGCGGGCGCATCGAACACGAGCTCGACCCGGCGAATGGCCTTGGAGCGCAGGTCGTGCACCCGCTCGACGTCGATGAGGTGTCCGTCGCGGATGATGCCGACCCGGTCGGCGACCCGCTGGACCTCCGAGAGGGTGTGGCTGGACAGGAACACGGTGCGTCCCTCGTGAGCCACATCCCGCATCATCGCCTGGAACTCCTGCTGCACCAGGGGGTCGATGCCGGTCGACGGTTCGTCCATGATGATGAGGTCCGGTCGGCTCATGAAGGCCTGGATGATGCCGACCTTCTGCCGGTTGCCGGAGGAGTAGTCCGAGGTCTTCTTGTCCAGGTCCGCCTGCAGCCGCGCGGCGAGCCGCTCGACGTAGGCCCAGTCCACCCCTCCGCGCAGGTTCGCGAAGTACCGCAGGGTGTCCCTCCCCGTGAGCTTGGGATAGAGGGCCAGGTCGCTGGGCAGGTAGCCGACACGGCGTCGGATGCGGACGGCGTCGGTGTGGCTGTCCATGCCGAGGATCTGTGCGGAGCCCCGGGTCGGGCGGATGAGGTCGAGGACCGTCCGGATCATGGTGGACTTGCCCGCGCCGTTCGGCCCGAGGAAGCCGAAGACCTCGCCGGGCCCCACGCTCAGGTCGAGGTCCACGAGCGCCCGGACATCCCCGTAGGACTTCGACAACCTGGTCGTCTTGATGGCTGGCTCGCTCATGGTGTCGTTCCTTCCTCTCGCGACGCCCGCATGGCGTCCCTCATCCGGGTATCGGTGAACAGACCGTCGGTGTAGACGTCGAGCAACGGCCGGGCGATGCGCAGGTAGCCCTCGATGGGGTCCTCGATGTCGAGGACCCGCAGCAGGTGATGCCGCAGCAGGTTCTGGCCGAGGCTTGCGTTCAGGAGAGCTGCTGCGCGCGCGGGAGCGTCGTCGGTGCTGCGGATGAGGCCGGCTTCCTCACCGGCCCGCATGTTGTTCAGCGCGTCGCGGTACAACCGGTCGTAGAGGTGGCGGCCCACCTGCGCGTCCTCGGTCATGGCCCTGGCCAGATAGGCCATCGCCGGTGCGTGATCTCGCGCGCTCTCACGCAGCGTCCGCTCGTCGACGGACATCGCGCCGGTCATGGCGGCGAACTTGTCGGAACGGATGTGCTCGACCAGTGCGTCGTCCACCGCGTCGCGCAACCCGTCCTTGGAGCCGAAGTGGTGGACCACGAGGCCGGGGGAGACGCCGGCCCGTTCAGCGATCGCGCGCACCGTGGTCCGGGGGAAGCCGCGCTCGCCGAAGAGTGCCAGCGCGGCGTCCCGGATCCGCGCCGCCGTGGTCCGGTCGTCGCGCCCGGGAGGCTCGCTCTCCGGCGAGACAGTTGAACTCATGTTCAGAATATTAAACCTGTGTTCAATACCGGTCAAGGCGGCGAACCTGACAGGCTTGCGCTCGTGCCTTCCGACTCCGCCGTGAGCCTGTTGGGGCCCGCGGAGGTGAGGGCCCTCGCTGAGCGCCTGAACCTGCGACCCACCAAGCAGTGGGGGCAGAACTTCGTGGTCGACCCCAACACGGTGCGTCGCATCGTGCGCCTGGCCGACCTCGAGCCCGGGGACCACGTGCTCGAGGTCGGCCCGGGGCTGGGGTCGCTGACCTTGGGTCTGCTGCCGCAGGTCGCCGGCCTCACGGCCCTGGAGGTGGACCCCGTGCTGGCGTCGGCACTGCCCACCACGGTGTCCGACCGTGCCGGGCCGGCAAGCCAGCGGCTGCGGGTCCTGCACGCCGACGCCCTGCGGGTCGACGAGCTGGCGGACCCCCAGCCCACGGTGCTGGTGGCGAACCTGCCCTACAACGTCGCCGTGCCGGTGGTGTTGCACCTGCTGGGGTGCCTACCCAGCGTGCGCGGCGTACTTGTGATGGTGCAGTGGGAGGTGGCCGAGAGGCTGGCGGCCGGGCCCGGCTCGCGCACGTACGGCGTCCCCAGCGTCAAGGCTGCGTGGCACGCCCAGGTGGCGCTGGCCGGACGGGTCGGTCGCTCGGTCTTCTGGCCGGCTCCCCATGTGGACTCCGGGTTGGTGCGCATGTCACGTCGGGATCCGCCGAGCACGCAGGTCACGCGGGAGCAGGTCTTCGCGGTGGTGGACGCAGCCTTCGCTCAGCGTCGCAAGACCCTACGGGCGGCGCTGGCCGGCTGGGCCGGCGGCGCCGGCGAAGCCGAGACGCTGCTCCGGTCCGCGGGGATCGACCCGAGTCGTCGTGGGGAGCAGCTCGGCGTCGCGGACTTCGCCGCTCTCGCCGAGGCCCGGGAAGCGCAGGGAGGCTAGCGGATTCGCCATACGTGTAACTTTGTGGTTACCTGTACCGGTGGATGTCTTCACCGCTCTGGCCGACCCGGTTCGGCGCGATCTGCTCATCCGACTCACCGACGGGCCTGTGCGGGCCGGTGACCTGGGTGATCGCCACTTCATCAGCCGGCCGGCCGTCAGCCGCCATCTACGGGTCCTGCGAGAAGCCGGGCTGGTGGACGCCGACCTCGTGGGCCGCGAGCGTTTCTACCATCTCGACCGGGCGGGGTTGGAACCGGTCCTGGCGCTGCTGGAGGACCTGTCCGCCGGGGCGAGGGCCGAGCCGGGCCAGGGACGCACGCCGGACCGCCCGCACGCCACGCGCGAGGCACGGCGGGCGCCCCGCGGCCCCGAGGACAGGGCTCACGCCGCTCGCCGCTGAGGCCCCGGGGGTGTCACCCCCCGTGCTCGCCTGCCTCTAGGGTGGCAGGCATGATCCACGCGGCCGATCGGCAGCAGGTCACGGTCCGCGTGCCCGGCAAGGTCAACCTCGAGCTGGTGGTGGGTCCGCTGCGTCCCGACGGCTACCACGAGCTGGTCACCGTCTTCCAGGCGGTCGGCGTGCATGACCGGGTGCGGGTCGAGCCGGCTTCGACGTGGTCGGTGCGCGCCGGCGGCCCCTACGGCGGCCAGGTCCCGGCCGACCGGTCCAACCTGGCGGCGAAGGCAGCGCACCTGCTGGCTCAGTACGCCCCGGACTTTCTGGACCAGGGTGCTGCGGTCGAGGTCGGCCCGGTGGCGATCAGCATCGACAAGCACATCCCGGTCGCCGCCGGGATGGCGGGCGGCTCCGCTGACGCGGCGGCCGCCCTGGTGGGATGCGCCGAGCTGTGGAAGCTGACCATGCAGCGAGAGGACCTCGAGTCGGTCGGTGCCCGTATCGGTGCCGACGTGCCCTTCATGCTCCACGGCGGCACGGCCGTGGGGTCGGGCCGCGGAGACGACATCTCCCCGGTGCTGGCGCGCGGTGAGGCTCACTGGGTGCTCTGGGTCAGCAGAGGGGAAGGCCTGTCGGCGGCCGAGGTGTACGCGGAGTTCGACCGGCTGCACGAGTCTGCGGCTCCTGCGGCCCCTGAGCTGTCGACGGGCCTCGCGGCGGCCCTGCGCACCATGGACACCGCGGCCATGGGCCGCCTGTTGCGCAACGACCTCGCCCCGGCCGCGCTGTCCCTGCAGCCGCACCTGCAGGAGGTCATCGACACCGGCTTGGACCTGGGGGCCCAGGGGGCCACGATCTCGGGCTCCGGGCCGACCGTGGCCTTTCTCGTCGGCTCTCAAGCCGACGCGCTCGACCTGTCGATGGGTCTGGCGGCCCGCGGCCCCGAGGGGGAGATCGTGCGGGTGACCGGCCCGGTCCCCGGTGCCCACGTCATCGACGCCTCCGGCCCCGGGGTCGGGCCGCGCCGGGGCGGTCTGTCCTGAACCCTCGCGCCGGGCCCCGGCTCACGACGAGCCGACGTCCTGTGCGTCGTCGACCAGCCCGGCCAGGCGGCGC
>Ga0209939_1000068_pt1 | contig 16477 bp, 14 predicted proteins | sample SalPon2A_A_D1_MG_FD_185714 | JGI IMG/M metagenome (GOLD analysis project Ga0209939, IMG submission 185714) | Soil microbial communities from South San Francisco under conditions of wetland restoration - Salt Pond MetaG R2A_A_D1_MG (SPAdes)... | ecosystem: Environmental > Terrestrial > Soil >...
GGTTCTGTGCCTCGTCAATCACCACGACGACCCGCCAGCCATCAGCATGCTTTTCGAGCAGATATTTGTTCAATGCATCGACCAGGGATTTATGACTGTCGCTGATCCCATTTGTCTCGATGCCCAGCTCTTCACAGATGGTTGCGAGCATCTCGAGCGGTGAAACCAGTGGATTGAGAATCAGCGCCACCTGGGTTTTTTCGGGAAGCTGCTCCAGCAGGCAACGACACATCGTGGTCTTGCCGGTACCAACCTCGCCAGTCAGTTGAACAAACCCACCTGAGCCGCCCTGCCCCACACCATGCAGCAGATGCGCCAGGGCATCACGGTGTGCCTGGCTGAGGTAGACAAAGGCCGGGTCCGGTGTTATCGCGAACGGCGCTTCGTTCAGACCGAAATATTTGAGGTACACGTCAGACATATGTGAATTTAGTCATCCAGTGACATGAGGCTGGCATTGCCTCCGACAGCCGCTGTGTTGATCGTCAGTGTTCTCTCTGTCGCAAATCGCAGCATGTAGTGTGGACCGCCTGCTTTTGGTCCGGTTCCGGAAAGTCCTTCACCACCGAATGGCTGCACGCCGACAACCGCCCCGGTCATGGTGCGATTGATATAGCGATTGCCACACTTAACCGAGTCCGCAATGTGCATCTGGGTGCTGTCAATTCGACTGTGCACACCGAGTGTCAGCCCATAACCGGTGTCATTGATGTCAGCAATCACAGCATCAAGGTCGCGCGCCCGGTAGCGGACGACATGCAGAATCGGACCAAACACTTCACGCTCCAGGCTTTGAATGGAGTCGATTTCAAAAGCACAGGGCGGAAAAAAATGACCGTTCAGTGTTGCTGGTACTTCAGCCCGTGCAATCAACCTGGCCGAGGACTCCATCCTGTTGGCGTGATCTTTAAGAATCCCCAGGGCATCCTCATCAATCACCGGTCCAACATCAGTCGACAACATTGACGGGTTACCAACAACCAGTTCCCTGAACGCACCTTCCAGCATTTCAATCACCCGGTCAGCAATGTCTTCCTGCAGATACAGCACCCGCAGTGCAGAGCATCGCTGGCCGGCACTCAGGACCGCGCTGCCGATCACATCCTTGACGACCTGTTCAGGCAGAGCAGAACTATCGACAAGCATTGCGTTTTGGCCACCCGTTTCGGCAATCAGTACTGCCAGTGGTGCATCCCTTTCCGCCAGTGAACGATTGATCAGCCTGGCGGTTTCAGTGGAGCCGGTGAATGCGACACCGGAAATCCTTGGGTCTGAAGTCAGCCGCGCACCCACGGTCGCGCCATCTCCGGGTAAAAGCTGAAGAGCCCAGGGTGGAACACCGGCCTTATGAAGCAGCCTGACACCCAGGGCTGCAATGGCAGGCGTTTGCTCTGCTGGCTTGGCCAGAACCGTGTTGCCGGCAGCCAGCGCGGCTGTGACCTGGCCCATAAATATGGCCAGGGGAAAATTCCAGGGACTGATGCAGGCAAAAACGCCGCGACCATGAAGGCTGAGCTGATTGTGTTCACCGGTCGGGCCGGGAAGCACGACAGGATCGGCGAAATGTTTCCTGGCCTGGCCAGCATAGTAACGGCAAAAATCGACTGCCTCGCGAATTTCTGCAACCGCATCGTGAACCGTTTTGCCGGCCTCCCTGGCGCAAAGCGCCATTAACTCCGGCATTGACTCTTCCATCAGGTCTGCAGCCCGATCAAGCATATCGGCACGATCACCAGCCGGAACCTGATCCCATTCAGCGGTTTTATCTGCTGCCAGGCCAATCGCTGCATCCACTTCTTCTGTTGTGGCGCTGATGACTTCTCCGACCACATCGTTCAGTCGGGCAGGATTGACATTTGAACTGCTCTCACCATCCCTGTTCCGCAGGGCAGAATCACCCAGCATCGGTTCAACCGACCAGGTGTTGCTGGCAAAAGACTGCATGTCCCGGGCCAGACTCAGCATTTCGGATTCGTTGGCGATGTTCAGCCCCCGGGAATTCACGCGCGTATCGCCATAAATATTGCGTGGCAGGGGAATGGCACGATGAGCGACCGGACGGGTCTCTGTCACGCTGGCGATAGGATTGCCCGCAACTTCTTCAATGGGCAGCGACACATCGCTGATCCTGTTTACAAATGAAGTGTTGGCGCCATTTTCCAACAAGCGCCTGACCAGGTAAGGGAGCAAATCCTCGTGACTCCCCACAGGTGCATACACGCGGCAAGCGCTGTGAAACTGTTCATGTTCAAGAACCACGCCATAAAGGTCCTCACCCATGCCGTGCAGGCGCTGAAATTCGAAGTCCAGCCGGTCACCTGCCAGCTCGGTTATGGCTGAAATCGTGTGTGCATTGTGGGTCGCAAACTGGGGATAAAACTCTGCGCGATAACGTAGCAGCTTCCTGGCACAGGCAATATATGAAACGTCGGTGTTGGGTTTACGTGTAAATACCGGGTAGCCCTTGTATCCCTCCACCTGTCCATGTTTTATTTCCGTATCCCAGTAGGCGCCTTTGACCAGGCGTACCGGTATCCGTTTGCCAAGTTGCCTGGCGTCTTCGGCCAGCCAGTCCAGAACCTTCGAGGCGCGTTTCTGATATCCCTGGACCGCGAGGCCGAGCCCCTGCCAGTCACCAAGCTCAGGACTGTAAAGCACAGCCCGAAAGACATCGAGCATCAGCATCAGGCGATCCGCCTCCTCGGCATCGATGGTCAATGCCATATCTGCAGCGCTGGCCAGTTTCGCCAGCTCCACAACCCGGGGGGTCAGTTCTGATAAAACGCGGTCCCGCTGGGAGAATTCAAAGCGAGGATGAAGTGCTGAGAGTTTCACCGAAATACTTGGCGCAGAGTAAATGTCTTCACCTTGTGGACGTTTACGCGCAGCCAAAGCCTGGATGCCCGACTTGTATGATTCGAAATATCTCTCGGCATCGGAAGCTGTCAGCGCAGCCTCGCCAAGCATGTCATAGGTATAGCGAAAGTCTGCATTGCGTTTTTTCAGCGCCCGCTCCATCGCTTCGCGGATGGTTCGGCCCATCACGTACTGGTGGCCCATAATTCGCATGGCCTGCCTGATGGCAGAGCGAACCACAGGCTCACCACTTTTGCTGACCATGCGGCGCAGCGCATTTCCGACGCTTTTTTGAGTGCGTTCACTAAGTCGCACCAGTTTGCCCGTCAGCATCAATCCCCATGTGGAAGCATTGACAAGCACCGATGAACTTTTGCCAAGATGAGATTCCCAGTTACCCTCACCCAGCTTGTCAGCGATCAGTTTTTCTGCAGTGTCGTCGTCCGGGATTCTCAACAGTGCTTCGGCCAGGCACATGAGAACCACGCCTTCTTCTGAAGAAAGATCATATTGCTGCATAAATGCTTCAAGCACGCCCTGCTCTTCCTTGCGATCGCGTACCTCGGAAACGAGCCAGCGCGCCCTCTCATTAACACGGCGTGAGGCATCAGGCTCGAAGCGGGCCTGCTCAAGCAAATCAAGCACAACTTCTTCTTCGTCACAGTGATAAAACTGATCGATGATATTCCGAGCTGCTGAATGCTTGTCGAAATGCGGATTGATAAAATCAAGAACCGTTTGGTCGTCCGAAGTGTTTGCAGGCATTTCCGATTTACACGTGTGTCGATTATTCGCGCGCCAGTTTAACGCTAATCCGCAAGCGCAGGCCATGGAAAAATTGGATTTCTATACAAAATATCTGCACGAAATCTTTCCGTATAAGGTTGCCGCCTGATAGGGCCGCCGAGTAGAATAGTGCCTTGGAAAACCTGCCGTGATAATCGTAGAGAACAGCCGCGAAGGTCGCTGTGTTCGAATTCAGGCAAAAAGTCATTTTTCCCTCGGGATTAAAGGCCTTTTTACCCTGATTGGAACACTGAGCGCTTTAACACTTTTGCTGGCATCGGTTGCTGCCTGGTTTGGGTACTGGCCGATACTTGCGATTGCGGTTTTCCAGGTCGTTCTGCTCGGCATGATTTTCGTACGGGCCTGGAAGGCGGCATGGGCAGTTGAGACAATTAGCATTAACAGCGAATGCATTGCGGTCCTGCAAGAACGCTATTCAGGCCACAAACGTACAGAACTGGATGTAGCGTGGGCGCGGGTCACTCTGCAGCAACCAGACATTCGCTGGTATTCCCCGGATCTGGAAATCAGGTCTGGACGGTGTTCGGTCAAGCTGGGCGAATACCTGAACACGGCTGAGAAACGAAAACTGGCCGAATCAATCAGCAGGGCGATTGACCAATTCAGCGCCTGGCAGAATCAATAGATCGAGAACGAGGTTATCTGAGTGAAAAAACCTAACATCGTCATCGTGACCCTCTCGGTAGTAGCCGCGGTCACAGCAGCTTTCTGGTTGCTCCTGGTCGCACCGGCTTTCACCGGAAACGAGATCAACATGCCTCGTGGGGTCACCGAGCATTCGATCATGAATTATGACCTCCACATGATCGTTCTTTGGATTTGCGTGGTGATCGGCATCCTGGTGTTCAGTGCAATGTTCGTTTCCATCGTCCTGCATCGAAAGTCAAAGGGTCATGAGGCTGCACAGTTCACCCACAGCACCAAGGCCGAGATCGTCTGGACCGTTATACCGGTTCTGATCCTCATTACCATGGCCGTTCCGGCCACCCGAGCGTTGATCAACATTGAGGATTCGCCAGAAACCGAACTGTCAATCAAGATCACCGGTTTCCAATGGCGCTGGAAGTATGATTACCAGGAACACGATATTTCATTCATCAGTTCCCTCAAGGCTGATTCAAACGCAGCCAGGATGCTGGGCTCAGGTGTCAACCCGGAATCGGTCGATCATTACCTCCTGGATGTTGATAACCGCCTGGTCGTCCCAACCAATACCAAAATCAAGTTTCTGATCACTGCAGATGATGTGAATCATGCCTGGTGGGTTCCGGACCTGGGCTGGAAACGTGATGCAATCCCTGGATTTATCAATGAATCCTGGACTGAAGTTTTTGAACCCGGCGTTTACCGCGGTCAGTGTGCAGAGCTTTGTGGCAAGGACCATGGATTTATGCCAGTGGTGGTTGAAGCACTGCCCCCGGCAGAATTTGATGCCTGGGTCGCACAACAGCAAAACCAGACGTTAGCCACTGTAGAGGAAGCCAAACGGCTTTGGACACTCGATGAACTGATGGACAAGGGCGAAGCGGTCTATGCGACCCAGTGCGCCAGTTGTCATCAGGCCGATGGAGAAGGGCTCGAACCAGCGTTTCCCGCCCTGGCTGGCAGCCAGATTGCAACGGGGCCGCTGGAACAACACATTGATGTCGTACTGAACGGTATTGATGGCACCGCGATGCAGGCCTGGGGCGCCATGCTGACTGAAACCGACATTGCTGCCGCCCTGACCTACACCCGCAATGCTTTCGGCAACGATACCGGTGACATGGTGCAGCCCCGCACCATTGCCCGCATCAAGAAAGGCTGAACCCGCCGCGACAGGATAACCTGATGAGCACAGAACAAATGACCCAAGACGCCCACAACCACCCGGCCATTGATCATGCGGATGATCATGATCACAAGCCGACAGGAATCAAGCGTTGGCTTTTTACCACCAACCATAAAGACATAGGCACTCTTTACCTTGTCTTTGCATTGATCATGTTTTTTGTTGGTGGTGCAATGGCGCTGGTGATTCGCGCCGAGTTGTTTGTACCCGGCCTGCAACTGGTCGAACCCGATTTCTACAACCAGATGGTTACCATGCATGCGTTGCTGATGGTTTTCGGCGCGATCATGCCGGCATGGGTTGGCTTTGCCAACTGGATGATTCCGATGATGGTGGGCGCGCCCGACATGGCGCTGCCACGCCTGAATAACTGGAGCTTCTGGATTCTGCCGTTTGCATTCACCATGCTTCTGAGCACGCTGTTCATGGAGTCTGGTGGTCCTGCCGCAGGCTGGACCCTCTATCCGCCCCTGAGTCTGCAGGGCGGCAAGAGTTTTGCATTCGTGGTATTTGCCGTTCACATGATGGGCATATCCTCCATCATGGGTTCGATTAATGTGATTGCGACCATCCTGAACATGCGCGCGCCGGGCATGACACTGCTCAGAATGCCCTTGTTTGTATGGACCTGGCTGATCACCGCTTACCTCCTGATTGCAGTCATGCCGGTTCTGGCGGGCGCCGTGACCATGTTGCTGACCGATCATTTCTTCGCGACCAGTTTCTTCAATGCAGCCGGTGGCGGTGACCCGGTCATGTTTCAGCATATTTTCTGGTTCTTCGGTCATCCCGAGGTTTACATCATGATCCTGCCGGCTTTTGGCGTGATCTCGGAGATTCTGCCAACCTTCTCGCGCAAACCGTTATTCGGTTACTCGGCCATGGTTTACGCCACGGCGTCCATCGCGTTCCTGTCATTTATCGTTTGGGCGCACCACATGTTCACCGTCGGCATGCCGCTGGCCGGGCAACTGTTTTTCATGTACGCAACCATGCTGATTGCGGTCCCGACTGGTGTGAAAGTCTTCAACTGGGTCAGCACCATGTGGAAAGGCTCGATGACCTTTGAAACACCCATGCTGTTTGCCATAGGATTTGTGGTGCTGTTTACCATTGGTGGACTGAGTGGATTGATGCTGGCGATTGCTTCGGTGGATCTGCAGTATCACGATACCTATTTCGTGGTGGCCCACTTCCACTATGTACTGGTTCCCGGTGCAATCTTTGCCCTGATGGCCGGCACCTACTACTGGCTGCCCAAATGGACGGGGAACATGTATTCCGAAAAGTGGGGCAAGATTCATTTCTGGGTCTCGGCCATTTCGGTCAATATTCTGTTCTTCCCCCAACATTACCTGGGCCTGGCAGGAATGCCGAGGAGAATTCCGGACTATGCAACCCAGTTCGCTGATTTCAACATGATTTCCTCAGTGGGCGGATTTATCTTCGGAATTTCGCAGTTGATTTTCGTGGGTGTCATCATTCACTGCGTACGCGGCAGCAAGGTCAAGGCCACCTCAGGGGTCTGGGAAGGTGCAAAAGGACTGGAATGGACCGTACCCTCACCGGCGCCTTACCACACGTTTGACGAGCCACCTCTGATCGATGACACGACCGTGGCACACGTTGAAGAATCGGCCCATTGATCATCAGATGGCAGCCGAAACCGGTTCAATCGTGACTGAAGAACAGCGCGAAATCAGATCCCGCCGAACCAGGGCGGTTCGCACAGCCTGGATTCTGGCTGTGGTTGCATTGGCCATATTTGTGGCTTTTATCCTGTCAGGCGTTTTAGGCGAGCCACCGGCCTGATGAGACTGAAATGACTATGCAGGGAAAAGCGAAAAACCACCGCAAGCTGGCCACGAAACTTTTGCTGGTCGCTGTCGGCATGTTTGGCTTTGGCTTCGCGTTGCTGCCATTGTACGACGTCTTTTGCGACCTGACCGGCCTTGGTGGACGTGGTGTGCAGGTCGTCGAGTCAGGTCAGGCCAGCGGCGCCATTGATCGAACCGTTAAAATTCGATTCGATGCCACTGTCAATTCTTCGCTCTCATGGGACCTGCAGCCGGTTGAGCCCTACACCAGGGTGCAGCTTGGCGACATGAGCGAGACCTCATACATGGCATTCAATGACAGCGATCGTGCCACTTCCGGACAGGCGATCTATACCGTCACACCTCCGGAGGCCAGCCTGTATTTCGTTAAAACCGAGTGTTTCTGCTTTGTCCAGCAAACATTGGGGGCAAATGAATCGCGCGAAATGCCGGTGCGGTTTTATATCAAACCGGACTTACCTGAGCGCATCAGGGAAGTGACGTTGTCTTACACATTCTTCGAAAACCCATCTGATTCGAACCTGGCCGCAAATGATTCTGCGGCAGGCCGGCAGGAGTAACCGACCGCATGGCAAACACAGCAAGTAATGCATATTACGTTCCACACAACACCCGCTGGCCGTTCATCGGATCCGTAGGCATGTTTGTCATGTTATTCAGCGCCGGTCTGTGGCTGAATGATTCGGCAACCGCCCCGTGGACTTTCCTGGCCGGCGTACTGATCCTGATTTACATGCTTTTCGCCTGGTTTGGCGAGGTGATTCGCGAAAGCGAGGGTGGCGTTTACAACGCCCGGGTCGATGGTTCTTTTCGAATGGGAATGGCCTGGTTCATATTCTCCGAGGTCATGTTTTTCGCCTGCTTTTTCGGCGCCTTGTTTTACGCCCGCGCCTTGTCGGTTCCGTGGCTGGGTGGCGAAGGTGACGGAGGCCTGACCAACGAGTATTTGTGGCAGGGTTACCAGTCCGTATGGCCGACAGCCGGTCCTGAGGAAGTCGGAGGACCTTTCCAGACCATTCCTGCATTCGGGATTCCGTTCCTGAACACCCTGATTCTGTTGACTTCAGGTCTGACAGTCACGCTGGCGCACCATGCTTTGAAAAAGAACCTCCGAAAGCAACTGGTGATCTGGTTATCTGCCACTGTTGCCCTGGGCCTGATCTTCGTTTATTTCCAGGCTTACGAATATATCCACGCTTACCAGGATCTGGGGCTGACGCTTGGATCCGGAATCTATGGCTCAACTTTCTTCATGCTGACCGGTTTTCATGGCATGCATGTAACGCTTGGCGCCATCATGCTTCTGGTGATCACCATTCGTTGTGCACGTGGGCATTTCAAACCGGAGCATCACTTCGGCTTTGAAGCGGTTGCCTGGTACTGGCATTTTGTCGACGTGGTCTGGTTGGGACTGTTTATTTTCGTTTACGTTTTCTGAGAAAACCTGACGTCATTCACCTGCCGGAATTCGCAATGGGCCACTGCTGGGTTCTATCCAGCCGAGCTGAAAAGCGATCCACAGAAACACGAAAAGCGCCAAAGAAAGCCCGATTCTCCAGGTCAGTCGTTTGACAGTTCGATCACTCTGGCCCTTGTCTTTAATCAGAAACCAGAACGAAGATGCCAGGCTGTAAATTATGAAAAGCAGGAACAGCACAATTACAATTTTCATCGGGTTTCTCTTGTTTTCAGACGAGTCCGCGAATTATAGCCAAACATTGCCTGACGGCGTGGCTGTGAATTGAGGAAAGCAGTTTGTCCTGGCGAAATATCATCGGGCTTAGCGCCGTTATGCTGCCACTTGCAGCAGGTATGTTTGCCCTTGGGATGTGGCAGCTTCAGCGCACGGACGAGAAGGAGGCCCTGATCTCGGATTTTGAAGATGGTGTAAGCCAGAGCCTGGACGAATCGCTGGATAGTGAGGAGCAATTCACCCGCATTCACGCAACCGGTCGATTCGACAATGAAAAACATCTGCTTCTCGACAACAAGATTTTCAACGGGAGAGCGGGCGTTCATGTTTTCACACCGTTCAGGACTTTTTCCGGCACAACAATTCTCGTCAATCGTGGCTGGAAGCCAATTCCGGCAGACCGTTCAAGCCTTCCCACGATTGAAACGCCCACAGTTCCCGTCGATATCAGCGGCATCCTCGCACCACCGCCTGAAAACAGGCAAACACTGGGGGAGCCGGATGAACTGCAAATCGATCAATGGCCACAAATGGTCACTTACCTTGTTTTAGACGATGCAGCCTCGGCACTGCAGATCGCACTGGCCGATCGCGTCATCTGGCTGGATGTGCAGGATCCAAACGGATTCGAAGGACGCGACTGGTCACCAAGCATCATGAAACCCGAACAACACAAGGCCTATGCCGTGCAGTGGTTTGGCCTGGCGATTACTGCGCTGGCCATCTGGCTATACCTGGTTTTGCGTCAGAGAGGTAAAAATGGTTAATCAGAAAGGCGCCATTTCTCCGAGAGCGATTCTCGTCGTCCTTGGGCTGATCTTCTTCGTTCCTCTGTCTATCGCCTGGATGATGTATGCCGGCATTATCGACTTTCGGCCTGGTGCGGGCGTCAACAAGGGTATTCTGATTCAGCCACCGGTTGCCGCCCAGCTGCCCGGCACATTTGCCAAGCTGGATCTCAATGAACGCTGGATATTGGTACATCCCCTGCCGAGGGTGTGCAGCGAGTCTTGCCTGGAGGTCCTGGTTGGACTGAGACAATTCCACCGCGCACTGGGCCGCGATAGCGGCAGGGTAGGACTGGTTCTGCTTGCAAGACAAGAAAACAACGGCGTGGCCGAGGAAGCAGAAAAAATCTACCCCGAGTTCAACGTGATCAGTGAGAATACAGGTATGCTGTCGCAGCAATTTGAAGAGCTGGCAGACGGTGACGGTGTGTTTATTATCGACCCGCTTGGAAATATCATGATGCACTATCCTCCTGACCCTGATCCGAATGAAATACTGGTGGATATGGAACGCCTTCTCCAATACGCAAAAACAGATCGCCGCTAGCGATTTTCAGTACGGAGCTCCCTGACAGAAAATGATGATGAACCCCAGTATCCATCGCCTCGCCAAGGTTGCGACCATCGTGGCCCTATGTGTCATCGTGCTTGGCGCATGGGTGCGCCTCACACATGCCGGGCTTGGGTGTCCTGACTGGCCAGGTTGCTATGGGCAACTGACATGGCCGGACGCTGCCGAAGAAATCATTGCAGCCAACGAGGCTTTTCCCGAGCGCCCGGTCGAAACCGGGCTGGCATGGCGGGAAATGGTCCATCGTTACCTGGCAGGGGCGCTGGTATTGCTTGTGATTGGACTGAATTTCCTGGCGTGGCGCCCCAGGTCTTCTTTCAGGACAGATCACGAGACTTTCAGGGGCATCACCGGCGTCATCCTGGGATTAATACTATTCCAGGCAGCATTGGGAATGTGGACGGTCACGCTCAAGCTGTGGCCCATCGTTGTCATGGCGCATCTACTCGGTGGCTTTACCACCATGGGTCTGCTTGCCTGGCTGACTTTTCGATCCGGCCGCCAGGCCGCAGGCGTCACCGGATGGGCATTTAAAAGCCAGGGGAAACTGGTGGTGTTTGCCATGTTCGTGTTGGCTGTCCAGATTGCCCTGGGTGGCTGGACCAGTGCCAACTACTCGGCACTCGCCTGCCCTGATTTCCCTGCTTGCCAGGGCCAGGCGTGGCCGGATACCGATTTTTCAGAAGCCTTTGTTCTCTGGCGAGAAATCGGGGTTGATTACGAAGGCGGTGTCCTCGATATGGATGCAAGAACCGCTATCCACATGGCTCACCGAATTGGTGCGGTATTCACACTCCTGGTCCTGCTGGTACTCGCATTTCGCCTCATGGCATCACAGGTATCCAGACCATCAGGATTCCTCCTGCTGTTACTTGCCGGGTCGCAGGTGACGCTTGGTATCCTCAATGTTGTCCTGGGATTGCCGCTGATCAATGCTGTTGCACACAATGCCGTGGCCGCGATCCTCATGACATTGCTCGTCTGGCTATTGCACAGGGCCAATCCGTCCAATGGCTGAAACCGCAGCCATGGCGCAATCAAGCAAGGCAGCAGAGTACTTTGAACTCTGCAAGCCCAAAGTGGTTGCCCTTATTGTCTTTACAGCCGTGGTGGGAATGTTCCTGGCTGTGCCCGGCGCGCCGCCCTGGGACAAAGTCATTGCCGGTTCTCTTGGCATTTGGCTTGCAGCCTCCTCGGCAGCGGCGGTCAATCATCTTCTGGATCGCAGAATTGATGCGGTGATGGTTCGCACGCGTCATCGACCATTGCCAACCGGTCAACTCAGTGGAAACCAGGTATTGGTGTTCAGCATCCTTCTTGGCCTGTCGTCGATGCTGATCCTGATCATATTCGTGAACCTGCTGACGGCAATCCTGACTTTTGCTTCCCTGATTGCTTATGCCATTGTCTACACGGTCTGGCTCAAACGAGCCACCCCCCAGAACATTGTAATAGGCGGTGCAGCCGGCGCAGCACCGCCGGTTCTGGGCTGGACAGCGATGACCGGCGTGGTCGATCCGTATTCCCTGCTGTTGTTCCTGATTATTTTCGTGTGGACGCCGCCTCACTTCTGGGCGTTGGCTATTCACCGTCGCGATGACTATGCAGCCGTGGATATTCCAATGCTGCCTGTCACACATGGATTGCAATTTACGCGCTGGCATATTTTCTTCTACACCATCCTGTTGGTGATCGTGACCACGTTGCCATACCTCACGGGGATGAGTGGCCTGGTCTACCTGGCCGGCGTCACAATACTTAACCTTGGCTTTCTCTGGTACGCGTGGAAGGTGCTCCGTGCCCGGGATGATCGCTTTCCAATGGATACATTTTCCTATTCGGTGATTTATCTGATGTTTCTGTTTGTTTTTCTGCTTGCAGACCACTATTTGATGATCATCAATTAGAACCGGACCCACCTCGGCGCGGATATTAAAAAAGCACAACAATGAAGCACAATCGACCTGAACCCATTCAAGACAGCCCTTTTTCCAGACTCGAAAACCATGCATCCTTCGTTGGTCGCCATATCGGCCCTCGCGAAGCTGACCTGCAAAAAATGCTGGAAACACTGGGTCTGAGCAGCCTTGAAGAATTGATTCGATCCACATTGCCGGAGTCCATCCAGGACGACACACCGCTGGATTTGCCACGAGCGCGAAATGAATATGACACACTGAAGCGCGCGTCAAAAATGGCGGGCAAGAACCGCGTGATGCACAGCATGATCGGAATGGGTTATCACGAAACAGCGGTTCCACTGGTGGTGCTTCGCAACGTGCTGGAGAATCCGGGCTGGTACACGGCCTATACACCCTACCAGGCTGAAATTTCGCAGGGTCGTCTGGAAGCCCTGATGAATTTCCAGCAGATGGTTTGTGATCTGACAGGCATGGAAATATCCAATGCCAGCCTGCTCGATGAGGCCACGGCAGCGGCCGAGGCCATGACCATGCTTCGACGCGTCAATCGGGATTCAAAGAGTAATCGATTCCTGGTCGACAAGGCGGTTTTGCCACAAACCATTGACGTGGTTCGTGCCCGTGCCGGGTATCTTGGAATCGAAGTGGTTGTTGCTGATGCAAACAGCGAAGTCGCCAGCGAAGAACCATTCTTTGGTGTACTGCTCCAATATCCCGGCGAGACCGGGGAAGTGGTTGATTACGCCGGTTTGACTGAAACCGCGCACGCCAACGGCGCCATGGTTGCTGTCGCAGTGGATTTGCTGAGTCTCGTGATGCTCAGGCCACCGGGTGAGTTCGGGGCAGACGTGGTGGTGGGTAACTCGCAGCGCTTTGGCGTCCCGATGGCTTTTGGCGGGCCCCACGCAGCTTTTCTGGCGACCCACGATGCCAACAAGCGCGCGATCCCGGGACGAATCATTGGCGTTTCCCAGGACAGTGCCGGCCGACCGGCGTTCAGAATGGCCCTGCAGACCCGTGAGCAGCATATTCGTCGTGACAAGGCCACCAGTAACATTTGCACTGCACAAGCGCTGCTGGCCGTCATGGCAGGCTTTTATGCAGCATGGCACGGACCATCCGGCCTGGCAGGCATTGCCCGCCGGATTCAGAGACTCAGCGGAATTTTCGTTAATGGATTACGGTCGCTGGGTATTTCACCTTTACACGACGCCTGGTTTGACACCTTGTGTTTTGAGCTGAGTTCCGAGGACGCCAAACGCGTCATCAAGCGCGCTGCAAAATCTGGTATTAACCTGCGTCGAATAAACGAAAACCACGTCGGTGTCAGTTTTAATGAAAAAACCAGTCGCAAACATGTCAAAGCGCTTTGGAAGGCTTTTGCAGGCAAAAAGCACGGTTTGAGTTTCATCGAAATTGATCGTGAATTGCCTGAAGACTGGAGCAGCATTCCCGAAGCCAGCAAGAGAACCAGCGCTTTTCTGGACCATGAGGTATTTAACCGGTTTCATTCCGAAACAGAAATGCTTCGATACCTCAAACACCTGGAAAACAAGGATCTGTCACTGACCCACGCGATGATCTCGCTTGGTTCATGCACCATGAAGCTCAACGCAACCAGTGAGATGATGCCGATCACGTGGCCGGGCTTTAGTGACATTCATCCATTTGCTCCTGCAAAGCAGACTGACGGGTACAGGAAACTGTTCAGGGAGCTTGAAGAAATGCTGGCGTCCTGCACAGGGTACGATGCAGTCTCCCTTCAGCCCAATGCAGGTTCGCAGGGTGAATATGCCGGTCTGCTGGCCATCAGGCTATGGCACGAATCACGTGGAGATGCAGATCGCAATATCTGCCTGATCCCTTCATCAGCCCATGGCACCAATCCGGCCAGCGCAGCGCTTGCAGGCATGAATATCGTGGTGGTGGCGTGCGATGACAACGGTAATGTCGATGTTGATGACCTGCGCGCCAAGGCAGAAGCCCACAGTGAAACACTGTCTGCGCTGATGATCACCTACCCTTCCACCCATGGTGTATTCGAGGATCGGGTACGTGAAATTTGCGATATCGTCCACCAGCATGGCGGGCAGGTTTACATGGATGGCGCCAATCTCAATGCGCTGATGGGTTGCGCGGCACCCGGAAAATTTGGCTCGGACGTATCGCATCTCAATCTTCACAAGACCTTTTGCATTCCACACGGTGGTGGTGGTCCGGGTGTCGGACCCATCTGTGTGGGCAAGCACCTTGAACCGTTCCTGCCCGGACATGGCATTGTGGAAACGCCTGCAGGCAATAATCCGCCGGTCGCCGCTGCACCCTGGGGCAGCGCCGGAATCCTCCCGATCTCATGGATGTATGTCGCCATGATGGGTCGGGATGGAATGAAAAAAGCCACGCAGGTTGCCATCCTCAATGCCAATTACATCGCTCAGCGTTTGAAAGGAAACTTTGATGTGCTCTATACGGGACGAAATGGCAGGGTAGCGCACGAATGCATCATCGATATACGCGGGTACAAGGAACAGTACGGAATCAGCGAAGAAGACGTCGCCAAGCGACTGATCGATTATGGATTCCACTCCCCCACAATGTCTTTTCCGGTTCCCGGCACGCTGATGATCGAACCGACCGAGAGCGAGTCCCTGGCGGAAATGGATCGCTTCTGCGAGGCCATGCTGTCGATTCGGGAAGAAATCAGAAAGGTTGAAAAAGGCGACTGGGATGCAGAGAACAATCCGCTGAAGAATGCCCCCCACACTGCTGAGGACCTTGCCGGCAGCTGGGATCATCCATACAGTCGTGAGCAAGCCGCCTACCCTGTTCCGGGCCTGCGTTTGCGCAAGTTCTGGGCACCCGTGAGTCGCATCGACAATGTTTATGGCGACCGCCACCTGGTATGCAGCTGCCCGCCTATGGATGCCTGGATCGATACTGATTAAGCGGACCAGCTAAATATGCCCACAAAAAAACGGCCTCCAATCGGAGGCCGTTTCGATATTTCAGAATGTTTCTTAAGATCAGGCCGTGATTGAAGCCCGCATCTTGCGCAGAGCATTCGCTTCCAGCTGGCGGATACGTTCGGCTGATACGCCGTACTGATCGGCCAGGGTCTGCAGGGTGATCTTTTTGTCCTGCAACCAGCGGCTGCGAATGATGTCCTGGCTACGCTCGTCCAGTTCATCCAGTCCCCTGTACAACAAGGTGTTGTTGTGGGTTTCCAGATCATCAGCCGAGGCTGTGTCCTCAGGATCATCCGTGTGAGTCTCGAGGAAAGCCACTGGCGCAACATAGGGTGATTCGTCGTCAGCGTTATTGGGCAGATCGAAGCCCACATCCTGGCCGGACAAACGCGATTCCATTTCGAGCACCACCTCGGGCTTCACGCCAAGGTCCTTGGCAACCGTCTGAACCTCGTCATAGCTGAGCCATCCCAGGCGCTTCTTGGATTTGCGAAGGTTAAAAAACAGCTTGCGCTGTGCCTTGGTGGTGGCGACTTTGACGATTCTCCAGTTGCGAAGGATGAATTCATGCATTTCGGCGCGAATCCAGTGCACTGCGAATGAAACCAAACGAACACCATGGTCAGGATCAAAGCGCTTGACCGCTTTCATGAGACCAATGTTGCCCTCCTGGACAAGATCACCAAGCGCCAGGCCGTATCCGGTATATCCTTTTGCGACATGTACAACAAATCGCAGGTGCGCCAGAACCATTCGCCGAGCCGACTCAATGTCGCCGTCGTTGGCGAAGGCTCTTGCATATGCCTGCTCTTCTTCCAGCGTCAGTACAGGGATTTTATTTACCTCGGCGATGTATGCGTCAAGGCTGCCCGTACCTGCGGGAACAAGTAAGTGACTTGGAACCAGTTCTTTGCTCATTAAATCCTCCTGGGTCAGCCGATTATTTTATCACGACTAACGTCCCCGGGGCCAACTTCGGCCCGTTGAGAAAATTGGACAACGGACATGCCTCGCGGTTCACGAATTCTGACTGAATTTGAGTGAAAATAAGGTGAATATTCGGACGACCAGGCGATTAGAGCCCGATACCGTGTCCCTGGGCCAGTAATCGCAGGTGTCTTTGCACTGACAGGAATGCGCCACAAAGCCCCAGAAAGCCCCCGGAAAGCAGCACAAGCAGGCTGCGTTGCACCCCCAGGCCTTTA
>Ga0209939_1000069_pt1 | contig 16448 bp, 8 predicted proteins | sample SalPon2A_A_D1_MG_FD_185714 | JGI IMG/M metagenome (GOLD analysis project Ga0209939, IMG submission 185714) | Soil microbial communities from South San Francisco under conditions of wetland restoration - Salt Pond MetaG R2A_A_D1_MG (SPAdes)... | ecosystem: Environmental > Terrestrial > Soil >...
TGCCTATGCCGGTAGTGGCATCATCGGCTCTGCCATGGGCGTGATGTCGCCTGGTACGGCTTATGTGTTATTACACCACGCCATGGGAGAGGTCGATGGCAGCATTGGATCATGGGGCTTCGCACGAGGTGGCATGGGCTCCATCGCAAATGCAATGGCAGATTGCTTCAGGGAAAACGGCGGCGAGATACGAACCGAGGCCGGTGTCGAGCAGATCCTGGTTCGCAATGGCAAGGTTCGCGGTGTTGCTTTATCCAGTGGCGATGAAGTCGAGGCGCCATTGGTGGTATCCAATCTCGACCTGAAGCGAACTTTCCTCGATGTCATGGACGAAAATGACCTCGATTCTGATTTCGTACGCAAGGTTCAGAACTTCAAAACCCGGGGTTCATCGGGCAAGGTGAATATCGCCCTGGATGGACTACCCGAATTTCCCGCTTTGCGCGGCAACGATGAACTGATTCGCGGTGATATGCATTTCATCGACAGCATCGAGCGACTGGAGCGCGCGTACGATGACTGGAAAGATGGCTCGTGGTCAAAAGACCCATACATCGACCTGCTGATACCCACACTGACTGATCCAACGATGGCACCGCCGGGCAAACACTTTATGTCCGTTTTTGTGCAGTACGTTCCGCCAAAGCTGACCAAAAATGGCGTGAAGGCTTGTGACTGGACGGACAAGGACCGCGACGCATTTGGCGAAACAGTGATCAACAAGATTGCCGGTTACAGTCCGAACTTCAGGGATCTGATTCTGCACAAGGAGGTTCGGACACCTCGCGAACTGGAGGCCGAGGTGGGCCTGACCGAGGGCAATATATTCCAGGGTGAACTGACACTCGACCAGCTTCTGTTTAACCGCCCGATTCCCGGTTATGCGCAATATCGCGGCCCTGTAAAAGGCCTGTATATGTGTGGTTCAAGCAATCACCCTGGCGGCGGTGTCATGGCAGCACCAGGCGCCAACGCAGCGCGGGAAATCCTGCGCGACCTGCGTAAGCCCAACACTGTACCGGAGGGCTGGCTGGATGACTGAAGCGAATAAAAAGGTGGTCATTATCGGGGCCGGCCACAACGGCCTGGTATGCGCGGCCTACCTGGCGAAAGCTGGCTTTGAAGTGAATGTGCTTGAAGCCTCAACCCGGCTTGGTGGGGCAGCAATTACTGACGAATTTGAAGAAGGGTTTCGGGTTTCCTCCGCAGCACATCTGCTGTACGGACTTGACGAAAGCATCATCAGCGACCTGGAACTCGAAAAGCACGGGCTGGAAATGGCACACGAGGGCCTGGACACTATCGCACTCTCCCCTGAAGGTGATCACCTGCAAATTTCCGGTGACCAGATCAAGGGTGAAAATATCAGCGGGCAGGATCAGGAAGCGATGGTTGAATACCACCGGAAGATGATCCGCTTTGCCGGCATCTTCGGCTCATTGCACGATCAGGTCCCACCCAGGCTGGCCTCGGACGATCGCTCACAAAACATGGCACTGGCACGACTGGCCTTCAAAATTCGACGCCTGGGCAAAAAAGACATGCGCGAATTTCTGCGCATTGCCGGAATCAATCTTTACGATCTCCTGGAAGAAACGTTCGACAATGAACTACTCAAGGGTGCCCTGAGTCTTGACGGCGTATTGGGTGCACACCTGGGACCACGCTCCAACAACAGTGTTTTTTCTGCACTGCATCGAATGAGTGGCTCGGTTGCTGGCAAACCAGGCGCGATGGCCCTGCCAAGAGGCGGCATGGGTGCGGTGTCGGATGCGCTTGCCGAGGCCGCCAAATCACACGGCGCCTCGATACTGCTGGATGCCAGGGTTGCAAGAATCGAGACTGAAAATGGTCGCGCTGTTGGCGCTTCACTGCCCTCAGGCGAAACCATGCCGGGTGACTACATCATCTCCAATTGCGATCCCAAAACAACGTTCCTGAAACTGCTTGGCGCGCGCCACCTGGATGCTGGAATTGTCGGCAGGGTAAGCAATATCCGGCAGAGCGGCAGTGCAGCCAAGCTGCATCTCGCTCTTGATGGCCTGCCGGAATTCACCGGCCTGGATGCTGAACACCTGGGCCATCGCCTGGTGATTGCTCCGGACATGGACTATGTCGAAAGAGCCTTCAATCATGCCAAGTATGGTGAGCATTCAACCCGACCGATCATGGAGATCACGATACCAGGCATCAATGACCCCGGCCTGGCGCCAGATGGAAAACATGTGCTGTCGGCCATTGTGCAATACGCACCTTATGGCCTGAAACAAGGCTGGGACAATGCCAAAACGGCTTTCAGAAAAATCGTTCTCGATACGCTGGAACAATACGCACCTTCCATCCGGAAGCAGATCATTGCAGACGAGTTGCTGACACCCCGGGACATGGAAGAGCGGTTTGGAAATTCTGGTGGCCACTGGCACCACGCTGAGCTGACTCTGGACCAGTTCCTGATGTTGAGACCGGTAGCTGGAGCGGCCCAGTACGCCACTCCTGTCGATGGTCTTTACCATTGTGGTGCAGGCGCACATCCCGGCGGCGGTGTTATGGGGCATGCCGGCAGAAATGCCGCAAGGGTGATCGCGGGGGAAAACAACTAAAATGCGAACCGTTAACTATTCCCACCCTGATCATTACAAGGTCAAGGCTTTTCCAACGCCCTTTCATGAGCGCGCAGCAGAGCTCAACCAGCAACATTGCTGGGGCCGCTGGAAAGACTACATCACTGCCAATACCTACTACGATACTTCCACCGAGTATTTTGCGGCGCGCAATGCCTGCAGTGTTTTCGACATCACACCGATGACCAAGCACCGCATCAGTGGCCCCGATTCCCTGGAATTCATGAATCGACTGGTGACACGTGAGGTTTCAAAAATCAAACCGGGACGTGTTGGTTACACGGTCTGGTGCAATGATGAAGGACAGGTGATCGACGACGGCACCATTTTTCATCTTGAACAGGGCGTGTACCGACTGTGTTCCCAGGAACCCCAGATCGACTGGCTGCTGACATCGGCGATCGGTTTTGATGTCGACATTGTCGACGAGACACACGATGTTGCAGCCCTCGCCTTCCAGGGTCCGACCAGTTGCGCGGTTTTAAAGAAGATGGGGCTTGAAGGCATTGAGGAGCTGACCCCTTTTGGTATCCGGTCTTTCGACTTTGAAGGGACAGAATTAACTGTTTCAAGGACAGGTTATACCGGCGATCTCGGATATGAACTATGGATTGAACCTGAATTCGCACTGGTTCTTTGGGATCGCCTGTTCGAAGCAGGCAAAATGCATGGCATTCGGCCACTGGGTACGGATGCACTGGAAATCCTGAGAATAGAAGCCGGCTTTATCCTGGCAGGAATCGATTTCCTGCCTGCACATGAAGCAGTTCGCCCTGACCGCACGCGATCTCCGTTTGAACTTGGCCTTGGGTGGCTGGTTCACCTGGACAAGTCTCATTTCACAGGTAAGAAAGCGCTGTCCAGAGAAAAAGAGGAAGGCTCGCGATATGTCTTTGCCAAACTGGATATCGAAGGCAACAAACCAGCGCACCAGTCATTTATTTTCGACCGCAAAGAACGGTTTGCAGGAACAGTGACCTCGGCAGTCTGGTCACCTTCGGCCAAGGCCAACATTGCCCTCGCCTCCCTGGAGGCACCACACGGTAAGCCAGGCGATGAACTGCTGGCAGAGATCTACTACCAGCGCGAACTCAAGTGGAGCCGTGTCATGGCCCCCTGTCGCGTGGTTGAAGGCATGTTCTGGGATCCGGCACGCAAACGACAAACCCCACCTTCAGACTTCTGAAAATTCGTCTGTTGACCTGATAATCAGACTGACTACGGGTGTAGTTGGCTAGTCAGATTCCCTGAGTGCCTTGAGTTGTTTTTGAAGACGATCATCAACATCCGTTGCATGTACTGTTGCTGCGGCCTCAAGCACCTCAGGTGGTAGCCGCACCTTGTAATTGGGGTTGCTGTAGGCAAACTTGATGATTCCGTCTGTACCAATAATGAATGTAGATGGTACAGGCAGCACATGGTGTTCACGGCCCGAGGCACCTTCAATATCGATGTCGTAATTCAGATATCGCTCGACAAGCTCATCCGGAATTTTAAACGCCACACCAAAGGCGCGGGTTGCGCACAGGTCGGAATCTGACAGAACCTGGTATTCCAGGTCTGGTTCATCCAGGCTTTCGGCCAGCACGCTGGGCTGATCGACACTGATAAACCAGATGTCATATCCCATGGCCTTTACCTTTTGCTCAACTTCCTGCATTTCTGCCAGGTGCAGATTGCAATAGGGACACCAGCCGCCCCGATAAAAAGTCATGATGACAGGTTGATCAAGGCTCGCTGGATTGAATTCCACAGGCGCCCCAGCAGGATCCATAACGGTGAATTCCGGAGCCATCATGCCCGGCATCAATGGTTGGGCATCTTCCGCTGCTGCATGTATGGCATAGCGGCCCGTGGTTTCCTGATTTGCACATTCTGCCCACACTTGCAGTGGCACAAAAACAAACAGGGAAGGCAACACAATACGATTTATAAACTGACGATACATTTTCATTCCTAAAAAAACGACGGCCCCTGAGAACAGGGGCCGCAGTTTTAACTACAGGTTGGTCCCGAACAGCAACTACGCTGCTTCCGGGATGACGATTTTAAACGAAGCGTCTGAATGCAACCGCTCCAACACCCATCATCATCAGCATGAGCAGTAACAGACCATACTGACTCAGCGTCGGAATACCGGCGTACAGGCGGGTGTTAACAATCACACAGCTGTCTCCCTGGCCTGGGAACACGATCATTTCTTCACAATCGCTTTCATCAGTCAGGACGCCGACGATTGGCTCTTCCGTTGCGAAGCAGGTCGTGCCTTCGAAGTATGGAAGAACTTCAAACACACCCGGGTTGTCCGGATCGATAAAGGTGTCGATGCAGTAGTTGCCACTGCCGTTACCACGGAACTCAATGTCACATGGGAATCCACCGATGATCGGACCGTCACACTCGAGCGTGATTTCGACGAATTCACCACCGAAGAACTGTGGATTGTCATCAATCCATTCCTTCTCGACGACCACGTCTACCGGTTGCAGCTCGTTGAAGATTGCGCAGGTGAACTGTCCACCCTCGATGTCTTCATAATGGCACCCAAACTCGTCATCGAAGATATCGGCTGCGACTCCGGTCGTGGCGCCTGCCGTGTAGGTAGGCTCGTAACCTGGCGGTATGATTTCGTCAATATCACAATCCATCGTTCCCGGCTCGAAGTCGTTGACGATGAACTCGATTTGAGTGAAGTCACCAGGCTGCAGACCTGCTGCTTCCGGATCATGAACCACGCCCTGCTGCATCAGCGGCAGACCTGTGTTGCAGTCAATGACTACGGTAACGCCCAGCGGATTATCGTCGCTGAAGTCCTTGGTCACGACAAATGTTGTGCGCTCCCTTTCGAGGTCTCCGCAATCCGCGTTGTTACCCGGATCCGGATCGGTATCGCTTCCGCTGACCGAGTTGTAAGTGCCTGTACCAGCACCGTTACACTCAAATTCACCAGTCACGGCCGAAATATCAAACTCGACAACCACGGTCCAGCTTTCGTCACTCTGGGCGGCAAGTGCCTCATCGTCCACCAGCAATTCACCGCTGGTGAAGCTGTATGGCAATGCGCCTGCCAGCATTCCGCTCTGGTTGTTCTCAGAGCCTGCGTTGTAGCTGACCAATTCGGCAGACACGATTACCGCTCCCGTGGCCGGATCGATTGTATCGATCACGTCATAGAAGCCAGGACCGTCAGCGAGGTTGGTCGCCGTGATCTCGTAGGTAACTGTGACCGTACCCGGTGCAGAATCATCGAAGTTGGTGACCGTCTTGGCCAGGTCGATCTCAGGATCTGGCAGACCAACACAGGCGTCGTTGTTTCCTGGATCGGTTTCATTATCAACTCCCATGACTTCGTTGTAGAAGCCGGTGCCAGAAACAGGATCACCCGGATCACAATCGCTGTCGGCCGGATCAACCATGACAGGATCAACGTTGAAGTTCGCTGTGACAAACCAGAACTCGTTACGCAGACCAGCCAGTGCTTCACCAGTCACGATGGTTCCGGAAACCGGGAAGTTACCCAGCATGCCTGTTCGCGTGATTTCACTTCCGCCCTGATAGGCAGCCATAGCGGTATTCAGCGTAATGCCGGAACCCGGGGTGAACATGTCTTCAACATTGTAGAAGCCAGGACCTTCACCCAGGTTGTCTGCCTCGATACGGTAAACAACGGTATAGGTGCCGTTCGCTTCGAGCGTCGGTCCACTATCCACGGTCTTGATCAGATCGATATCCGGATCAGGCAGACCATCACAATCCTGGTTATTGCCCGGATCAGGATCGGTATCAGATCCCATAACTTCGTTGTAGAAGCCGGTGCCCGTTACAGGCATTCCGGGTTCACAATCGGCCGTGCCAGGATCAACCGTTGCCGGATCAACTGTGAAGTTGACCGTCAGTGTCCAGCGTTCGAACTGCTGGCCAGCCAGTTGCTCGCCGGTGACCATCGTTGGGTAAGTATTAACGATCGTACCCGACGGGTCATCTTCACCCACACCCACCTGATATTCGATGGTGGCGGTGTTGAGCGTAATTCCAGTACCCGGTGCAACGTTGTCGATGATGTCGTACTCACCTGGTCCGTCACTGGCGTTGTTGGCCTCGATGACATACTGAACAGTGTAAGTTCCGTCTCCTTCAAGCGTGACGCTGTCAGGGACAACCGTTTTGATCAGATCGATTTCTGCAGCAACAACGGCATTGGTGTATGTACACACAATGTCAGTATCGGTGCCATCGATATCCAGGGTCGCTGTGGTTTCACCATCAACGTATGTTGGTACGTTGGTGCTGCCAGTGCAGTCAAAGCTGGTGTTGTAGGCACCGGCATTGCCACCACCAAGTGTTTCGCTCAGTGTCACCGTTTCACCTGACAGGGCTATGGTGACAACCGTGTTGGTGTTGTCGATTTCAGACCCGGCTGCACCCGTTGCTGTCGATGTGGCATTGCCATCATTGACGCCATCGGTATTCAGATCTGCCGTATCGTCCATAACCCCATCGACCCACTCTTTACGCAGGGTCAGGCTGGAAGTCTGACGGGTGTTTGTGTAAGTACAAACAATGTCAGCATCCTTGGCATCAATCTCCAGCGTCGCCGAGGTGTCTCCAGGCGTATAAGTGGATGCGTTGGTGTTGCCTGTGCAGGCAAAGCTGGCGTCATATGAACCAACGTTTCCGCCACCGAGCATTTCGCTCAGAGTGACCGTTTCACCCGACAGGGCTACCGTGACAACTGTGTTGACGTTGTCAATTTCAGATCCTGTCGCTCCGGTGGCAGTCGACGTGGCACTGCCATCATTAACACCATCGGTGTTCAGGTCTGATGTGTCATCAAGCGCACCATCGACCCACGTCTTACGAAGAGTCAGGTTCGCTGACTGACGCGTGTTGGTGTAGGTACAGGTGATATCGCTATCAGCAGCATCGATGTCCAATGTTGCCGACAAGTCACCTGGGGTATAAGTCGGTGCATTGGTGTTGCCTGCGCAGACAAAACTCACATCGTAGGAGCCCGTATTACCGCCACCGAGAACTTCACTCAGCGTGACAGTTTCTCCGGACAGGGCCACGATGATGGCGGTATTGACATCATCAACCTCTGATCCCGGTGTACCGGATGCGGTTGAAGTATCCATGTCACTGTTCGCACCGGAGGCAGTCAGTTGTGACGTGTCGCCGTTAGCACCATCAATCCATTCCTTACGAAGGACCATGCGCGAGGTCTGACGCTGGTTGGTGTAAGTACACACCACATCAGTATCAACCGGATCGATCAACAGCGTGGCTGTTGTGGTGCCCGGAGTATAGGTTGGTGCATTGGCACTACCCGTACAGTCGAAGGCAACGTCGTACGAACCGATATTGCCGCCGCCCAGCATTTCGCTCAGCGTCACCGTCTCTCCGGCAATGGCCGTGGTAACCACCGTGTTGGTGTCATCCACCTCGGAGCCGGCTGCACCGGTAGCAGTCGACGTGGCCATGCCATCGTTGACGCCATCGGTGTTCAGAGCTGCAGTGTCATTGGCAGCACCGTCGACCCATTCCTTACGAAGCGTCAGGGTGGAAGCCTGCAATGTGTTGGTGAATGTACACACGATGCTTGTGTCGCCTTCATCGATCAGCAGCGTGGCCGATGTGTCACCCGGTGTGTATGTCGGTGCGTTGAAGCTGCCCGTGCAGGCAAAGCTGGTTGTGTAGTTACCCGCTCCTCCCAGAACTTCACTCATGGTGACTGTCTCGCCCGCCAGCGTGGTAGTGATAACAGTATTGACGTTATCGACCTCGGAACCTGCAGCGCCGCTGGCCGTTGAAGTGGCCATACCAGAATCGTTACCCGCGCTCGAAAGCATGGCCGTGTCATCCATGACTCCGTTGACCCACTCCTTGCGAAGCGTCAGGCCGGCAGACTGAACCGTATTGCCGTAGGTACAAACAATATCTGTATCGGCTTCGTCAATCAGCAGGGTGGCCGTCGTAGCGCCCGGCGCGTAGGTCGGGGCATTGGTATTGCCTGTGCAACTAAAGGTGGTTGTGTAAGAACCCGTGTTGCCGCCACCCAGCATCTCGCTCAGCGTGACCGTTTCGCCAGCCAGGGCCGTTGTATTCGCCGTGTTGGTGTCATCAATTTCAGACCCTGCCGCACCACTGGCCGTGGAGGTGTCGTTGTCATCGTTGACACCATCGATGGTCAAGTCAGCCGTGTCATTCGTGACACCATCGATCCATTGCTTACGCAGCGTCAGGTTCGATGACTGCAGGGTATTGGTGTAAGTACACACAATATCCGTATCAGCGCCATCAATCAGAAGTGTCGCAGTGGTTGTACCAGGATTGTAGTTCGGTGAATTGGCACTATCGGTACAGGCGAAGCTCACGTCATACATTCCGGTATTACCGGCCAGCACTTCGCTGAGTGTTACGGTTTCGCCCGATAGAGCAATGGTAACCACTGTATTGGTGTTGTCGACTTCGGAGCCGGCAACCCCACCTGATGTCGAGGTGCTGTTGCCATCGTTAACACCATCGGTGCTCAGGTCTGCGGTGTCATTCAGGACGCCATTGACCCACTCCTTACGAAGCGTCAGTGATGATGTCGCGCGGGTGTTGGTGTACGTACACACAACGTCCGTATCAGCCGGATCAATCAGCAATGACGCGAAAGTGTCACCTGGCGTGTAGCCTGGCGCATTGTTGTTGTTCGCACAGTCGAAGGTGACGTTATAGGAACCCGTATTGCCGCCACCGAGCGTCTCGGTCAGGAACACAGTCTCGCCCGAGAATATGGTGGTTGTGGCCGTGTTCACATTGTCAATTTCAGAACCTGCCGCACCGGTTGCCGTTGACGTGTTGCTGTCGGCCTCGATACCAGCGATGTCCAGTAATGACGTGTCGTTCATGACACCGTCAACCCACTCTTTCTGCAATGTGAGAGTCGTTGTCTCACGCGAGTTGGTGTAGGTACAAACAATGCCTGAATCAGCGGCATCAATTTCCAGGGTCGCCGTCGTGGCTCCTGGCGTGTAGGTTGGCGCATTGTTGTTGTTTGTGCAGGCAAAAGTGACGTCATAGGTGCCTGAGTTGCCACCACCGAGCATTTCGCTCAGGGTCACGGTCTCGCCGGAAAGCACGGTCGTTGAAGCCGTGTTGACGTTGTCAATTTCAGAACCTGCCGCACCGGATGCCGTTGATGTGTTGTTATCGTTGTCGGCACCTGCAATGGTCAGGTCCGCGGTGTCGTTCATGGCACCATTTACCCACTCTTTCTGCAGAGTCAGGTTCGTTGACACCCGCGTGTTGGTGTAAGTACACACGATGGCGGTGTCGGCGGCATCAATTTCCAGATCCGCCGTGAGCGTTCCGGGGGTATAAGTTGCTGCGTTGGCGTTGCCCGAACAGGCAAAACTGGTTGTGTAAGTACCGGTGTTGATAAGGCCCAACACTTCGCTGAGCGTTACGGTCTCGCCGGAGAGTGCAACGGTAACGGCGGTGTTGGTATTGTCGATTTCAGATCCTGAGGCACCTGTTGCTGTTGACACAATAAAGTTGTCATTGACGCCATCTATATCCAACAGCGAATCATCGCCAGAAGCGCCATCTACCCATTCTTTGCGTAACGTCAGTGAAGACGTCGCACGGGTATTGGTGAATGTACACGTCACATCCGTATCGGCTGCATCAAGCAACAGCGTTGCCGTTGTCGCGCCTGGGGTATAGGTGGGGTCATTGGTGTTGCCTGTACAGGCAAAACTGGTGTCATATGAACCGGTGTTACCAAAACCCAGGTTTTCAGAGAAAGTCACGACTTCACCCGGAGTGCCCAGGGTGACAACCGTGTTGGTCATATCCACTTCTGAACCAGCCGCACCGGTTGCGACTGAAGTGGCCATGCCGTTATTTGCACCAGCAGTCATCAGGTCTGCTGTATCGCCAGCTGCACCGTCGATCCACTCTTTCTGGAGTGTCAGGTTGGTGGTGGCTTCAACATTTGTGAACGTACAGGTGATGTCAGACTGGCTGTTGGCAGGATCGTTTGTGTCGTAAAGCAATGGAACCGTGACCACTCCACCAGCCAGATTGACGTTAACCGGCTGAGTGTCGTCGCCTGTGCAACTGATATCGGACAAAACCCATCCAGCTGGAAGATTCTGCTCGCCAACGATTATTTGGGCTGAACCGGTGGTCCCGAGTTCGGCATAAATTTCCTGTGATTGTCCGTCCTGAAGGAAAAAAGGATTCGTCGGGTTAATACCCGCGGCATTGACCGGCTGATTGTCCACGCCATAAGCAAATTCAAAGTTGGTAGCACCCCCACCAACCGCTTGCTTGATAACCGTGACTCGCCCAAGCACATCAACCGGCACTTCACCCGTCGATACATTACATCTGGGCGCGTCACTGGGGTAGTTGGCAGTACTCAGGCCGTCGCAGACCGCGCCTGGGGAGTTGTCCCACATAATCATGGCAGATATTTCAAGTTGTCCGGTCGGGCCGGCTATGCACTCAATAACGACCGGATCGTCAAATGTCGGGCCACCTGGATAGTTAAGTTGAACGTTTTCAACGAGCGCTGCGCTGGCGCCAATACTGTCACTGCAAAGATCGCCATCGCTCAACGGACCATCTGTAATTGCGAGGTCACCGCTTCCTGTCGCGAACCAGTCACCCTGAATCGGCATAATCTCGCATTGTGACGGTCCGCCATCTGCGGGTTCAAGGAAGATATCTGATCCGTCTTTGGATACATAAATCGCCGCATCAAAGCGTGTGTTGTTTCCCTGAAGTTCCAGATTGGCACTCAGCGAAACCGCAACCTGTTGCCCGGGAACACAACCGCCGACCTGGGTATCCGCGACCAACGCTGTTGCAAAATTGATGTCATTGGAGGTACAAATATTGCCATTGGGGAAACCCAGCTGCTCGCGTGGGCATATGCCCACTAACGCAGCGAACGCAGTAGACGGCACCACGGCCGCACCCATTGTCAGGGCCAGGTAGGCCAATGAAGAAAATAAAGCTGATTTAGAAGTTGTAATTATTTGACGAGTAGAGCCGTTCAGATGCTTCACAGCGCGCATGCCTTTCCCCCAAAGCCGGAGACTTTTATTTGTGTAAGTGCAACGCCCCCACCGAAACTCTGCCGGTGAGGGCCGAATTCTTGCTCCCTGCTGTTTTTCAATACCCGCAATCCATTGCAGGCCAAGTTTTTGATTTGAAGCTGATTAATACGACTCATTACCCCTTATGCATCAGCTCGTTCTAAAGTTGTATTAATATTCTGCGTGCAGGTTCCCCCTCTGTCAATATTTTTACGAAAAACACTAACTAACTGACCTTTCCCTGAGCAAGTTGGTCGGATGCTCTGTTCGACCGCGATAACAACAAGTCAGCGAACCCCTACGGCAAGCACCAGGCATACCATGGTGAAAAGAAATATCAGCAATTCTCCGTTTCGGCCAGCAAACAGGCCAAACGACCATGCTGATTTCAGGGAACTGGATTTGAAGCTGGCAGGGATCAATATGGGGGTCTTGTCGCGCCAGTCGCGCCAGGGCTGCCCAAAGATATCCTCCAGTTTTCCATCTTCATAGGTCACCGCCGGGGGATAGTAAAACCACAGGAAGCCAACCGTCACCAGCCAGGCCCATGGCTCGTTGTTAAGCAATGTGAAACCAACGAAAATCAGGATGTTCCCGAGATACAGGGGATGTCGTATCAGCGAGTACGGTCCGGTGGTGGCCAGGATCTCGTTTTTGAACACTGTTCCCGCCGCCCAGGCCCTGATAATGGAACCCAGCACGACCGCAACAATCGCAAATGGAATCCAGAATTCTTCAGGACTGGAAGTCCAGGTGAAAAACAGGATCAGCAGGAAACCGCCAAACTGACGCATGAACTCCTTGTTGCGGAGCCTTTGAATGATTCGCTCCAGTCCGACATTGCTGCGGTACTGGTGAAAGCGGGCCGGCTTAGCAGGAGCGCCATGATTGTTTTTTTCTTCAGTCATTTTTTATCTTTCATCATCGAGGCAGGTGCATTCTGCCACAGTGTCTGGTTTTGTTCGCTTCCGATCACGTCTTTAATGCAATACGATTGTCGCTGGTTAACCTGATCTCGCCTGATTTCAATGGCTCAAACCCCAATTTTCAGATTTCATTTGTGGCTGGCTGGTCGTGCATGGCACGACAAGCCCGGCCCGGTAGAGCAATTGTGAGGGTTGGCCTGGACATATCACAGGCGGTTAAGAAAAAAGTTCGCGGAATTGCCAGGTATATTCGCGAAATTCTTCCCCTTTTACTTGCACAAGGCCAAACCGGTGCGATTGATCCGGTTCTTTATGCTCGCGGCGATCGCATTTTACGTCGTGCCCCCCTTAGCAGCATGCGCAATGGCACGCCGATTCGATGGATGCCATTTCGCTTATACCTGCTTGGCAGTGGTCTTGACCTTTTTCACAGTTTTGGCAATTACCTGCCAGTGCATAGCCGGGTGCCCCTGACTTTCACTGCCCACGATTTCCGCGTACTGGATGTCAACAGCGACAAATCCAGCGCACGGCTACGCGAAAATGTGAAACGAAGCTCTGGAATTGTTTGCCTGACTAAACATGGACGCTCACGACTGCTTCACCACTTCCATGATTACAACCCCGAACGAATAGCAGTCATTCCGCACGGGGTAGATCACGAAACTTTCAAGCCGGTGGAAAAATCGGTAGCGCGGCTAACAGCGCAAAAACATGATTTGCAAAAGCCTTACCTGATTCAGCTCGGAAGCTGGTTTCCTCACAAAAACCTGGAAACCTCCATCGAGGCTTTTGCCGTTTCGCAGGCGTGCCGGGAAGGTTTCGTTCTGGCATTCGTCGGCGGTGGCGCAAACTCGGACCATCGCGAAAATCTGGATACACTCGCAAAATTGAAAGGGGTTCAGGATCAGATCAAATGGGTTGAAGATGTTCCGGCAGCAGACATCCCGGCCGTGCTGGCAGCATCTGATTGCCTGCTTCAACCTTCAAGGTATGAAGGATTTGCCTTGCCATTACTGGAGGCGATGGCAGTGGGAACGCCGGGCGTTGCCAGCGACTCGACCTGCCTGCCCGAGGTCACGGGAGGCGCATGGCCCATTTTCGAACAGGATCAGTTTGAGCAGTTTGCCCGGCACATTGACTCGATGGTATTTGACTCGCAAAAACGCGATGCTGCAATCGAGGCAGGGCAGAAACGCGCTGCTATATTCACGTGGGAGGATTCGGCAATCCAGACCATCAATTTTTTTGAGAAAATTGTCCAGATGGAGTCGGACTGATTCTGCAGCATTTATACATCCTAAACCTGCATAACTAAAAATGGTTTCAATCACCAGCGCGGGCCTGTAAAATCCCGCTCCTGCGTGCCGGCTTAGCTCAGGTGGTAGAGCAACTGATTTGTAATCAGTAGGTCGGCGGTTCGAATCCGTCAGCCGGCACCATTCTCCCAAACCCCATATTCCGTCACTATTCTCCTAGCGCTATTGAATGCTCAATTCGAACCGACGAAGGCGGTTTGACCAATTTGTCTGGAACAAATTGGAACGTCCGAGCATTAGCGAGGACGGCCTGAAAGGCGGAGTACATGGATGTACGGAGTAATCCCAGTCAGCCGGCACCATTCTCCCAAACCCCATATTCCGTCACTATTCTCCTAGCGCTATTGAATGCTCAATTCGAACCGACGAAGGCGGTTTGACTATGTCCTCACGTCGGCGGAAAAGAAGCCTCGTTCTCAGGACACGGCACTTCAAGGTGACGCGCCTCCTTATTTTCGTCAATCAGGCTCTCAACCTCGATGTCAGCATCGCTTCGAACTTCAAAATCCAGCCAGAATCGGGTCTCATCCTCCCGTTGCATTTCAATCGCAACCGGCCATCCCAATCCCAGTTGATCAATGCTGTCTTTGCGCGTCTGCGCCTGGGCTCTTTGCTCGTAAAGGCCGACTGAAATGGCATTGGCAAATGTGCCATCCGGCATCACGAAATAGTCAGTTACCCCGTTGGCGATCAACTGCTCCACGGCTTCTGCTGCCTGTTCGTAACTGCTGAAGGGTTCAAGGTAGACCCAATAACCCTGCTCAACCAACGAGGTTGTCTCATGCCAGTCCAGGTTGATGACAGCGTTCTCCAACTCTTCCCGAATACGCTCCAATGCAGATCGCGATGCCAATGGGCCCAGGGTGAAACACTGACGTGATGACTGTGACCCACCAGGGACCAATCCGGTTGCCTCGCTGGCCAGTCGAATGGCGGGCAGGCTGTTGATCCGGGAAATCTGGTCAGCTGCATCGCTCGCCGGACCTTCCGAAAGCTCTGGCTGTAAAAGCGCCCAGCCGATCAGCAGAATGTTGAAGGCCACCAGCCCAAGCACACAAATTCTTAGAATCATTGATGTTCGCAGATCTGAATGAGGTTAATCCTTGCCTCGCCCGAACCGACTGCAAAGTATTCCTTTGAAAACAAGCAGGGGATCATGAATCAGCGGGCAGTCTGATGGTTCAATTATAACGTCGGCCGCGCCACCGGTGACCAGCACTTTCAGGTTTTCTTTGGATTCTTCTGTCAGTTGGTCGCCAACCCAGGTGACGAATTGCTGCAAAGCGCTCGATTGAGCAGTGGCAATTCCCCATTGAATGGCAGCAGCAGTTGTCTTCTGTGCCTGACCGGGGGTTGCAGAAAGGCGACCGGGAAAACCTCGCTCATTGATATCCAGTGCGGTCTTTGAACCAAGCGAGTTCAACATCGTCTCAGGCCCCGGAATGATCAGTCCGCCAAGATGCTCACCATCCTGGTCGACAGCATCAAGTGTGCTTGCCGTGCCCAGGTCCATCATCACGCACGGCGTCCCGTGATGACAGGCGCTTCCCAAAACCGCCATCCACCGGTCGACACCCAACTGCGAAGGGTCTGAATACCCGTTTGAAATCCCGCAGGATTGAGTCTCCGACTTAACGATGGTCAGTTTGGCAGAAGTGCGCGTGGCCAGCTCACCTTTGAGCATCTTCAGCTTTTCAACCAGGGCGACACTGCAAATCAGGATTTCTTCGCTGGGCTGCATTTCGCCTGCGTCCAGTGCCGCTGTGAAATCTTCCAGCTGACCTTCACCAAATGAAGTGACATCCAGGTCCCAGTTGTGCGACCTGGCTGTCCAGACAGCACCAATCCATTTAAGGCGGGAATTGCCCTGGTCGATCAGCAGGCAATGACGATCCGGTTTGCGGGCTGGCTCCAGCTCAGGCATGGCGCACAGTGACCTCTCCACTATGAAAAACCATTTGAGTCACATTTTTTATCGGCACGAGGGTTTCCAGCCTGAGACCGCCATCAGGGGTGATCCCCTCGGCCCTGCCTTCAAAATATTCTCCTTCACGCTCAACCTGGATTTGTACATTCCTGAGAACATCCCAGGCAGTCCAGTGCTTTGAAAGATAGTCTTTGGGATCAATGCGTTCGTCTGAGAGTGCGCAAAGAATTTCTTCTATGATTATCGAGACAAGCTGATTCCGATCGGTTTTTTCAAGACCGGGCTGGCTGGCCAGGTCAGCCCAGGGCTGGTCGATTGAAGCCCGGGCTTCCGACCCCATTTTCACATTGATACCGATACCAATCACGGCATCCATACCCTTCCTGCGATGGCGTGTTTCAACCAGGATACCGCCAAGCTTGGCTTGATCGAGCACAATATCATTGGGCCACTTGATGCCGTGCCCGTTCAACCCGATTCGGGACATCGCACGGCATACACCAATACCGACAATCAGGCTCAACGCGCCGGTGAATTCTTCGACCCGGGGCAGATGCAAG
>Ga0209939_1000070_pt1 | contig 16143 bp, 14 predicted proteins | sample SalPon2A_A_D1_MG_FD_185714 | JGI IMG/M metagenome (GOLD analysis project Ga0209939, IMG submission 185714) | Soil microbial communities from South San Francisco under conditions of wetland restoration - Salt Pond MetaG R2A_A_D1_MG (SPAdes)... | ecosystem: Environmental > Terrestrial > Soil >...
CGGGTCAAATTCCGAAAAGTCAGACAGAAGCGTGACCTCGACGGTCACTGCAGATGCATTATTCCTGGTGTTGGACAAATCCAGGAAATAACGTCCTGGCGGCACGCTGTCGTTGATGGTGAGGTTGGGGCCGGTTCCGTCTGATCCGGTGGCTGAGCCGATTGACTGCAATCCACCTGGCAACTGGACAAAGGGAGGTGTCTCCAGGGCATCGTCAAAATGCTCAAGATAAACTTCCAGGGCCAGGTTGTTGCTCTGTTGCTGACCGCGACCGTTGGTGCTGACCGACATGGAAGTCACACCCGGAGGCACATCAATATACATGCGATCATGGTTGGAGTTACCATCCAGCGCCAGCTTGTGCTGGCGGCCGGCCATCAGCGGGAGTGTCTGGGCTGGTGCAATTCCATTTCGATTGAAATAAACGGGAATCACACCAACGTTGTTCGGGTTGGCGCGATCGGTACCCATTCCAACCGCACCCAGCCATTGTTCTCCCGGCAACGCATTGATATTGCTCCAGCTCAGGCGCAAATCAAATTCTTCCTGTTCCGCGACTATTCCCGGACCACTCACAACCAGGCTTGAGCTGTCTTTACTGCCGACCACTCCACTTACCAGCGTTGCTTCATCGCCATCGACGTTGTCTGTGTCCCAGTTCTGAACAATGATCCAATAGTCACCCGCTTGCGGCGTAAACAGATCACACTGTTCTATATCCGTGGGAGAAATACTTTCACAAATAAGCTCTGCAGGGTCAGTCACACCATTTTCATTCAGATCACGACCAACAAACAGGTCGAGGTCATTGGAGGTTGATTCCAGCGTTCTTGCATGTAACCAGAGTGCATCTGTGGGCACCTCTTGCCAGACCGTGAATGTTCCCTCGCCTCCGTCAAACGGGTCTTCGTTTTCTGGTTGAGGGTTGCTCGCTGTTGGGTCGAGAACGATCGTCTCAACGGTGGTGGTTGCACGAACCAGTCCTCCGCTGTTGAAGGTGGCATCCGGTAATGACGCCTGTAATTCAAAGCTGCCTTCAGTCCAGCCTGCACCCTGGTCAGTGTTGATCGTCCAATCTTCCGGCAAACTGTCCGCATCGTAAAAGACAGCAACGGTGAGGTATTGGCTTGGCATGCCGATGGCATTGAGCCTGATGCGGCCGTAGACCCATTCTCCGATCAGGCCGCTGCCGCGAAGACCAGCCTCAATGGTGAGCTCCTGTGAATCACCATCGCCCAGGTTGAACTGACTGGGCGAGATCGTGACGTCAACGTCATCAGGAAATTCAATGGCCGTGGCGGTCCAGTTGGCACCGCCTTTCTGGTCTGTGACCGTGCGGGTAAAGCTGCAGTTTCCCCGGCAGGCCGAATCAACCAGGCCAAACAGGTTCAAATCTTTAGGATCGCCTCCAATGCCCGGGTTGGCATTGTTGAAATCATCTTCGCTAACGTCGAGAAACAGGCCGGCATCTGCTGCCACGTCCAGGCGCGGACGGCCGCCACCTTGCTGATGCGGATTCGCCGACGCACCGGTTTCATTGGTTGCAAGCTCAGGTGTCGCCGTTGTTTGAATGGCTGAAATGATTTGTGATGGTGACCAGTTGGGGTGCAGATCCTTGAGTAACGCGGCTCCGCCGGCCACATGAGGTGATGACATGGAGGTACCCGAAAGCAGCGTAAATTCCTCGCCTTCAAACCAGGCAGACAGTATCTCCTTACCCGGTGCGATCACGTCAGGTTTCAGAATATCTTCTACCGGAGATTCGAGAGGACCGCGTGAACTGCCCGATGCCAGCAGGTCGCCAAATTCATCTGCTTCAACAAGAGAAAAACCTGAGATCGAACCCTGGTGACCCGCCCCGGATCCCAGCCAGCTGCGCAGATCGTCTCCGTCAGAATCACCCACGTGTGTTGCCGGCAGACAGTGATCATCGGCAACAATGGACTCGCCTTGCTGATTGGTGTTGGCCAGGATGTAGCCCCCCGCTCCGGCCAGTTGCAAATTCTTACCCTTTTCTACCCGACCGTATGTACCACGGTCGCAAACCACGATCTCTCCGTTGAACACCGGATTCCCCGCCCAGGGGTTTGACTGACCGGTATTTCCATCGCAGGTGGTCTGCGATTCTGCAGAACCCACGCCGCACAAAGGAAAACCAAAATCGGCTGCGTGGACAATCTCTCGGGGCCCGATTCCATCAGTGAAAGATGCGCCGATCAGATCCTGGGGTGGTGATGTATTGCCACCGCTCAGATCTTCGACGACGCTGCCGAAAATTCGGTTGTGGGTGGCATTGCCCACCACCAGCATCCACGGCGAATTACCTGGCGATCCGATGGTCGAGGGGTTTGGCCCTGAATTACCCGCTGAAGTGACAGTCACAATGCCCGCATTTCGGGCGTTCAGGAATGCCCTGGGTGTATTTCCACCTGCCCAGGGATTGAAAGCATTGGTACCAATCGAGTAATTGATGACATCCACCCCGTCTTCGATGGCCTGGTCGATGGCATCCAGGATGGCCGAGGACTGGCAGGCACCACCACTGGGATCAGAGGGATCCCCGATGAAGCAGACCCGATAGGCAACCAGGTTTGCGCGCGGTGCCACGCCTGAAATTTCGACAACCTCTCCACCGAGTTGTACCGCGACCCTGTTGCCCACGGCGATTCCGGCCACATGGCTGCCATGGCCGGTATTATCGCGGCCATTGGTGTTTTCTTCCTCGTCCGGGGTGCCTGGATTGTCGGTGACAAAATCATAAACACCAACCAGCTTGTCGTTGCAATCAACCTCACCAAGGCCACACAGGCCCAACTGCTGACCATAGGGATTACTGAAGTTATAGCCATCAGGGCTCGGGTCAGTAAACGAGGGATGTTCCCAGTTTATCCCGGAATCAATAATTCCGACCACAACCCCTTCGCCCTGGCCAGAGCCATTGCCACCGGTCTGGCCGTTCCATACAAAGTCCGCACCAAGCCATTCCGGCCCTGCATCGGTCGTCAGCCTGTAAGTGCGATCGGGCTGTACCGATTTCACCATGGGTGATTGTGCAAGCTCCTGCGCTTCGGCAGGGGTTAATCGAATGGCCATACCATTGAGGGCGTACTGGTACTGACGTTCAGGCTGAATCGACCTGGAAAGCCTTGCTGATGCTTCTGCTCGGAAAGTTTCATGCCTGTTCTCCAGGTATTGAAAGTACTCACGTGCATTGGGCGCATTAGCCCTTAGCTTCGAGTCGCCGTTCTTTTGCGGATTGGTCGCCTGCAGACTTGATCTGCCGTCCGCCAGCGGAGCAGAGAGCGCCTGGCCATCGTAGGAGGGTACGGCCGGGTCCTGAAGCTCGACGATATAAACCTGGTCTCTTGCATCTTGAGCTACCGGCCTGGCAACCGCTGAAAACGGGAGCAGCAAAGTTGCGAGTAGCAGAAAGGCAATCCAATGGCTGGTTTTTGTCATCCTGATCCTGTTATTCATCTTATTCCCTGACCCTTTACCCCTTGGCAGTTACGGCATTTCGCATTGTGACAAGTTCCTCAGCCGCCGATGGGTGTATTCCAATGGTGGCATCGAACTGGTCTTTTCGAAGCCCGGCTTTTACTGCGACCGCGAAGCCCTGGATAATTTCAGGCGCATCCAGTCCAACCACGTGCACAGCAACGACCTTCTGACTCTCTTTTGCCACGATGAGTTTCATCATGGTCATTTCATCACGGCCGGACAGTGTGTGCTTCATGGGCTTAAATTCCGACAGGTAAACGTCCAGATCGCCATAATGCAGTCTGGCTTCTTCTTCGCTGAGACCAACCGATCCAACCGGCGGCTGAGAAAAGACTGCCGACGGTACAAATTCGTGATCAACACACCTTTCCATTCCACCAAACTCCGTATCCGCAAAAGCATGACCTTCATGAATCGCTACCGGTGTCAGGTTGACCCTGTTGGTCACGTCACCAACTGCAAAAACATTCTGCTGGCTGGTGCGCGACCACTCGTCCACGACAATCGAACCATGTGCGTTGATTTCGATGCCAGCCTCTTCCAGGCCCATGTCCCGAACGTTTGGCACACGACCCGTTGCATACATGACCTGATCAACCTCGAAGTGATTACCATCGCTGGTGATCAATTTCAGTCCGGAGCCGGTTTTCTCAATGGCTGTAATGATTGTTTCCAAACGCAAATCAATGCCTTTCTTGGGTAATTCAGCGGTAACAGTTTTCCTGACATCCGCATCGAAACCGCGTAGCAACATGTCGCCGCGATAAATGTGTGTTGTCCTGGCTCCAAGCCCGTTAAAAATGCCGGCAAATTCACAGGCGATATAACCACCTCCGACCACCGCTATGCGCTCAGGCAGTTCGTCCAGGTCAAAGGCCTCGTTGGATGTAATCGCATGCTCGCTGCCCTGCATAACGGGTATCCACGGGCGCCCGCCTGTGGCGACCAGTATTTTTTCAGCTGAAATGGTACGGGTGCCAAGATGAACATGGTGTGAATCAACCATGACCCCCCTGCTTCGGAAATGCTCAACTCCGAATCGCTCAAGCAGGCCGATGTAAACCTGCTCAAGACGTGCGATTTCCTTGTCTTTGGCAGCGATCAGCTTCGACCAGCTGAAACTTGTCGCCCCCACACTCCAGCCAAAGCCCTCTGCATCCTCAAAATCTTCCGAAAAATGCGAGGCGTAAACCAACAGTTTCTTGGGCACACAGCCACGTATCACGCAGGTTCCGCCATAGCGATATTCCTCGCAAATGCCCACTTTCGCGCCATGCATCGCAGCAATTCGCGCAGCCCTGACCCCACCAGAGCCTGCGCCGATCACAAATAAGTCAAAGTCGTACTCGCTCATACCAACTCCTGTTTCACAGGCGCATTGTCCTGCAGATGGCGCCGCATGTCAGCAAACTGAACAGTCGCGAGCCTACTAAGCCAGTAGTTCTGACCCATCAGGATGAAGAATTGCGGGTCTGATTAGCAACCAGTAGAACGTGAGGATGGCAATGAGACGCAAGCGTGCAAAGCGATGAGTCGGAGGTTATTCAACAACCTTCGCCGGCAGGGAAGCCGGCGAAAGAGCATACAGGGATGTACTTGTTGCGTGTTGTTGAATGACCTCGGCTCTTCGCCATATCCTCAATTCCTCCAACCTGGAGTCTTCCCGATCACGCAATGGGCCGGATGTCGTTTGAAAACACGCCGTAAATACATCCCTGTAGGCTCTGCGATGGCATCCATGCCATCGAAGGTTTTCAAACGACAATCCAGCAACCATTGCCGAAGCGTTGGGAGCATGGACTTACTTGACCGCACCGCTTAGCATTACCACTTGCTGAAATAACCTCGTCTCCTGCTTAATGCTTTTAATCCGACAACTTTGCCTGGAAAGATACTTCCAGCCGGTTTTCCAGCCCCTGAGTTTCGAACTCTCGGCGGGTGAACTGATGGTTGTGACCGGGCCGAACGGCTCAGGCAAAACAACGCTGATTCGATTGCTGGCTGGCCTGCTTGATCCCACGGAAGGATCAGTCAATAACAGTGCGCAAAGCTTTCAGTATGTCGGACACACATCAGCGGTTAAAGCAGATCTGAGTGTAGTTGAAAACCTGCAGTTCAGTGCTCGTCTCTATGGCAGTAACGCAAATGTTGAATCAGCCATCACCACGATGAGCCTTGACGAATGTGCTGAGCAGACAGGTCGCACCTTGTCGGCAGGTCAGCGTAAACGCACGGCCCTGGCACGGCTGTTGTTGAGCAAAGCTGATTTATGGCTGCTGGATGAGCCATATACCAACCTTGATACGGACGGCATCGCGCTGGTCGACAGGCTGCTTGATCAACACCTGTCCGGTGGAGGCGCTGCTGTTATCGCAACACACGGGGCCCATAGGCCGGCGTCGGCAAGTGATGATGCGAGTTGGCAGATTCGGGAAATTTCACTTGGGCATCTTGAGCAGGCTGCCTGAAATTTCATGAGCGCGCTGACCGGATTCAATACCATTTTGCGTCGTGATCTGCTGATTGCGGTACGCAAGGGACCTGAAGTCCTGATGCCATTGGCATTTTTACTTGTCGTTGTCAGCCTCTTTCCCCTGGGTATCGGGCCCGGGCCGGCATTGCTGGAAAGGATGGGTGGCGGAGTGATCTGGATTTCGGCATTACTGGCAACTGTGATCTCTCTTGACACCCTGTTTCGAAGCGACTTTGAAGACGGAAGCCTCGATCAATTGCTGACTTCCGGGATACCAGCCAGCGTGATCGCCCTGGCCAAGATCACTGCCTACTGGCTGGTCACCGGCCTGCCGATCGTGTTGCTCTCGCCACTACTGGCACTGTGGATGAATGTTCCAACCGATACCTGGGGCATCCTGATGGTCTCACTGGCATTGGGTACGCCAGTTCTCAGCCTGTTGGGTGCTGTTGCAGCGGCATTGACGCTGGGATTGAAACGCGGTGGACAGTTCCTGGCATTGCTTGTATTTCCTCTCTATGTACCCGTCCTGATCACGGGCACCGGTGCGGTGATGGCAGCTTCAGACCGGTTGCCGTACACTCCGTTCCTCGGATTGTTACTGGCGGGACTGTTGGTGTCCCTGGCCGTGATGCCCCTGGCAACAGGTGCAGCACTGAGAATCAGCGTTTCATGAGCTCCAAAAACCCACTCATCGTATTTTTTCACAAGCTGGGATCGGCACCCCATTTCTATCGAATTTCGGGGAAGCTGATTCCCTGGCTATGGGCAATTTTCGTTGTGCTGGCTGCGGCAGGCACTTACTGGGGGCTGTTTCGCGCGCCACCGGATTATCTACAGGGCGAAAGTGCAAGGATCATGTATGTACATGTTCCGGCAGCCTGGCTTTCCATGATGATTTACGCACTGATGGCCATCATGGGCTTTATTGCCCTTGTCTGGCGGATTCGTCTGGCAGAAATCCTGATGATTTCAAGCGCCCCGATCGGCGCTGCTTTCACTATTATTGCGCTGGCCACAGGTTCATTGTGGGGCCGGCCCACGTGGGGAACATACTGGGTCTGGGATGCGCGCCTGACCAGTGAACTGGTCTTGCTGTTTCTTTACCTGGGCGCCATGGGCCTGCACTCGGCCATTGACGAGCCAAGAAAGGCTGCGCGCGCCACAAGTTTGCTGGTGCTGGTTGGCGTGATTAACCTGCCGATCATTCATTATTCCGTGGAGTGGTGGAATACACTCCATCAGCCCGCAAGTATTGGCGTGAAGGGTAATAGTATTGATCCAAGCATGCTGTGGCCCTTGCTGATCAATGCAACTGCCGCCAAGTTCTATTATGGCGCGAACTTACTGACAAGAACGAGACTCAGACTGATGGAACAGGACAGTCGCAAAAACTGGGTGCGAAACATTCTTGTACCGAACAAAGGGCAAAGCACCGACGGTGGAGACCACTAATGTTTGAACACAGTGTTTACATTGCAGCCGCTTACTCAGTCACAACCCTGGTGCTGGCCTGGTGTGCTTTGGCGCCTGTCCTGAGGGCAAAAAAAGTTCGATCTCAAATTGCCAGGGTGGTGACACGAACCGGAGTGGATAACAAACAATGACGCCAACAAGGAAGCGACGATTGATCGCAGTATCAATGATTGTCACCGTCATTGCTGCAGCTGCAGCCGTGGCTATCTGGTCGATGCAGCAGAACCTTCTGTATTTCCAGAGCCCCAGCCAGCTTGCTGAGCAAGCCATGCCAACCGGTCGCAATTTCCGCCTGGGCGGCCTGGTCAAGGTCGACAGCGTCTCGCGTGATGAACAGAGTCTTGAAGTCAGTTTCATGGTGACTGATGGCAAGGCTGAAGTGCCAGTGCGTTTCGAAGGCATCCTTCCGGATCTTTTCCGAGAGGGCAAAGGTGTCATCGCAATCGGAGCCATGGATGAATCGGGCGCATTTGCGGCCGATGATGTGCTGGCAAAACACGATGAAAATTATATGCCTCCGGAAGTAGCGGACGCACTGGCCGAAGCAGGCCATCCCGTCAAAGACTGATGCTGACCGGGTTGCGCCAATGATTCCCGAGCTGGGACAAATCACTCTGGTCGGCGCGCTACTGGCCTCCCTGGTCACAGGTGCCCTGCCACTTTATGGCGCGCTCAAAAACGACTCCAGGCTGATGAAAGCAGGTACACGTGGCGTGTATGTCATGTTCCTTCTGGTTGCGACAGCATTTGGCATGCTGACGTGGTCGTTCATGATCCAGGATTTCTCGGTCGAATATGTTGCTCGCAACAGTAATTCGCTACTGCCCATGCATTACCGGGTATCCGCAGTTTGGGGCGCTCACGAGGGCTCTCTGCTGCTGTGGATGCTGATCCTGTGTGGCTGGACCCTGGCGGTTGCCCTTTTCAGCAAGAGTCTTCCGGAACAATTCAGGGCCAGGGTGCTGGCTGTGCTTGGATGGGTTTGCTTTGGTTTCCTGCTGTTCATCATCTATACCTCGAACCCCTTTAACAGGCTGGTTCCGACACCAGTAGATGGCATGGACCTCAACCCGTTGCTCCAGGACCCGGGCCTGATAATTCATCCGCCCATGCTCTACATGGGCTATGTCGGTTTCTCGGTGGCTTTTGCATTTGCAGTTGCTGCGCTACTGGGCGGCCAGGTCACTCGTGACTGGGTACGTTGGTCACGTCCATGGACATCCGTCGCCTGGGGATTCCTGACACTCGGCATCGCTCTCGGAAGCTGGTGGGCCTACTACGAACTCGGCTGGGGTGGCTGGTGGTTCTGGGATCCGGTGGAGAATGCCTCGTTCATGCCCTGGCTGGTTGGTACAGCACTGATTCATTCACAGGCCGTGACCGAAAAACGCGGGGCGTTCCGAAACTGGACACTGATGCTTGCCATTGCAGCGTTTTCGCTAAGCCTGCTGGGTACATTCCTGGTTCGGTCCGGTGTTCTGACTTCTGTTCATGCTTTTGCCTCTGACCCGACCCGGGGTATTTTCATCCTGACGTACCTGGTGGTTGTGGTGGGTGGCTCATTGCTGTTGTTCGCATTGCGTGCGCCCAAGATGGAACGTGGTGAGCCATTTTCCGGCGTTTCCCGAGAAACCATGTTGCTTATCAACAACCTGGTGCTTTCAGTCATGGCAGCAGTGGTCCTTGCAGGAACACTCTATCCGCTGGCTCTTGATGCACTTGGTGCTGGAAAGATATCCGTCGGACCTCCATATTTTGGCTCTGTATTTACCTTGTTGATGATTCCCCTGGTGATCGCGGTTCCGTTTGGTTTCATGTCAAACTGGAAACGGGATGGTTTCAAAGCACTGTTCGCGAGGATCAGGACTCCGCTGGTCGCGGCACTGGCAGGTGGTTTGATCACCGCCGTCACACTTCCGGACTCAGGCTTGCTGGGAATTGCTTCCTGTGCAGGGGCCGGCTGGCTGATCATTGCCAGCGTGAGTTATTACCTGCGTGGTGTCGATGCCAACCAATGGCCTCCTCTTAGCGTGGCCGGTATGACGCTGGCGCATCTTGGCATCGCAGTCTTTTTGATCGGAGTCGGGCTAAGCTCCACGATCAGCACTGAGAAACACCTCAGGATGGTTGCAGGCGATTCGCATGAAATGGCTGGCTATACCTATATTTTTGAAGGCACTGAGCTGGTGCAGGGGCCAAATTACATGGCCGACCGTGGCACTTTCAAAGTGTTTGAAACAGGAGAAGAAGCCGACGGGGCACCTCTGACTACCCTGACACCCGAAAAGCGTCGTTATGCCCAGGGGGGGCAGGTGATGACTGAGGCATCGATTGATGCAGGCCTGAGCCGCGACCTTTATGTCTCACTGGGTGAGCCGCTGGATGCCCAGGGCACTGCATGGGCAGTACGGATTTACCATAAGCCGTTTATCAGGTTTATCTGGCTGGGCGCGCTGATGATGATGTTTGGTGGTTTTCTTGCTGCCACAGACCGTCGCTACCGCAGCGGATCAAAGGCCAAAGAATGATGGACGCGGCATGATTGCACGATTAATGCCATTGCTGATATTCATCCTGCTGGGCATCCTGCTTGGCGCAGGGCTGATGATTTCCGACAAAAAGTCCGAAATCCCCTCACCCCTGATCGACAAACCAATGCCGACTTTCGAATTGCCAAACCTCCACGAGCCCACAAGCTTGATCAGCAACCAGGACCTCATCGGTAGTCCCTTTCTACTCAATGTCTGGGCAAGCTGGTGCGTCACCTGCCGATATGAACACCCGGTGATTGAAGAGCTGGCTGAAACAGGCCTGATCCCGATCATCGGACTGAACTATCGGGACGCAAGGGCAGATGCAATCCAGTGGCTGCAGCGATTTGGTGATCCTTACCTATTTCATATTGCCGATGAGCCAGGCCGTGTCGCCATCGATTTCGGAGTCTATGCTGCCCCTGAAACTTTTCTTATTGATGCAAAAGGCATGATTCGCTTCAAGCATATTGGCGCACTGACGCCCGAAATTGTGCAGCAGGAGATTTTGCCAATGCTTGAACAACTGGAATCGGAGGGTTGATGAAACAGTTGAAGCCCATCGTATTATTTTTGTTCCTGGCTTGCGCATTGAGTCTCAATGCCAGCGAACCGCTGGAGTTTGAGTCTGCTGAACAGGAAAAGCGGTTTAAGACCCTGGCAACCGAGTTGCGATGCCTGGTATGCCAGAACCAGACGATTTCTGATTCCGATGCACCACTGGCCCAGGATCTCAGGCAGGAAATCTACGACATGATGATCGCCGGTCGTACCGATGATGAAATCAAGGAATTCATGGTGGCCAGGTATGGCGATTTCGTCCTTTACAGACCACCAGTCCAGTCAAACACAATCGTCCTGTGGCTGATGCCACTGCTGCTCCTGTTGATCGGCGGCGCCCTTGTGTTTCGGGCAGTCAACAAACGTGCAGCTGGCCTTGATGATGAAGACGAAAACCTGGAAGGCAACAGCTGATGTTCTGGGTTGCAGCCATCGCAATCCTTGCGGTGTCCGCGCTGATTATGGCCGGACCCCTGCTTTCTGCCGGATCCAACTGGAAAGCCATTGGTCTTTCGCTGGTGCTGGCTGTCCCTCTGGGAGGTGCGCTCCTGTATCGCGAGATCGGCAACCCGGTGGCCATGAATCAACCGGAAGCGCCGGTGAGCAAGAGTGAGGATTTCAACGACCTGACCGATAACCTGGCTTCAAACCTGACGGAAACTGAAGAGGATCTGGAGGGCTGGTTACTCCTGGGCAGAAGCCTGAAATCACTTCAACGCTACGATGAAGCTCTGGATGCCATGCAGACCGCGCAGCGGATTGCCCCGGACAATCCACTGGTTCAGGTTGAGCTCGCTGAGGCAATGTTGTTTGCCTCTGGCAATCCCCAGATCAGCGATGAAGTTCGGGGCATGTTGCAAGCAGCCATTGTTGAGGATCCAGGTCTTCAAAAAGGCCTGTGGCTCCTGGGCATTGACGCTGTTCAAAGGGGTGACGATGCTGGCGCAATTGAATACTGGCAGCGGCTGCTGTCTGTGATCGATCCAAATGCGCCCATTGCCGCGTCAGTCCAGGAACAAATCGACCTTGCCCTGACACGCACCGGACAAGCGCCCCAGGCGACTGATGTCTGGGCAGGTATCGAGGTTGAAGTAGAGATGGGACCCAGCGCAAGCGAGCAACTGGGGTCAACCACGCTGCCTGGTAACACCGTTTTATTCGTGGTCGTTCGCAGCCCTGGCATGAACGGTGGCCCGCCGCTTGGCGTGGCTCGAATTGAGCAGCCCCAGTTCCCGGCGAGAATATCGATCGATAACAGGAACGCCATGTTGCCCCAGACACTGCTTTCGGAGCAGCCGGCACTGCAAATACAGGCTCGCCTTTCGCTGGAAGGTGGTCCAATGGCCAGGGCCGGGGACTGGGAGAGTGAAACTTTTGAGGTATCGGTGGAAAACCCCGGGCCTCATACCCTGACCCTGACAAGCTTGGTGGAATAATCAGTGGCTGCAGGGCTGAAGGTCTGCCTGGACTCTGAATAGCGTGTGGCCACTTCGGCCATATTTACTGCCAAACGGCGTTTTGATTGCATCCCAATCGGCTTCGTTTCTCGCCGACTCCCTGGAGATTTCGGCGTTGTCGCACACAAGCTCAACCGCTCGCGCGAATTCATCTGCATAGACCTCCCAGTTACATCGCAACTCCAACTGCCCTCCGAGCCTCAGCATTTTTGGGAAAACGGGATGCGCATGCCAGCGTCGCGACAGGTGTGCAGGTTTCGGCCATGGATTGGGATAAAGCAAGTAATGGCGTTCCAGTTGCCAGCCGTTTTCCAGTGCAAGCCGCCAGAATGATGCCAGCTCTGCTCGAATCCAGAATGTATTGCCAATTGAACAGGGGAATTCTTCAAAACCCAGCCTGGAAAGCCGATCAGCAGACTGGTCAATACCGATAACAATGCTGTCCGGAAACTGCTCAGCGATCAGCCGCGTACTGGCTCCGGTGCCGCAACCTGAATCAAGTATCAGATTCCTTCCAGCGTTGAACCCAGGCAGCGCGAGCAACTTCTCAAATGCATTGATAGTCGGTTGATGCAGAGGCTGCCGCCAATCGGACTTCAGATGCCGCAGCACAACAGAATCGAGTCGCTGATGAACCCCGCTTTGTGAGCTTTTTACCGGTGAGGAGTTCATAATTGTCACGTATTGTCTGTATTTTTCATCAATGTTTCGTGGTTCAATTTCATGATGATTACTGCATCGAGCCAATGGCACGGTATCATGGCCGGCCATCAAGACAATCAAGAAACATGTCTCATCCAAGAGCAAAACAAAAATGAGTGAAGACATTCCACGCGGAAGTCGTTTTCTGCACAGCGACGACCCCTTCGATTTTCACCTGGGGGGAACGCTGGCAAGAATTTCACTCGCCTATGAGACCTGGGGGGAGCTGAATTCAGCCCGCGATAACGGCGTCATGATCCTGACCGGATTATCACCCAGTGCCCACGCGGCGCGTCACCCGGAAAACAATGAAGATGGCTGGTGGGAACCCATGGTTGGGCCTGGAAAGCCAATCGACACCAACCGGTTTTTTGTCATATGCATCAACTCTCTCGGAAGCTGCAAAGGCAGCACTGGGCCAGCCAGCATCAATCCTGAATCCGGCAAGCCATGGCGACTCGAGTTTCCACAGGTCACGGTCCAGGACATCGCATCCTCGGCAACCCGGGTCATCGACCACCTTGGAATCGACCAGTTGCTCGCAGTGGTCGGTCCGTCGCTGGGTGGCATGAGTGGACTGGCCTGGCTCCAGCAAAACCCGGGTCGGGCCCGCCATTTTCTCTCTATTTCTACCGCTGCGGCTGCAGAGCCTTTTGCGATTGCCATACGTTCATTGCAACGTGAGTGTATCGTCAGTGACCGGTTGTGGCTGGACGGAAAGTACTCAGACGACGAAAGGCCCGCCACCGGCATGCGCCTTGCCCGGAAACTGGGCATGCTTTCCTACCGTTCCCCGCAGGAAATGACACAACGATTCGGTAGAAGAGAGGAGGTCATGTTTGAACACTATCGATTTGGCATGGACTTCGCGATCGAGTCTTACCTGGAAAGGGCTGCCGTCAAATTTGTCGGCGGATTCGATCCCTGCTGCTATCTCTACCTTTCCTACGCGCTGGATCTTTTTGATGCAAGCGAGGGATACGACAGTCTTGAAGAGGCAGTGGCACCGATAGTACTCGACTCTAAAATGGTGATCGGCGTGAAGACCGACATCCTCTGGCCGCTTCACCAGCAATCGCAATTGGCGAACGCTTTTAAGGCAAACGGGGTCAAGACCGAATTCCTGACGCTGGATTCTATCCAGGGACATGATTCCTTTCTGGTAGACTATGACCGCTTCCTCCCTGCGGTGGATGCATACCTTAAAACAATCAAATGAACAGGTCAGAGGGTTCGAATCATGACAGTGGAAACAGGCACTGACGCATCAGTGGGCGCACTGGATTTTGAGGGCAAGGAAAGGCTGATCGCTCGAATCGATGAAGCCGTTTCAGGCGATTGTCCTTTTGAAATCACAACATGTTTACGCAAAGCCCTGGTGGAAAGCATTGCCGACAAGGCTATTCGACTTCCCGATTCTGTCTATCAATACGTTCCGGATCACTATGCCCGTCGAGAGCTTTATCATTGCCCGAAGAAAGGATTTTCAGTCATCGCAATGACCTGGGGACCGGGCCAGGGAACACCCATTCATGACCACAGTGGCATGTGGTGCGTGGAAGGCGTCTGGGCCGGCTGTATCGAGGTGGTTTCCTACGAGCCAGTGGAACGCGATGGCAAACGCATTCGCTTTGAAAATGTCGGCAGCATCGTGGCCGGCTGCGGAAGCGCCGGAAGCCTGATTCCACCGCACGAATTTCATACCATCCGGAACATCGACCCGACTGACGCAGCGGTCTCGGTGCACATCTACAGCGGCGCCATGACACAATGCACCATGTACAACGACGAAGGCGACAACTGGTACCGTCCTGAGACCAAACAATTGCAGCTCGACGCCGCCTAGGCCATCAGCATAACCTGATTTTTCTGGCCTGAATTCAACGGCACAGCTATACTACGCGCCGGTCTTCGCACCGAATTTCGTAATGCCCTTCAATGCCGGAGTGGCGGAACTGGTAGACGCGCCGGATTCAAAATCCGGTTCTGGAAACAGAGTGAGAGTTCGAGTCTCTCCTCCGGCACCATCTCCTTTTAGCTGCTCTAGCAGCATAAGATACCCTGAAAACTTTGAGTTGTGATTTGCAGTTTCCGGAAAGGAACTGGAACTGCATGGCAGTTTATAAGATGTCCGCTTTCGGCCAAAAGCGGAACTCTATAACGCACAGGGGTCGCCATTGCCCCACGCATCCTAACCCGTCGTGGCTGTCCTGGTTCTTGGCTTTTTTTGCCAGCGCCATGATTTAGCACTACTCTGAAATAGGGTTCGGGAAGGCAATACAGAGTTTGTCAGGAAGACCTCCAATATGAATATAACCAAATCCAAACGATTTAGATCAGCCATTTGCCTGATGCAGGTGGCACTGATGTTCTCAGCCACTCATATATTTGCAGCCATGGAGGATGACAGTGCCTGGACGCTGATTTCTGAAAAAAGCGTTCAAAACCAATCGGCTGCTGCCAGCCACCAATTGGTCAATCCCTCAAAGTACCAAAAAGCACAACTGGATTTGGCCCGCTTCAGCCAGCAAATCAAGGCTGCCAGCCAGGGAGCTACCGGGTTGATCGTAATTATTCCCAACCCCGATGGCGGTCTTGAGCGATTCAGAATCACCCCAGCGGGTGATATGCATCCGGACCTGCAATTGTGGTTTGCCCGGGAAGGCATGCCCATGCAAACTTACAAGGGCGTGAGTCTGGACAAGCCGGGCAACACCATCAGAATGGACTTCGGTGGACCGGGCGGTTTGCATGCCAGTGTTTTTTCAGTGGGCAAATCCTATTATGTCGACCCCTTGTTCAAAAACGACACGGAAAATTATGCCAGTTATTATCGGCATGATTACCCGTCCAGTGACGATCCCCTAAGCTGCCAGCTACACGACAAACCGGTTGATCAATCATGGCCCGCAGAACTGCAATCAACTGGCGAATCCCAGGACGTCGTTGCCGGTACTGACGGCAATATACGTACCTTCCGACTGGCTGTTGCAGCCACCGGCGAGTACACCCAATTTCATGGTGGGACTACGGTAGCGGGGCAAGCTGCTATCGTCACTTCGGTATCCAGGGTAAATCAAATATACGAAAGAGACCTTTCCATTCACATGGAATTGATCGCCAACAATATCTCATTGGTTTACACCAACCCTGCAACAGACCCATACACCAATGGTAATGGCGGTACGATGCTGGGTGAAAACCAGGCCAATATTGACAGTGTGATTGGTAGCGCAAACTATGATATCGGGCATGTGTTCAGTACCGGTGGTGGCGGTGTCGCTTATCTTGGGGTGATTTGTAACGCGGGCTTTAAAGCGGGTGGTGTAACCGGTCGCGGCGCCCCGGTTGGTGATCCGTTTGATATCGATTTTGTCGCGCACGAAATGGGCCATCAATGGGGCGGCAACCACACTTTCAATTCGCCCCTGGGTTCCTGTAG
>Ga0209939_1000074_pt1 | contig 15777 bp, 10 predicted proteins | sample SalPon2A_A_D1_MG_FD_185714 | JGI IMG/M metagenome (GOLD analysis project Ga0209939, IMG submission 185714) | Soil microbial communities from South San Francisco under conditions of wetland restoration - Salt Pond MetaG R2A_A_D1_MG (SPAdes)... | ecosystem: Environmental > Terrestrial > Soil >...
CGAGGCCGGCCAGTTCTCCGTGGCCAACGCGCTGGCGGTGGCCGGTGCGGCTCGCTCCCTGGTGCTCTTGGGTGATCCGCAGCAGCTGGCCGCCCCTTCGAACGGCGTGCACCCCTACGGCGCCGGCGTCTCCGTGCTGGAGCACATGCTGCAGGGCGCCGAGGTCATGCCACCGGGGCGTGGCGTCTTCCTGGACCGGACCTGGCGCATGCACCCCGACATCACTGCTTTCGTGTCCACGATGTCCTACGCCGACCAGCTCCAGGCCGGCCCAGGCCTCGAGCGCCAGCAGGTGCTCGGGGTCGAGCCGGCATCCCTGTGCGGGTCGGGGCTGCGCTGGCGGCCGGTTGCCCAGGAGGGGTACAGCAGCGAGAACGCGCTCGAGGCAGAGGTGGTCGCCGGGCTCGCCGCAGCTCTGCTCCAGGGGCGGTGGGCGGACTCCACAGGCCGGGAGCGGCCCATCGGTGTGGAGGACATCCTGGTGGTGGCCCCCTACAACGCGCACGTCGCAGCGGTGGCCGCGGCGGTGCCCGACGGGATACGGGTCGGTACGGTGGACAAGTTCCAGGGCCGGCAGGCTCCGGTCGTGATCTACACCCTGGCCTCCTCCAGCGCTGCCGACGCTCCCCGAGGTGTCGACTTCCTCTACGACATCCACCGTCTCAACGTGGCCGTCAGCAGGGCGCGGGCAATGTCCGTGGTCGTGGGCAGCCCGACCTTGCTCGAGGCGGAGGTGCGCTCGCCCGAGCAGCTGCGCGCGGTCAACGCCCTGTGTCGCTTTGCTGACGAGGCCGAGCTCGTCGAGCTGACCGACGTCGGCGCACCCGGCGGCTCACACTGGTGAGCGCGTCGAGCCCGGGCGTCGCGCCGATCGCAGACCCTCCCGGCGACGCGGCCCGTCGCCGCGACCTGCGCAGGATGCGCCGGGTGGCTACCGGCCTGCTGGGGCTGGCGGCGCTGATCTTCATGGCGACGCTGGGACGGGACGACGGATGGCTGGGCTACGTTCACGCCGGTGCCGAAGCCGCCATGGTCGGAGCGATCGCCGACTGGTTCGCGGTCACCGCGCTCTTCCGCCACCCGCTCGGCATCCCGATCCCCCACACCGCACTGGTCCCGCGGCGGAAGGACATGCTCGCGGCGGGTCTGGAGCAGTTCGTCACCGAGCATTTCCTCAGCCCGCAGACACTGCGCGAGCGCTATCTGGACCTCGACGTGGTTGCCCGGGTCGGTCGCTGGCTGCGCGACCCGGAGCACAGCGAGCGGGTGGTCGCCGAGGCAGCGCCCTGGGCGGCCACCGCGTTGGGGCGTGTCACCGAGCAGGACGCTCGAGCGGTACTGACCGGAACCGTCCTGCCCCGTCTCGACCAGGAGCCGGTGGCCCCCGTGGTGGGGCATCTGCTGGAAGGAGTCGTGCGGGACGGCGCCCATCGTGGCCTCGTCGACCTTGTGGCCGATGAGGCCCACGAATGGTTGCAGAGCCACCCGGACGACGTCGTGCGGCTCATCGGGTCGCGGGCTCCCTGGTGGTCCCCTGGCTGGGTCGACGACCGGGTCGCGCGGCGGGTGCACGCCGAGCTGGTGGGGTGGAGCGGTGAGGTCCGGGACGATCCCAGCCATCCGGCCCGGCAGACCCTGGACGACTATCTGGCGGGGCTGGCGCAGGATCTGCAGCACGACCCGTCGACGATGCGAGCCTGCGAGTCGGTGAAGAGTCGTCTCGTGCAGCACCCGCAGCTCGCCGACACCGCGCTCGGTCTGTGGACAACCGTGCAGCTCTCGCTCACGGAGGCGCTGCACGATGCTCCCGGGCCGCTGCGCACGCGGCTGGCGAGCGAGCTGGCGGATCTGGGAGGACGGCTGGCGGACGACGACGCGCTGCGGCACCGCCTGGACGCCTGGGCCGCGGACGCGGTGATGGCGCTGGTCGAGCAGTACGGCCCCGAGGTCACCGGCGTGATCACGGCCACCATCCGCCGTTGGGACGGGCAGCTGGCCGCCCGTCGCATCGAGCTGCACGTAGGGCGAGACCTGCAGTTCATCCGCATCAACGGAACTCTCGTCGGCGCGCTGGTCGGGTTGGTGCTCCATGCGGTGACCCAGCTGCTCTCCGGGTAGGCCTGTGGACAGCCCGGGGCCGGACCGACCCTGGTCCGGCAGGCTGGGGCCCATGAGCTTTCGCGACCTACCGGCCGACTGGCCGCGACGACCGCTGACCGACCCTCGACTGGCGCGTGACGTGCTCGACCTGTGCGTGAGCGACGTCGCGCGGCACCAGGGTGGTCTGTGTGTGCTGGCCCTGCGCCGTGACTTCAGCCTGGCGCAGCCGTTCTTCGTCCCTGGCCCGCTGCCCCGGCTCGAGCGGCACTCGATGCTGGCCGGGCTGGTGAGCAGGTACGCGCCGGTCCCTCCCGGAGGCGGCGTAGTGCTGGGCGTCGTTCACCCGGGCAGCGCAGTGAGTGATGCGGACCGTGCGGTGCACCAGGATTTGATCGAGGTCTGCCGAGACACCGGGGTCCGGCTCGTCAGCGCTCATCTGGTCACGACCACCGGGACCGATGACCTACCGCGGACGTGGGAGGCCGCCTGAGCCCGACCGGGGTCAGACCGTGGCCTAGGCTCGGTGAGCCGTCGGCCGGCTCCTGGGCCGAGCGCGGACGGGAACGAGGAGGTGGCCATGAGCGCGCCGAGCGACGTGTGCGGCACCGCCCTGACGCTCGGCTACCCGGACGCCCTCCCGGTGGTCGAAGCCAAGGCCGAGCTGCTCGCCGCGATCAGTGGCCACCAGGTGGTCATCGTCGCCGGCGAGACCGGCTCCGGGAAGACCACTCAGCTGCCGAAGATGTGCCTGGAGCTCGGGCGAGGCTCGAGCCGACTCATCGGGCATACCCAGCCGAGGCGCATCGCGGCCCGGGCCGTGGCCGAGCGGATCAGCGCGGAACTGGGCACCGACCTGGGCGGCACGGTCGCCTACCAGGTCCGCTTCACCGACACCACCGGCCCCGACACGGCCGTGAAGGTGATGACCGACGGCATCCTGCTCTCCGAGCTGCGGCACGATCGTCAGCTGCGTCGCTACGACACCCTCATCATCGACGAGGCCCACGAGCGCAGCCTCAACATCGACTTCATCCTCGGCTACCTCAAGCAGCTCCTGCCCCGGCGGCCCGACCTGAAGGTCATCATCACGTCGGCCACCATCGATGTGGAGCGTTTCGCGCGGCACTTCAGCGGTCCCGACGGTCGACCGGCGCCGGTGGTGGAGGTCTCGGGTCGCAGCTTCGCGGTGGAGACCCTCTACCGCCCCCTGGTCCGGGAAGCGGAGCCGGGTCCGGACGGCGCCGCCGGGCAGGACGAGGTGGACCAGGTGACCGGCATCTGCGAGGCGGTCGAGGAGCTGTGGACCCATCCACGCTCGTCGGACGGTGGGCCGCAGGACATCCTCGTGTTCTGCTCCGGGGAGCGGGAGATCCGCGATGCCTGCGAGGGAATCGAAGCCCTCGGCCTGCACGACACCGAGGTGCTGCCGCTGTACGGCCGGCTGTCCGCAGCCGAGCAGCACCGCGTCTTCTCCGCCCATTCCGGCCGCCGGATCGTGGTCTCCACCAACGTCGCCGAGACCTCCCTCACCGTGCCCGGCATCCGCTACGTGGTCGACACCGGTACCGCGCGCATCTCGCGGTACAGCGGTCGGCGCGGGGTGCAACGGCTTCCCATCGAGCCCATCTCCCGGGCCAGCGCGCGGCAGCGCTCTGGCCGGTGCGGTCGTCTGGCGGACGGCATCGCCGTCCGCCTGTACTCCGAGGAGGACTACGTGGCCCGCCCGGAGTTCACCGACCCCGAGATCCTGCGGACCAACCTGGCCAGCGTCGTGCTGACCATGACCGATCTCGGGCTCGGCCGCGTGGAGGACTTCCCGTTCCTGGACCCGCCCGACCGGCGCCAGGTGGCCGAGGGGGTCAGCCTGCTGCACGAGCTCCACGCGATCGACAAGCCGACCACCACCGGCGAGCGTCACGGACGGTTGACCCCGGACGGGCGCACGATTGCTCGCCTGCCCCTCGACCCCCGCCTGGCGCGCATGGTGATCGAGGCCGACCGCAACGGTGCGCTCCGCGAGATGCTGGTCATCGTCTCCGCGCTCTCGCTGCAGGACCCGAGGGAGCGCCCGAGCGAGTCGCGGGCCCAGGCCGACCAGGCGCACGCGCGGTTCGTCGCCGAGGGCAGCGACTTCCTCACCATGCTCAACCTCTGGCGCTACCTCGCACGGCAGCAGAAAGATCTGTCCGGCAGCGCCTTCCGGCGGATGTGCCGCCGGGAGTATCTGCACTACCTGCGGGTACGTGAATGGCAGGACCTGCATCGCCAGCTGCGCCGAGCGGTCACCTCGGCCGGGCTGACGGTGAACCGCTCCACAGCCTCGGCCGACCGAGTGCACCAGTCACTGGTCCCGGGCCTGCTCTCCCTCTTCGGACTGTACGACCGGAGCAAGCGCGACTACACCGGCCCCCGGGGCACCCGGTTCGCGATCCAGCCCGGCTCGGTGCTGCACCGCCGCAACCCCGAGTGGGTGATGACGGCCGAGCTGGTCGAGACCACACGTCTGTGGGCCCGGGTCAACGCCGCCACCGACCCGGCGTGGATCGAGAAGGCAGCCGCGCACCTGGTGAAGCGCTCCTACGCGGAGCCGCGGTGGTCGCGTCGGCGAGCCGGTGCTGTGGCCAGCGAGCGGGTCACGCTCTACGGGGTGCCACTGGTGGCGGGCCGCAGCGTCGCGCTCGGCAGCATCGACCCGGACCAGGCCCGCCAGCTGTTCTTGCGACATGCGCTCGTGGAGGGGGACTGGGACGCCCGGCACGAGTTCCTGGACGCCAACGAGGCCTTGACCCAGCAGGTCTCCCAGGTCGAGGAGAAGACTCGCCGGAGGGGGCTCGTCGCCGGCGAGGACGAGATGCTGCGCTTCTACGACGAGCGGGTCCCGGCGCATGTGGTCTCCGGGGCGCACTTCGACCGCTGGTGGAAGGAGGCCCGCCGCCAGACCCCGCAGCTGTTGCACCTGACCACACAGGATCTGCTGGCCGGGCACTCTCCCGGTCTCGAGGACTTCCCGGGCCAGTTCCAGGCCGGTGACCTGAACCTCGAGCTGAGCTACCGCTTCGAGCCCGGGTCCTCGCGTGACGGGGTCAGCGTGCACGTGCCGGTCGAGGTGCTGAACCGCCTCCGGCCCGAGCCGTTCGGGTGGTCGGTGCCCGGCTTCCGCGAGGAGCTGGTCATAGCGCTGCTGCGCTCGCTTCCCAAGCAGGTGCGCCGCCAGTTCGTGCCCGCCGCTGACCATGCGCGAACGGCACTGCGGGAGCTGGGACCCATGGGCCTGCCCGCCGCCGACCGTGACGGCCCACGGGAGCCGATCACGCGCGCCCTGGCTCGCGTCCTCACCCGGGCCGGGCCCGCCGTCGTGCGGGAGGAGGACTTCACCTGGTCCCGGGTTCCGGGCCACCTGAGGCCGACGTTCGTCGTCGAGCGCTCGGTGGGGAGCGGGCCAGGCCGTCGTGCGCAGCGCGAGGTCGAGGTGGTGGCCGAGGACAAGGACCTGGCAGCCCTGCAGTCCGAGCTGGAAGCAGTGGTGCGTTCGCGAGTGGAGCTCGCCGCCGCTCCGATCGAGCGCCGAGGAATCACCTCGTGGGACCTGGGAACCCTTCCCCAGACGTTCGACGGTGTGGTCGAGGGCCAGGTTCTGCGGGGCTACCCCGCTCTGCTGGACACCGGCAGCGCCGTCGACCTCGTCGTGCTGCCCCGCGCTCCCGAGGCGGACCGGGCCACCCATCGGGGGGTCCGGCGCCTGCTGCTGCTGGGCACCCCAGCGCCGTCGAAGCGGCTGCTGGGCCAGCTGAGCAACACCGACAAGCTGGCCCTGGGGACCGCAGCGTCGATCTCGGTGGCCGCCCTCATCGAGGACGCGGCCCAGGCGGTCGCCGACTCCATCCTGACGCAGCGCGGGTCACCCGGACGCCCAGTGCGCACGGCCGAGGCGTTCGAGGACAGCGCGCGGGAGATGCGTGCGCATCTGCTCCCGCGGCTTCGAGGGATGGTCCGCCACCTTGTCCAGGCGCTGCCGCTGGCGCGCTCGGTCGAGAGCCGGTTGGACGGTGCCCCCGACTCCGCGATGGTCACCGACCTGCGCGAGCAGCACGCCGCACTGGTCCACCCCGGCTTCGTGACCGAGATGGGGGAGGCGCGCCTGCCCCGACTCGCCGTCTACCTGCAGGCCATGTCCGAGCGGCTGGACAGGGGTGCCCGGCCCTCGCACCGGGACGCGGAGCGGATGGAGCAGGTGCACGTGGTGCAGCAGGAGTACGCGGACCTGCTGGCCCAGCTTCCGCGGTGGCGGCTCGAGGACGCGGATGTCGTGGACCTGCGGTGGCAGGTCGAAGAGCTGCGTGTCTCGTTGTTCGCCCCTCGCCTGGGGGCCGCCGGCCCGGTCTCGCCGCAGCGCATCTACGCGGCGATGGACCGCGTCCAGGGCTCGGGCTCCTAGGCTTGTCGGATGCTGCGCGTCGGTCTGTCCGGGGGTATCGGCTCCGGGAAGTCCACGGTCGCCAGCCGCCTCGCCGCCCGCGGCGCCTTCGTCGTCGACTCGGACCGGGTGGCCCGGGAGGTGCTGGCGCCCGGCACGCCGGGCCTGGCCCGGGTGCGCGACCGCTTCGGCTCGGCCGTCATCGACAGTGACGGCGCGCTGGACCGCCCGGCCCTGGGGGAGGTGGTCTTCGCCGACGAATCGGCGCGGGCCGACCTGGAGGCCATCACCCACCCCCTGATCGAGCGGCGCACGGCCGATCTCGTCGCGATGGCCGGTCCCGATGACGTCGTGGTCCACGACGTGCCGCTGCTGGTCGAGAAACGGATGGGTCCGGCCTACCATCTCGTGGTCGTCGTCCACGCGCCCGAACAGGAGCGACGACGAAGACTCACCGCGGAGCGCGGCATGAGCCCCGAGTCAGCTCGCTCGCGCATCCGCAGCCAGGCCGGGGACGCGGCCCGCCGGCGCGCTGCCGACGTGTGGCTGGACAACACCGCCACGGAAGAGAGCCTGACCGAGCAGGTGGACCGACTGTGGGACGAGCGGCTGGTCCCCTACGAGCGCAACGTACGGTTGCGCACGCCATCCCGGCAGCCGGAGCACCTCACCCTCGTCCCGGCTGACCCGCACTGGCCCGCCCGGGCCGCACGGCTCATCGCAAGGCTGCAGCATGCCTGGGGCGTGGATGCACCCGAGGCCGACATCGCGCACATCGGGAGCACGGCTATCGAGGGGATGCCGGCCACGGACGTCATCGACCTGCAGATGGTCGTAGCGGACGTGGGGTGCCTGCACGAGCCGGCTACCCGCGCGCGGCTGGATGCGGGCGGGTGGGTGCTCGAACCGGGTCCGTGGTGGGACGAGGGGCATGGCGACGACGCCGCTGCACAGTGGCGCACAGCCATGGTGCTCGGCACCGACCCGGGCCAGGTCGTCCACCTCCACGTCCGGCCCCGGGGCAGTCCCGCCGCACGGCGGGCGCTGCTGTTCCGCGACTGGATGAAGGCATCGGTCGAGGCGCGAGCTGAGTACGCGGCACTGAAGGACGAGCTGCAGCAGCGACATCTCGACGTCACCTCGTACGCCCGGGCCAGAGAGCCGTGGTTCGCGGCCGCCTTCACCCGGGCGGAGGCGTGGGCCGAACGGACGCTGTGGGAGCCCGACGCCGGCTACTCCTGAGCAGGGGTCAGCCCGAGCTCGTGCGGCGGCGGCGTCGGGGTGCCCAGGAGGTGCTCGCTGAGGAAGGCGGTCACCACTGCGTACCAGACCTTGGCGTGCTGAGGCTTGAGCACCCAGTGGTTCTCGTGCGGGAAGTACAAGAACCGGTGGGCCGTCGTGCCGTCAGCCTCGGCCGGCAGCGCGGAGCCCGACAGTAGCTCGTACCACAGGCGCAGCCCCTCGCCGATCGGCACCCGGTAGTCCTTGTCGCCGTGTACGACCAGCATCGGAGTGCTGATCTGGTCGACGAAGCGATGCGGAGAGTTGTCGAGGGCCATCTGTTCGGTCATCTCCCGCGCCCAGTAGAAGGAGGCATCGGTGGTGGGCCCGAAGGCGTCGAGGGCCCAGAGTGAGGCGTGGGTCACGATGGCGTCGAACCGGTCCGTGTGCCCGGCGATCCAGTTGGCCATGTAGCCGCCGAACGAACCGCCCATGGCTGCCGTTCGCTCGGAGTCGACGTCCGCGCGCGCGACGGCGGCGTCGGTGAGCGCGAGGATGTCGGTATAGGGGGCCTCGCCCCAGGCACCCCAGCCGCGCTGCACGAACTCCTGACCGTAGCCGGTCGACAGCGCTGGGTCCGGCAACAGGACCGCGTAGCCTCGTGCGGCCATCACCCAGGGGTTCCACCTCCACGTCCAGGCGTTCCAGGAGGACAGCGGGCCACCGTGGACGAAGACCAGCAGCGGTGCCGGCCCGTTGCCTGAGCCCGGTAGCGCCAGCCACGCCCGCAGCTCCCTCCCGTCCTGTGCGGTCGCGGTGACCTCGGTGAGCTCCCCTGGGAGCTCCGGGCGCGCCACTGGGCCGGGCAAGGCCGTGACCTCTCCGCTGGCGACGTCGATCCGCACCACCTCGGAGGGAAAGGCGGGGCTGCTGCGCACGGCGTAGGCCACTGCGTCCTCTGCCTGCGGCGCTACGAGGACGCTGGAGTAGGTGGCGTCGTCCGTGGTGATCTGGCGTATGTCGCCGCTGTCGGCATCGACGCAGAACACGGGCCCCCGCCCCTGGTCGTCCGCCAGGACCAGCACTCCACTGCCGTCAGACAGCCAGGCGCCGGGAGTGCCCCACCGGTCCCAACCTTCGGCCACGGCGGTGCGCGCGCCGGTCTGGAGGTCCAGCAGAAACAGCGTTGGCGCGGGCGCCGACGACGGGGTGGTCTGCGGGCCCATGGAGACCAGGGCACGAGTGGAGTCAGGGCTGATGAGCGCGGCCTCGACGTCGAACCCTTCGATGTCGACGACGCGACTCTCCTCGCCCGAGACCACGTCGAAGCTCAGGAGCACGGTCCGCTGGGCGCCGCCGTGCTCGGGGACCGACGCGGTCGTCAGCACGAACCGGCCGCGAGAGCCGACCTGTGGCTCGTGCTCGACCAGAGCGGCCCCGAGGTGGCCCGACAGCGGTGACAGCCCGCCGTCGGCGCCGATGGTGAACAGCCGGGGCTGGGCGGGGCCCAGGTCGCGGTCCCAGAAGCGCACCGGATAGCCCTGGTGCAGGATCGCGTCCACGTCGCTCTCCTGCCGCTGGCGATGCAGCGCAGCATGCTGCCGCTCGTCGTGCGCCCCTGGCAGGACCGGGGCCACGACCACGGTGAGGTCGGCCGCGCTCGCGCAGCGAGCCAACGTCACCCCACCGGGCCGCACCACGAGGGGGTGCGCCTCGCCACCCGCTGCGTCCAGCTGCCACAACGACGTGTCGCCCGCGCTGTCGTCCTCGGGTTCGCCGTTGCGCTGGGCCGGGCGCCTCTTCGAGCTGAAGAGCAGGTCGCCGGTGGAGGTGAAGACCGGTGCGGACTCGCCCTCGGTGCCGCGGGTGAGCCGGTGTGCGGGCCGGTGACCGGTGGGGTCGATCTCCCAGAGGGCGCTGACATAGTCCGTGCCCTCCGCGTTGACGACGGTGACCGTGGCGACCAGCCGCGAACCGTCGGGCGACACGGCGATGTCGCCGACCCTCGGATAGCCGACGAAGTCATCGAGGTCGTGGAAAGAGGTGCCGGCGGACGTAGCGGGACTCATGACCTTCTCTCTACCACCTGGACGGTGGCTCGGTCACCCGGAATCAGACGGCGGCGACGGTCGTTGACGATATCGACGGCGCCGCTTCGCAGGACGAAAGGACGCATGATGGACCACTCACCTCTGTTCCGCCTGGAGCCTGACACCCAGGTGCAGCCGCTGCACGCGCCCCTGCTGCACGTGGCGATCGACGGCTTCATCGACGCTGGTCACGTCCGCGCACAGATGACGCGTCACATCCTCGACACGCTGGAGCACCGGGTCGTCGCCTCCTTCGACATGGATGAGCTCATCGACTACCGCTCGCGCCGGCCGACGATGACCTTCGATACGGACCACTGGGCGGACTACGACGAGCCGTCCCTGGTGCTGTACCGGGTTCTGGACACCGCGGGGCAGCCTTTCCTGCTCCTGCACGGCGACGAGCCGGACCTGCGCTGGGAGGCCTTCGCGCGAGCCGTGCACCAGATCTGCCTCGCCTTCGGGGTGCGCACGGTGGTCTCGGCCCACGGCATCCCGATGGCGGTCCCGCACACCCGGCCCGTGGGGATGACCCGGTTCGCCAGTGACCAGGACCTCATCGATGGGAACGTGCCGATGTTCGGTCAGGTGAAGGTGCCGGCCAGCGCCGAGTCGCTGCTGCATCTGCGGCTGGGTCAAGAAGGTCTGAGCACGATGGGCCTGGCGGTCCACGTGCCCCACTACCTGGCTGAGTCCTCCTTCGGCGACGCCGCCGTTGCCGCCATGGACGCCTACCTGGGCTTGACCGAGCTGCAGATGCCTACCGCCGATCTGGTCGCCGCTGCGGGAGTGAACCGGGCGGAGATCACGGAACAGGTGGGTGCCGCGCCGGAGGTCGGCGAGGCCGTGGCGGAGCTGGAAAAGCGGTACGACCAGTTCCTCGAGGGCCAGCGTCAGCGGCACGTGCTGGCTCAGCAGGAGGCGGAGCTGCCCTCGGCTGACGAGATCGGCGCCGAGTTCGAGGAGTTCCTGCGCGAGAGCTCGGCGGAGGACCCTCCGACGGCATGAAGCCGTGGGCGCCGTCTACTCCGGCGGAGGCCCGGGGGCTCGCGTCATGCGGCGAACCGCGGGCACGGGTAGCCTCGGTCTCGGCGTTGACGCCGCCCCCTCTCGCCCTCAAGGAGCACTGATGACCCGATTCGGCACCGACAGCGAGACCCAGCAGGAGGCAGGCGCCGACACCGAGCACGAGTCGCTGCCGGCGCGGGTCTCCCTGGCTGCTTTCGGCAAGGTCGTGGACATCGGCCTAGAGGGCCGTGGGCCGCAGCACTCGGCCGCCGAGATCGTGGCCGAGGCGCTGGCCGAGCATCAAGACCGTGAGGCCGCCATCGACGACGTGGTCCGTCATCACCTCAAGCTGGCTGCCGCAGGCGGCTTCGTCACGGGCGTCGGGGGGTTGATCACCCTTCCCGTTGCGCTCCCGGCGAACGTGCTGAGCTTCTACGTGCTCGCCGCACGCATGGTGGGGTCGGTGGCCTCCTTGCGGGGCTACGACATCGACACGGAGGCCGCCCGTACGGCCGTGGTCCTGACCCTCATCGGCGCGGATGCCGACGAGCTGTTGCGCAAGGCCGGGGTGGTGGGCGGCGGCACGATGTCGTCCATCGCGGTCAACCGCTTGCCCCGGGCCGCAGCCATGGTCATCAACAAGGGTCTGGGTTTCCGGCTGGCGACCGGCCTCGGAGCGCGCGGGCTGGGCCGCCTGGGTCGTGCGGTGCCCTTGGCGGGCGGCGTGATCGGCGCCGGCCTCGACCTGTACCTGATGAAGAAGCTGGCCGACGCCGTGCGAGCAGAGTTCCCGTCGCGCTGACCAGCCGACCGTCCGGATCCGGGTCAGGCCCGCAGGTGCCCCGTCCACACCGCCGCCTCGTCCACAGGCGCGGTGCCGCCGTCACCGACAGCCCTCCAGGGTGGGCGGATGGACCCCTGCGCAACACCCTCGTCGCTGACTATCCACGGGCTCGAGCAGGCCATCGTGGCTCTGCCCTACCAGCTGGGGTATCACCCGCGCCGTTCGCTCGTCCTGACGTGTCTGGCCAGTAGGCCACCGGGCGGCGGAACCGGCTCGGTCCCTGCGGGGGAGCGGGTCTCGCTCACGGCGCGGGTCGACCTTCCGGAGGGGGGTGAGCACGCCGCCTTCGCGGCCGCTCTGGACCCGGCCCTGCGCCGGCCGGAGACCGCGGCGGTCATCATCGTGGTCTTTGCCGACGGACCGGTGGGTCGGCTCGAGACCTCGGCGCTCCTCGCCGCCGTGACCGCGCGCGCCCGGCGCTGGGGCGTCTCGGTCCGCGCAGCCGCCCACGTGAGCGGGCAGTGCTGGCGCCAGGCGACCCCTGACGGGTCTGGTGCCGGGCCCTGGCATCCCCTCCCACATCCGCGCGACGTGCCGGCCGTGGCGGAGTACGTCGTCGCCGGGCGGGCGCCCGCTCCCGACCGTCGAGGGGTGGAGCGGCTCCTGCGTCCGCGCGATACCGCGTTAGCGGCTCGGGTGTCCGACGCGTTGCGCGACCGCCGCGCCTACGGCTCGCCGGGGGAGGTCGCAGAGGTGACCGCGAGCCACGCCGGGCGCGTCGCTGCGGTGTTCGGTCAGCTGCTCTCCGGCCCCGAGACTCGGCCGAGTCCCGGGCCCGCGGATCTCGCCCGATGTGCGAGCTCACTGCACCATGTGCCGTGGCGCGACACCCTCCTGAGCCGGATGACGGGCGTCGACCGTGGCTCTGGAACCGTCCGCGCGCCCTGGCGACGAGCTGTGCAGCGGCATGTGGCCGGGGACCTCGTGCTGGACCGCGTGTCGGCCGAGCGGATCGCCGCCGCCGCCGCATACGCGCCCTCGCCGTGGGCCGCGCCGTGGCTGACGGTCACGGGCCTGGTGGCCTGGCACGCCGGTGACGGTGCCTTGGCGAATATCGCCGTCGAGGCGGCCCTGCGAGCGGACCCGCAGTACTCGCTCGCCGGTCTGCTGGACTCGATCGTGCGCAACGCCGTGCCCCCTCCACCCCGGCCCTCTCTGCGCCCCAGCGGTCCGGGAGCGTGCTGCGTGTAGCCTCTGCCCTCGACGCTCGCTGTCCCGTCCCCGCGAGCCAGGCAGGAGTAGAGCATGTCGATCGTCGTGGGATACGTCCCGACTCCCGAGGGGCAGGCGGCTCTTCACGCCGCCGCGGCGGAGGCCGTCCTCCACGGGGTCTCCCTGACCGTCGTGAGGACGCACAGCCGCGGTCATGAGCTCGGCCCGGAGGAGGGGAAGCGCTTCGAGACCGACCTCGCCGCCGCGCTCGACCAGGCAGGAGAGCGCGAGCTCACCCACGAAGTGCGAGCGCCGGTCATCTCGGCCGATCCGAGCGAGAACCTCATCGCCGTTGCCGAAGAGGTGCACGCCACGTGCATCGTCATCGGTCTGCGCCGTCGGTCCAAGGTGGGCAAGCTGTTCCTGGGTTCGAACGCGCAGCGTGTCCTGCTCGACGCACCCTGTCCCGTACTCGCCGTGAAAGCAGCGGGAACGGCCTGGTGAGGCGTGTGGGAACAGCATCCCAGCCGTCGTGGTTCTATAATGACGTGAGCCGCCGATTGGTCTGCTCGACCGATCGCACCACATGACCACACCCTCGCCATCGTCGACCTGCGTATGCCCGCGGGCTCGTGTGGCGACCGCCGTCCCGTGCCAGTCTCATGGCACAGAAAGAAGTCGGTGCAATCCGTGACTCCCGCAACGGCCAAGACCTCGACTCGAGACTCGACCCCGGATCTGCCCAAAGAGTTCGCGGCACCGGAGCTGCGAGAGCTGTTGGCCGAAGGTAAGGACCGCGGCTTCGTACTGCTGACGCAGGTCCGGCAGGCGCTGGAGACCACCGGCCTGGCCGAGAAGGGCAAGAAGGGCCAGACCACCGTGCTGCGCACCCTGAGCGACCACGCGATCGAGGTCCGCGAGGATGCGACCTCGGAGGCGCCGAGCGGCAAGAGGGCGAGCAGCGCCAAGAGAGCGCCCAAGAAGAAGCCCGTCGAAGCGTCAGCCGCCGCGGACGAGACCGAGGCGTCGGACTCGGAGGCCGATACGCCCGCGAAGACGCCCCGCCGTCGCTCCGCGGCGAAGAAGTCCACGAGCTCGAAGGATTCCACGAGCTCGCCGGGCTCCTCGGGCACCAAGACGGCCAAGGCCTCCACGACGACCACGAAGGCCAAGAGGACCACCAAGGCCAAGGCGACCACCCAGGCCAAGGCGACCACGGCGGAGGAAGCCGAGCCCGCCACCACCACGCCCACCACCAGCCGCGGCAAGCGTGCTGCAGCCAAGGGCGACGCCGCCGACCCGGAAGCCGTCGAGACCGTCGACGCATCAGCCGACGAGGTGGAGACCGAGGAAGAAGAGGACGCCGGCACGGGCGACGTGGTCGACGACGACAAGAGCGTCGGCGCCAAGACCCCCGCCACCTCGGGCGCCGCGCGAGAGGACGAGAGCTTCGTCCTGTCCTCTGGTGACGACGACGACGCCCCGGCGCAGCAGGTGGTCACCGCGGGAGCCACCGCGGACCCGGTGAAGGACTACCTGAAGCAGATCGGCAAGGTGGCACTGCTCAACGCCGAGCAGGAGGTCGAGCTGGCCAAGCGGATCGAGGCCGGCCTCTTCGCCGAGGAGCGCTTGAGCGCCGGGGACAAGCTCGATGCCAAGCTCAAGCGAGAGCTGTGGTGGATCGGTCAGGACGGCAGGAACGCCAAGAACCATCTCCTCGAGGCCAACCTCCGCCTGGTCGTCAGCCTGGCGAAGCGGTACACCGGACGCGGGATGCTGTTCCTCGACCTGATCCAGGAGGGCAACCTCGGACTGATCCGCGCGGTGGAGAAGTTCGACTACACCAAGGGCTACAAGTTCTCCACCTACGCGACCTGGTGGATCCGGCAGGCGATCACCAGGGCCATGGCCGACCAGGCGCGCACCATCCGTATTCCGGTGCACATGGTGGAGGTCATCAACAAGCTGGCGCGGGTGCAGCGCCAGATGCTGCAGGACCTCGGTCGCGAGCCGACCCCCGAGGAGCTCGCCGCCGAGCTGGACATGACCCCGGAGAAGGTGGTCGAGGTCCAGAAGTACGGCCGAGAGCCGATCTCGTTGCACACGCCGCTCGGCGAGGACGGTGACAGCGAGTTCGGTGACCTCATCGAAGACTCCGAGGCGGTCGTCCCGGCGGACGCGGTCTCCTTCACGCTTCTTCAGGAGCAGCTGCACTCCGTGCTGGACACCCTGTCCGAGCGTGAGGCGGGGGTGGTCTCGATGCGGTTCGGCCTCTCGGACGGCCAGCCCAAGACGCTGGACGAGATCGGCAAGGTCTACGGGGTGACCCGGGAGCGCATCAGGCAGATAGAGTCCAAGACGATGTCGAAGCTGCGGCACCCGTCGCGCTCGCAGGTCCTTCGCGACTACCTGGACTGATCGGCTACCTGGGCTCATCGCTGTCGGGCCAGCCGAGGCGTGTCCGGACCCAGGCGAGGACCCCGGCCCTGCCGCTGGTGGGCAGCAGCGTCGCCTTGGCCCGCCTGAGCCACGGCGAACCGGAGCGCACCGACTCCACCACGGTCTCGACGTCCGCACCCACGGTCCCTCGGGCCGAGTCGTCCCGCTCGGTCACCGTCGCATAGCGGGTCTGCTCCAAGCGCACGCTCACCCGGTGCAGAGCCGCTCGGCTCTCCTGGCTGAGCTGGGCGCGCTCGTCGTAGTGCGCCTCCATGGCTCGCGGGCTCTTGGGTCCGGGGTCGGGCACGCCGAGGTCGGCCAACGACCGGGTCAGCACCAGCCACTGGCTCTCCACGTAGTCGCGCTCGGACCGCGCTGTGCGGACTTCCTGCCCGCGGTACCACCGGCCGGCGAGTGGAAGCACGCCGAGCGCCAGTCCGGCCGCGACCGCGGTGCCCAGCAGCCAGCCCCACTGCACGAGCCAGGCGAGGAACGCGTCCCAGCGCGTG
>Ga0209939_1000078_pt1 | contig 15452 bp, 11 predicted proteins | sample SalPon2A_A_D1_MG_FD_185714 | JGI IMG/M metagenome (GOLD analysis project Ga0209939, IMG submission 185714) | Soil microbial communities from South San Francisco under conditions of wetland restoration - Salt Pond MetaG R2A_A_D1_MG (SPAdes)... | ecosystem: Environmental > Terrestrial > Soil >...
GGATTCATAACCGTCCTTGCGCACGATCAGTTCATGCTCTTTGGCTGTCAGCGATAGAGTCTGGCTGCCACTGCCCATCGCCCTGCCATTGACCACCACTTCCGCATCTTCAGGAGAGATTGACAGCTGGATCCTGCCAATGATGGCTGTCAGGTCAACATTCAGGCTGGAATGCCCCTCGGGCTCGGTCTGCACCGTGCGTACTGCATTCCGGTAGCCTTCCAGGAAAAGTTCTACGCGATGAGCCTCAAGTGGAGACAGGTCAATGCTGACCGGTGTTGTACCGCGAAATTGCCCACCGACATTTACCTGGGCGCCGGATGGTGACGAACTGACGTCAACCGTCCCATCTGCCACGATCAGCTCAACCAGCGGAAATGTTTCAGTGCTACCTGCCTTGACTGTTACTTCATTTTCCCAGGTTTTGTAACCTCTCAGGGCAATGGCCAACTGTGTTCCGGTCTCCAGCACTTCAGCCGTTAATGGTGTTTGTCCGGCTGAAATTCCGTCAATCAGCACTTCTGCGCCTTCAGGAGAAGAACTGATCTCAAGCTGTCCCCACGCAGGATCAAGAGAAACGTCCATGCTTTGCAGCTGGCCCAGTCCTTCAATCTCGATCTCTTCACGTTTGGGGAAATAACGGTATTTTCGGAATTCGACAATATGAAGTCCCCTGGCAACGTCCTCGATAATTCCGGGAACGTTTCCAACCGGCTCATCGTCGATCAAAACCTCGATGTCTTCCAGTTCTGAGTTGACCTGCAACCGGCCTGGCAGCGGTTCAAGAACCACGTCAATTTCCTGGTTGCGCTCTTTGGTTACTTCGAACGAAGTGTTAGTGGGGTAGTACCCTTCCGCTTCCGCCTCAACCTGGTGCTCGCCCGGCAAAAGCAGGAAATTGTTTCCGATGTTAAAAGAAATTCCACTGACAGAAACACTGGCAGTCTCCGGCTCCAGGCGGAAAATAATTGCCCTTGCCACCAGCAGATATATGAAGATGATGATTGCAACGCTGACCGCTAAGCCAAGCACCAGGTAAGCCGGAGAAAATCGCAGCTGACGTCGCGCACCGCTTTCACCCAGAGGCGTAAATTCAGTTGCGGCCAAAGGCCGCGATTTTTTTTCTTCAACCATATTTTCGGGAAAATCCACTCCATTGTGGTGTCATCCAATCGGTTCCTCGCAACGGACCACGATTGCTTCATCCATTGGCTCGCCGGTAATTGTAAATTCCACCCGAACGTCCCTGAACCCATCACGAGTGCCTGCAGCCACGTAACGACCGGGACGCAAGCGCATTGAAGTTCTTTCAAAGGTACCCAACTCAGCCACCCGGTAAAGCACCACGTGTGTCTGGTTGTCCGAGCGAAACACAACGTCCACCGGTGATGTCGCTCTTTTTAGCAACACATCAAGCTGGTCCACCTGGCCTTGCAGCTTTGGACCACCATTTGAAATTCCCTGCGCATCCCTGAACGCGGACTGCGCAGCCTCATAACCTGATCTGCTTGACAACAAAAGCGGATCTTCGATGTAGGTGACTAACTTCTCATCCAGTTCAGCACGAACACGTGCCGGAAGCAGGCGTGCCCTGGCAGCTGCCAGTGTTGAATCCTCAGCAAGCAGAGACTCATAGATCGCAACTGCACCAGCCCAGTTTTCTGCTGATTCAAGGTCAAGTGCACGGGCCAACTCCTGGTTAACAGAGGACAGGTTTTCGCGATTATCGACCTGTGCCAGCGCCTGCCCGACTGCCGGGTTTCGCGGTTCGATTTCCGCGGCGCTGCGAAATGCGGCCCGGGCACCTTCATAATCGCCGTTTTCAAGTGCAGAAAACCCGCGACTCATCCTGGTTCGGAATGCCCCGCCAGTGATCTCGGCCTGGGCCATCGAAAAACCTTCGTTAGCGCGACTCAGATCTGGGTCGAGATCTCGTGCAAGCTTGTATTCTGATCGTGCTTCTTCAAATCGATCACGCTCAAATGCATGATCGGCTGCCTCAACATGCACAATGACCTGAGGCAGCGTTTCAACTCGCATCTTCAGTTCCTGGACTTCCGGATCGTCCTCATCGATGGCCAGGGCCAGTTCGCTTGCCTGCTGTGCAATATTGAGATTGAGTGATTCAACGGCTGCAAAACCATCCGCCTTGGCCAGGAAAAGTTTTTCATCACCCATCCTGGTCAGGTCTGTCAGCTGGTCGCGTGCCTCCCGGTAAAGCCTCAGCGACTTTTCATAGTTGCCATAGCTGTATTCCTCGTCACCGGTTTCCACCTTTCCCACCGCCGAATGGAAATCGGCCTGGGCCCACGTTTCAACATTTCGTTCGAGCAGTCGGTCACGAACGATCACGATTTCGGCAAGTACCGATTGGGAATCCTGCCGATAACGCGTCAGTTCAGCCGCTGTAGACGGCGCCACTTCATCGGGTGCAGGGGGCGGAAGTTCCTGCAGCTGCTCCTCTGTCGTGTTGGACCACCAGGGTTCAGTCACAAACTGAGGCAAAAAGAATACCGTCACCACCGCGACCACCCCAAGGGTGATCAAGGTAAATTTCTGGGTTTTTGATTGGGTTTTAGATTCGGTTCCCGACATCAAATGTGTTGCCCGAAAGCCTAGTTAATATTTCCGGCGGCCTGAGCCGTTTCTGCACCGGGTACAGTACGTTCCTGCTCGTAAATTCGCAACAGCAGTTCCCGCCATTGGTCATACTGGGCATTGACCGTACCGGTAAGCGTAATGGTCCGATCCTCCAGTGCAATCACCTGGGGCGCAATCACCGCTTCCAGGGATGAACCCATTTCAGCCAGCCGCTCCGTCTGCGCCGCAGCCTTTTGCTTGGTATCCAAACCCTGTTTCAGGACATAGCCACCTGCTGCTGCTGTTGCGGCAGAACCGTCCAGCTGCATCCAGCTGCTGGCCTGGGTGCGGCCGTAGATACCAGCAATGATGGCGGCAACTCCGGCAATCATCTGCCGGTTCCCGCGTTTTTTCAGTTGCCTGGCCTTCACCACAGAGTCGTAGGACACCCGCCTGAACTCCTGGTAAGGCATGTGCATCTGGCGTGAGAATGTATCGTAGTAATCCTGCATGGTGTCGACATAAAGGTAATCACGTTCACGAATCTTGTCGACGCGTTCCAGGATGCTGTCGTTTTCGGCTGGCAATCGTTCAATCATCAGGTAACCATTGCCATCTTCAGCGATATAGTCTTCAAAAGCTTCCGGCGAAAAATCTTTTGCAAAGCGCAATTCGGAAATCTGTCGCAAACGGACTGCTTCTTGTGTGCTCATTTTCTCACGCGCTTCGAGGACATCATTTGCGATTTCAGTGAAGACGTTCTGGAAGGGGTCAGATGCGATCTTGAGGCGCCGGTCATATGTGTACTTGCCGACCACCTGCTTGTGTCGGCTCTTGAGCCACTGTTTTCCGCTGGTATCAAACACCTGGATCTCCAGATCCAGCGTTTCACCATCTGACTGCATGATCGTTCCGGTCACGTAAAGATCCATCACGACATCAGTCTTTGGAATAACCCGAATGGCGCCCCAGGCACCGGACTTTTCCATCACCTTGGCCAGCTGATTTGAGAAATAAATCGATTCCGCGTAACGCACTTCCGGAAAAACCGTGTCATCTTCATCAGTGAGATAAAGGCCATCGTCGAGGGGTGGAATACCCACATCGAGCAATGCTTCCGGTGGAATTGGCTGTGATGGCGTTTTGATTGGCTCAATCGTCGATGTCGTGACCTTGTCTACCGCTGCATGAACGTTACTGAAAGCCAGCAACACCGAAAACAGTGTCCCGAGGCTGACGAGTTTTATAGTTTGTGCCATGTAAGTTTTCATATTTTATCTTTCACCACTGATGCGCCGGTATTCATCCCAGAGTTTTTCCCGCAGGACAGGATCTTCCTCATTCATTGCGGCATCACGAATCTGCCGCAGCACGATATCGTCGTTTCGTCCATCTCCTATGTCTTCAGGTACTTCGATTGGTTCCATCTCAGATTGTTCACTCCCACCTGCAACTCCTGAGACATCCCGGTTCGACGACTGCGCTCCGCCACCAGCCCCGGAGCCGGATCCACCGGCACTGTTTTCACTTTGAGACTCCTCACCCTCATCGGCCCCGCCTTCTCCCTGCTCACCGCCACCGGCCTGGCCGGAGTTTGAGCTTTCGCCTTCTCCTCCGCCGGAACCACCTGGTGCGCCACCTTCAGCGCGTTGTGCAATGTCCTGATTCTCACCGGAACCACCGCCTTCGCCGCCGCCTTCACCGCCTTCTCCATCCTCGTATAGCGGCTCTCCACCCTCACCACCGGAGCTTCCACCACCAACCGGGTCCAGAATATCAATTTGTTCCTGCCCGCCACCACCGGCACCGCCGCCGATTGATTCTTCGAAATCTCCAAGTGATTCTTCAAACTGCTCATCAAGGCCACCGCCGCCTTCGCCACCCATTTCCCCTGAAGGCCATGGCAATTGTTCACCTGCTGACATACCACCGCCTGATGATCCGCCGCCCTGCGACCCGCCACCCTCGGACCCGCCACCTTCGGAACCACCTTCGGAACCACCACCCTGTGATCCGCCTCCCTGGGAACCACCTTGTGAGCCGCCTTGCGATCCACCCTGCGATCCGCCTTGCGAACCGCCCTGCGATCCGCCTTGTGAACCCTCTGACCCCTCTGATCCCTGGCTGCCTTCAGATCCCTGGGACTGCCCCTGAGATCCTTGTGAGCTCGAACTGGAGCTGGAGGGACTGCCGGATTGTTTCTGGGGCATGGAACAGGACGCAAGTAATAGCAGCGTCAGAGCAAGGAAAATCAGCCTTGTGAAGTTCATGATGTCCTCTCCTCTGTCCCCGGCTCCTCTTCCGGATCCAATTGAATTGTGTGTTGCCAGATAAAGCCCTCGGTGGTGACCGCTTTGCCACCCCTGAGGCTGGGCCGAAATGGCGTGTCCTGGACCGTCCTCCGGATTTCAGTTTTATGCTTGTCCGTCATTCCTTCCGGGGGATTCAGAATCTCGACATACCGGACATCACCGATGCGGGTTACGGTCATCGAAATGTCAATGTTGGTTGACCCGTCTTCCATGGGCATACCTTCAACAGAAGCATCTGACACATCGGTGAATTCCATGGGTTTAGGCTGGCCAAGATACTCGTCTGCAAGTTCGGCATATTCCGGGCTGGCTGCCAGGACCTGGTAGGCCTCCTCGTACAGCACTCTGGCAGCACGGTATTTCTCGAAATACAGGCTCCAGTCTGCCAGGTCGGCCAGGGCTTCAGCATGGTCAAGTGGGGTCTTGGTCTCGTCGTTTTTGACCAGTTCAAGATACGCCCTGAAGGCATCACGGCCTTCCTTGTAATGTTCTCGCATTGACAGATCGTCATAACCCGGTGTAATTCGATAAGGAACGTCACTGGCGACCACAACACGAGGGTCAATCCAGTCATCCTCGGAAATGGCAAAGCGCATGGCTTCAAAATGTGACTCAGCCAGTCGACGATAGGATGTTGCAGCTTCTTCGACACTCAAACCATTGGTGAGCTCATGAATATCAACCATGGCTTCGGAGATGTCGATAAACTTCAGGTAATCCTTGTAATCTGATTCGTCTACATCAAGCGGCCTTGCTGTGTGATACCACTCGTATATCCGGTTATACACGGGATAAAGTTCAGAACTCCCTTCACCGAAATATTGTTCGTTGATGAATCGAATATTTCCGATGATTTTGTCGGCCTGTTTTGGCTCATCCAAAATCGTTTCAATATTGGCAATCAGGTACAAAAGGTTGGTTTGTTCCGGGCTGTTTGGTCCTGAATTGACTCGAACCACCATGACGCCACGGTGATAGGCATCCCGGGCATCTTCAAATTCACCATCTTTCATGAAGACTTCACCCAGGCCCATATACAAATCTGATAGTTCAGTTGCATACGGACCGTAATCCTCTTCCAATCGATCTATGGCATCAAGGTAGGGCGTGCGGGGGTCCTGTGGCACAACAAAGGTGGCATTTCCGTCTTCATCGTATTGCAGGTAAGGGTTATCAGTTTCACCCGGATCAACCAGTTCGTCTTCCGTCTCACTTGCCAGCGCGGCAGCGCAGGAGAATACACAGGCGAAGAAAATCGCCAGGCGCCAGTGACACTGCCCTGGTGTCGCTTTTTCGCGTTCGATGGTCGCGTTTTTCTGTTCTCTGATCACGGACTCCCGACCGTTACAACACTGCCCATAGCTTACACCCGATGCCACCTGATTTGTTAATCAGGAATGATGAACAACAAGCAAAACGAGATAGCCTGAAAGGAGTGCACAAAACCTAACCTCAGGCAACAACTCCCGATATACAGTTGACCCGGAAACTGATCGAAAACTTGCGCATCTATATTATGTGAATGAAATGACCCTTCAGGACGAAATCGTTATTGACTGCCCTTACTGCGGTGAATCGCTCTGGATCCTGGTTGATCCTTCGATTGAATTTCAGGAATACGTTGAAGACTGCCAGGTTTGTTGCCAGCCGATCGAGATCGTCGCAGTGTGCGAACCCGGGCTTTCGCCTGCCGTGAAGGCACGCCACCAGGACGAAGTCTGAACAAGTGGTTGATTCATGGCCATTTGAAGACCGGTATCCGGGCTTGCGGTCAGCTGCTTTCGACTGGCTCGGATTCTTCGATCTGCTCAAGCAGATTGATGGCGACTCCAACAAAGTCGGTATCAGTGATAATCCCCACCAGTTTTCCATCATCAACCACCGGAAGACACCCGATTTTATGCCGCTCAAGAAAAAGTGCTGCTTGCCTGAGGCTGGCACCTGGCTTGACGGTCGCTATTTCTGTGACCATGACATCTCCCACAGGTATTTCAGATGCCCGAATCTTTTCGTCGGGATTTCTCAAGAGAGAATCTGTAGCGGCGAGCACATCTGAACTGGTCAGGAGTCCAACAACCCCCCCCTGCTCATCAATAACGGGCAGGTGACGTATACGGTTTTCACGCATCAGTGTCCTGGCAGAGTCGAGGTTGGCAGTGACTGGTACGGTAATCAGGTCGGTGGTCATGATGACCTGCAGATCAAACATGGACGGCTCCTTGCCAAAAAATCTGGCGATCAAAAAAAACAAAGCGATAGTGAATCTGTTATTCCTTTGCACCAAAGGCCAGATCACCAGCATCCCCAAGACCAGGAACGATATAGGCTCGCTGGTTGAGATCCGGGTCAACATCGGCCAACCACAAGGATGTGTTCTTTGGCAGAGATCTTTGAGCAAAACGAACTCCGGCTTCACTGGCAATCACAGCTGCGACATGAGTATGGGCCGGTGTTCCCCTGGCAAGTAGTGCCTTGTAAGCCAGCACCATCGATGACCCGGTCGCAAGCATCGGGTCACAAAGAATTACCGTCCTGCCCTCAACGGAGGGGCTGGAAAGATACTCAATCTCAACTTCAAACTCGTCCGCACCGCCCTCGTGCTTTCTGTAAGCCGAAATGAAGGCATTATCTGCGTGGTCAAAGTAATTTAAAAAACCCTGGTGGAAGGGCAGCCCTGCCCTGAGAATTGAAGCAATCACGGGTTGCTCTTTCAGAACTGAAACCTTTGCCGTTCCCAGCGAAGTGCTCACATCACGGTCAGAATATGGCAGTTCTTTACTGATTTCGTAGGCAATGATCTCGCCGGTACGTTCGATGTTTCTGCGAAACCGCATTCGGTCCTGCTGAACCTCACGATCCCGGATTTCGGCCAGGATCTGGCTCAGAAGCGATGGTTTTTCACTTAGTCGATGAACGTGAGTCTTCATATCTCAATGATAGGTCCAAAACAGGGCTGCCGCGTCTGGTCTCAAGAATCCTGAACGACAACCTCTTTGCATACTCGCTTGAGTCGCTGTCCTGTTTGATTGGTCCGGACTGTTTCACAAACGCGCTTGGTTTTCGGGCCACTGTTTCCATCTTCGTTTGCAGCCTGATCTGAATCTTTGGTCTGGCTTGATGAGCAAGCGGCCATTAACGTGGCCAGGATCGTAATGACTAACAGGTTTTTCATGGGACAATTTTCCTCGTTTCACAAAAGAAAACGGACCGATAAAAGCAGGTCCGCAGGGGTTATAAAATTAATACTCGCGAAATAATATAAGCATTAATCAGGAAACGAGCAACCATCCCCGGCCTGGGATCAAACAAGCATCTGCTCCTCGAGAAGGGCAGCAGCCTCAGATCCAACCAGTGTAGTGACCAGTGAAAGCGAAAACTCCATGGCCGTGCCAGGCCCACGACTGGTCGTGATATTGCATTCGGTTACAACCCTGTCGCTTGAAAATATGGTCGAGTCACCAAACCGATCTTCAAACCCCGGATAACAGGTAGCGGTATGATCATCCAGGACACTGGTGGACGCCAACACTACTGCGGGTGCTGCACAGATTGCAGCAATATGCCTGCCTGCTGCATGCATTTTTTCGAGATAACCCTTCAAAGCTTTTGAATTTGCGAGATTATCTGCTCCTGGAAGACCTCCCGGCAGCACAACAGCATCAACCAGGTCAACGATATCTTCAATGTCTGTATCGGCTTGTACTGTTATCCCATGGGCGCCGGTTATGCTGAGGCCATCCACACCAGCGACCACGACTTCCACTTCTGCTCGCCGCAGGACATCAATGGATGTTATGGCCTCGATCTCCTCGAAACCTTCGGCCAGAACGATCAAAACTTTTTTATTCATAACGGGCAAATATTATCAGTAACTTCCAGGGCAAAATTGATGTCGGGCAATTTTAGTGCGAATAGCACCCACTGGTTACAAACGGTATTTCGCACTTCTAAAACGGAACAGGCCGCTCCCCAAACGGGGAACGGCCGTGTTATTCATCCAAAACAGCCCTTCAGGCTAAGGCTTCAGGTTACTAAGCGGAATCCGTTTCCGGCTCTTCATTCCTCGACCGTGGCCCCTTGCCGAACCAACCCAACACCCTGTCACGTCCATTTGCGGTTGTGCGACCAATGTCGACACCGACGGTGTACATTGCCGGAACCAGGAACAGGGTGACAAAAAACGCAAGCGCTACACCGAATGCCAGCGATATCACCACTGGTTTAAGAAAAGCGGCCTGAATAGAGCGCTCCAGCATCATCGGCGTCAGACCAACAATAGTGGTGACCGTGGTCAGCAGGATCGGCCTGAACCTTTCAACGCCGGCATTGACCACTGCCTGGTAGGGATCCTGTCCCTTGTTCCTTAGTCGATTGCAGTAATCCATAAGGACCAGGTTGTCATTGACGACCACCCCCGCGGCCGCTGCAATACCAAAGTAGCTGAATATGGCCATGGTCTCATTCATTGCCAGATGGCCAAGGATGGCGCCCACGAATGCAAATGGAATCGCAACCATAATCAGAATGGGTTGCGAGTAGCTCTTGAACGCAACCGCGAGCATCGCGTACATGGCAAACAACGCAATCATGTACTTTCCGGTGACTTCCTTGATAAAGCGCTTCTCGCCTTCAGCCTGGCCGACCGAGCCTCGGGAAATCCCCGGGTAACGTTGTTCCCACTCGGGGAAAAAGTTTTCCTCCAGGTCATCCATGATGTCATCACGAACATTTTCCTTCAGATCCGCACTGACCCTGGCAGCACGATTTCCGTTCCAGCGCTGGATTCGCTTGATCCCGGGTGTATATTCCAGGTCAGCCACTGAAAGCAGCGGTACCGCACGTCCATCGGGCATACGAACCCGGAAGTCTTTAAGACTCTCAATAGAACGGCGCGATTCGGTCGGGTAACGAACCTTGACCTTAACGTCCTGCCCACTTCTGGGCAAACGTTGAACTTCTTCGCCAAAATACGCCTGGCGCACCTGCCGATTCACTTCAGCAAGCGTCAAACCGAGCTTGGTTGTGCCTGGCTTCATGGTCAGGCGAATCTCATCGGATGCGCCTTCAAGATTGTTACGAACGTCGTACATCGCCTCGTAGGTTCGAAGCTGGTTTTCCAGGTCCTGTGTTGCAGTTCGCAATACCTCCAGATCCGGGTGACGAATAGATAATTCGAAATCAGGATCGTTATTGTTGAAGGTGTAATTGACCGAAACTTCCTTGGCGTCAGGAACGTCCCCCATCAATTCACGCAATCGGATGGCGGCATCTTTTGCCGACATGTCTCGCACCTCTGGTGGTGCCAGTTTCACGATCGCAATAACACTGTCGCGACGAGAACGCGTATACCAGTTTTCAATCAGTTCTCCCTGGCCATCGGTACGCTGATTGACCTCATCCTCGAGTGCAAGCTGCGCCTCCTGCAATTGTGCAAGTACTTCCAGGGCTCTGCTGTAAGGAGCGCCCTCAGGCATCACAACATTGATATACATCTGGTCGGATTCGATCTCCGGCATGAAGCTCTTCTTGATGTATCCGCTGCCAAACAATGTAAATCCAAGAATGGTGACAAAAATGAATAAAGCGAGCGTCATGTAACGGTGGTTAACCGCGGCCCTGGCAAAGCCTCGATAGCGCATATGAGCAAACTTGGTAATCCCGTTTGCGATTTTCATCTGGAAGTGACCGAAACGTCCGACCTTGTCGTAGTTTCGCGGCTTCATCTTGGACAAATGCGCCGGCAGAATGAAAAGGGATTCGACCAGGGAAAACGCAAGAGCCAGGATCACTACCCAGGTGATGTGGCGGGTAAATTCGCTGGTTGAGTTGTCCAGGAAGATCCAGGGCAGGAAAGCAATGATGGTTGTAATTACGCCAAAGACAACCGGCTTGGCAACCAGCATGGTTCCCTCAACCGCCGCCTTGACTGTGTCGTTGGTGTCATGCCCCTTTGTATGAATACCCTCACCCACGACGATCGCATCGTCTACAACGATTCCGAGCACCAGCAGGAACGCGAAAGTGGAAAGCATATTCAGGGAAACGCCCACCGTACCCAGGAACACGAATGCACCCGCGTAAGCTGTTGCGATACCCACGGCAACCCAGAATGCGACAATGGGACGCAGGGTCAGCAAAAGGACGAACATCACCAGCAACAGGCCCATGAACGCTGATTTTCCAATGGTCTGCATACGACCATTGAATTCATCGGCACCGTCATTCCAGAGCGTTAGCTTTGCGCCTGCTGGCAGGGTGGCCTGGCGGCTCTCAATCCACGCTTTCGTGGACTCGGAAGCAGTCACGATGTCCATGATCTCGGTGGTCTGAAACTGCAATAACACCGCCGGCTCGCCGTTCATGGTGGCAAGGATTGGCTCGTCTTCGAATCCGTCAACGACAGTCGCAACATCACCAACGCGAATCGTGCCGCCGTCTGGCGTCTGACGAACAATAATGTTTGAGAATTCAGCCTCGGTGTCCGCCTGGTTTCGAACCTTCAACTGGTAGGCACCCACCTCCGTACGTACCGTCCCGGATGACTGGTTAATTGAATTCGCGCGAATGGCTTCGGCCAGTTCAGAGAAGCTCATGTTGTAGCGCCTGAGGGCCTCTTCGCTGACTTCAATTGTGACTTCTTCGGAACGAACGCCAAACAGTTCCACGATTGAAACGGCTGGCAATTGCGCGGCTTCACGTCTTAATTGTTCAGCCAGGCGCTTGAGTTCCCGTTCACCCAGGTCACCATGGACTGCGACCCGCATAAATTCATTGCGGTTGACCCACTGGACCACGCGGGGTTCTTCGATATCCCTGGGCAGCGTGGTGATGCCGTCCATTCGGACTTTCACTTCATTCATGAAGCTGGGGAAATCGACCGAGGAACTGGCTAGCACACTGATCTCGGCAAAACTTTCACCTGCCGTCGAACGAATCCACTCAATAGAATCCATATCGCGCATCGATTCTTCGATACGCGCCACGATCTGGTCTTCAACTTCCTGCGGCGTTGCCCCCGGCCAGGCAATATTGATTTGCAGCCCCGGAAACCGCACCTGCGGATCCATTTCGCGCTCCAGACCCATGAAGCCGATGATTCCGGCAACGAAAATACCAATCATGGCGAGATTGGCTGCAACCGTGTTACGTGCCCACCATTCGATTAATTTATGCATAGCAAATGCCCGTTGTTTTGCGCTGAACGATTCTGATTACTGGCTTGACGCCAGTGTTTCTTCTTTCCTGACAGCCTGAACCTGCATGCCATCAACCGCCGCGGGAATGGTTGAAGTGACAACCTGCTCACCGGCTTCTACACCACCCGCGAGAACAACCCGCTCCTCCGAAGTAGACAAAACATCCACCTTGCGGATTTCAAGACGCTCTTCATCGTTAATGACATAGACTTCGTCATCTTTGCGCAGGGCCAAACGCGGAATCGTGAAGGCCTGCTGCACTGCACTTCCGTCGATCTCAGCAGTAACAAAAAGGCCAACAGCCAGAGGCATAGTGGAACCGTTGGTGATGCTGTACGGATCTTCTACCTCCGCAAATGCGTAAATCAGCCGTGTTTCCCGGTCAACTGCCGCCTGTGTGCGGACAATACGTCCTTTCCAGTTGTAGTCACGCTGTCCAACACTGGCTCTGAGGGTTACGGCCGGCGCGCTTTCACGGCTTTCGGCCACAAATCCCAACGGCAGGCCAAGCTCAAACAGTTGCGTATCTGTCAAAGGCAGGCGAATCTCAATGGTGTCAGTGGAAAAGACCGTACCCAGAGATTCTCCGGGCGTCACGTACTGACCGAGTCCGACGTCCTTGACGCGAACACGTCCCTGGAAAGGCACCTTGATGTTGGTGCGTGCAAGGTTGACCCGTGCTTCGGCCAGTTGTGCTTCAGCAGACAAAATCATGGCCCGGGCTTCTTCAACCTGGGGCTCATTCAATGCGAAAGGAGTTGGTGTCTTGTCTGATTTCTTGACCTTCCATTCATCACGCTTGATTTCGGCATTCGCTAATTCCCGCTCGAGAATGGTCTTCGCAGCAGCGACCTGCGCTTCAGCTCGTGTGACTGCGAATTTATAGTCGGTATCGTCAATCTTGATCAGGGTGGTGTTCGGGTTAAATTCAGCGCCTTCTGCGAATTCACTGGCCACGTGCACAACGCGCCCGGCAACCTGAGAGACAAGTTCAATCTCCGTCTTGGGGCGAACTTCACCCTGGGTTTCGACATGGAGCAAAACTGATTCAGACTTGACGTCCTCTACGTAAAGTGAAACCAGTCTAAGCTCATCTTCCTTCTTATCCGGAGGTGGCTTGGAAGCTGTCAGGCCCATCGCTACCACGACCGCCGCTACGACTACGAGCAGGGGTGCTGCAAATTTCAGAAACTTTTTCACTGTGTGTCCTCTTTTCCGCGACCGGTAAATTATTTGTTATGAGATAGGTGTTTGGATGTCCTATCACACTATTAGACGTTGATCGGCGGGATTAGGTTACTCACTGTCAACGATTTGAACATGGCCCAAAAGTCAGTGGTGCGATTAAAAGAGAGAAAAACGGGTCTGGTAGCTGAAAGATGCGGAACCAATTGATAAATAATGGTTTAAAAAGGAAAAACAAACTAATGCCCCATGCCGGCGCTGATTCACTGAACTAGAATTGCCGGCCTGATCACCTGGCAGGATTGCATTTTTTCACCTGAAAGAGCAAGTAACATTCAGCATATGAACATAAAACAAAGGTACAGAATATGAAGAACCTCATCGCTCTATTGGCGCTGGCCGCACTGATCGCGGCTTGTAAACCGACTGTGGAAGTTGAAACAGTCGAAACCGTCGAAACGAACAGCACCGAACCTGCGGACAAGGTGGCTGAAGCAACGACTGAAGAACTGAACTCGGGTGTGCTCACAGATTACATCGATCGCAATGTTCGCCCCGGCGATGATTTCAATCTCTATGTGAATGGCGCCTGGATGGCAGATGCCGAAATACCTGCTGACCGGGCCAGCAATTCAGTCGGCCTTGAGGTCCATGAAAGAGCAACGGAAGATGTTCGGGTCATTATCGAGGAATCGGCCGAGGGCGACTTTCCCGAAGGCAGCGATGAACAGAAAGTTGGCGATCTGTATGCCTCATATCTCGATATGGAAACCAGGAACAACCTTGGTGCTTCTCCCCTGGAGAGGGATTTCGAGCAGATTGATGCACTGGAGAATTACACTGATCTCGCGGTTTACTGGGCGGAAGTCAACAAGTATGGGGTGAGCCTGCCTTTTACGCTTCAGCAATATGCTGATTTTAAAGATCCCAACACTTACATGATGTACACCTGGCAGGGCGGTCTCGGCCTCCCGGATCGCGAGTATTACTTTGATGACAGCGAGCGCGGTTTGGAAATTCGCGAAAAATATATCGCTCATATCGAAAGCATGCTTGACCTGGCGGGTATCGAAGATAGTGGAGAGGCTGCCGCAATGATCCTGGCGCTGGAAACACGCATCGCCGGCGAACACATGTTCAAGGAAGATCTCAGGGACAGAACGGCGCTGTACAACAAAATCCCGCTTGATGAACTCACAGACGTCATGCCTGACTTCGCCTGGCAGGAATATCTGGATGTTGCCGGCATCAGCCACATTGATGGCCTGGTCGTCACACAGCTTGATTACACGAAAGCGCTGAACGAGATACTGACCAGCACTTCAATGGATGACTGGAAAACCTACCTGAAGTGGGCTGTGATCAATTCTTCCGCCGCTGTACTCAGCGAGGAACTCGACAAGCAGAATTTCGAATTCTATGGCAGGACTCTAAACGGGATTGAGCAACAACTGCCCATGTGGAAACGGGCGGTGGCGCGAATCAACGGGAACCTTGGGGAAGTGGTCGGCAAGGTTTATGTCAGCCAGCATTTTCCTCCCGAGGCCAAAGAGCGCATGGAAGAACTCGTACAAAACCTGATACTTGCATACGAGCAAAGCATCAAGGAACTCGACTGGATGGGCGAAGAAACACGCGCCCAGGCCCTGGACAAACTTTCCAAGTTTACGCCGAAAATCGGCTATCCCGATGAATGGGAGGATTACGGTTCACTGGTAATCTATGAAGACGACCTTTTTGGCAATCTTCGTCGTTCTTCGCTGGTCAACTACGATAAGGACATTGCGCGTCAGGGTGATCCTGTAGATCGCGGGGAGTGGGCAATGACCCCTCAGACGGTCAACGCCTACTACAATCCACCACTAAACGAGATCGTGTTCCCGGCAGCCATTTTACAGCCACCCTACTTTGACCTCAGCGCAGAGGATGCAGTGAACTACGGCGCCATCGGTGCGGTGATCGGCCATGAGATTGGCCATGGTTTTGATGATTCCGGCAGCGCCTTTGACGGAGACGGAGTATTGCGTAACTGGTGGACGGATGAAGACCGCGCCGAATTCGAACGGCGAACCGCCAGGCTGGTTGATCAATACGCTTCGTTCCAACCGTTTGAGGATCTTTCCGTGAACGGAGAGTTTACGCTGGGTGAGAACATTGGCGACCTGGGCGGGCTGGCGAT
>Ga0209939_1000083_pt1 | contig 15189 bp, 14 predicted proteins | sample SalPon2A_A_D1_MG_FD_185714 | JGI IMG/M metagenome (GOLD analysis project Ga0209939, IMG submission 185714) | Soil microbial communities from South San Francisco under conditions of wetland restoration - Salt Pond MetaG R2A_A_D1_MG (SPAdes)... | ecosystem: Environmental > Terrestrial > Soil >...
AGGCTGAATTCGAAGGTTGCCGAATTTCGAGGGCCACGTTGAGGGATGCCTTTCAGAAACCCGTCGTGAATACATCCCTGTAGACTCGGATGCGGCTTCCCTGCCGCATACGGTTTCTGAAAGGCATCCCCCAACGCGACCCATACGTGGGTTCGAGACTGAACTCTGAGCCTCTAGCGATCGTTGTTGTAAAGAGCGTTGGCGTGGCACCCAACGCTCAGCTTTCGGTGTAAAGGGCTTCTTTAAAAAACCGTATGATTCAGGGACGAATCATCCGAGCGTACAGGGATGTATTTACAGCGTGTTTTTTAAGAAGCCCTTTACGCCGGAAGCCAGTAACTGGCCAATAGAATTACATTGAGGTGCTCGTCAATGTCGGAGTTTCGGCATCAGGGCCGCTGTTGTTTGAAGACTTGTCTTCGTTTTCTGCCAGCGCTTTCACTTCCACATCCTGCGCGCCGCCCTCATTAATATCTAATGCGATCATCGCGTCGCTGAACAGCTCCGGCTGAATATCGCCAATCAGGTTAATCACCACCGCTTCGGATTCACCGTCACTGGTCAGCAGGGTCATCCCATGCACTTCACTGCCGGATGACTTTAGCATCAGGTGCGTCCGTTCGTTTTCCTGCTGAACAAGCATGACTGATTGCCAGCCATCCACTTCTAGGTTCTCTTTCATACGGTCCATCTTGATGGCGACTTTCGAGGAGTCACCATCGATTTCATAAACCCTGATCCGGACACCGTCCAGAGAGCGCAACAGCGCCACAGTCTCCGGATCGTCCTCGATGTGCCTGGCGGCAAACCGAAGCAGGGTTGGACCCATTGAAAAAGCGAACTCCCGGTCGGTATCCCATACTCCCGGGGACTCAAAATTCGCAAACCCGGGCTCCCCGCGTGGCGCGGTAAGCCCACAAGCCGTGACCGCCAGCATCATCGCGAGGACGCAGGAAGTTTTGCAGGCATTCATGAGCTTAATCATCGCCATTGATTTCCACACCATTGATCTGAATGTCGTTCACATCGACTTCAAAATGGTCCATCAGGCGGGCAAGCTCAGCCGGGTCAAGAAAACCGATGACGTTGATAAACACCGCCTCGTCCGGCTCAACAGCCATCACGGTGATTCCTTCAATCAGGTCGTCATTGAGTTTCATGAAAATCCTGACCTGCTCGTCCGTGGAGTTGACGCTGACAACCGACTCCCAGCCACTGCCGGACAAGCTGGAAGACACGTTCCTGACGAGATCAATCGCTCCATCTGCCAGTTGATCCGTTTCAAACACCCGCACCCGAACACCGTCAAGACGGCTGAACAGGTTGGCAACTTCAGGATCTTCATTCGTTGTGAATGCGCTGACAAAACTGAGCAACCCTTTACCAACGGCTATTTCGACATTGGGCTCTCCGAAAATATCACTGAGCTGTCCAAAATCAACATAGCCAGGAAAAGCCTTGAGTTCGTCTTCCTGGGCCCAGGCTGTGCTGGCCGCCAGTGTGAGGCAGGCAATACCTGCCATCGTGATAATAAATTTCTTCATGAGCTTTCCTCCTGCTCAGTATGGTTTGTGTAAGGCATATAGCGGGAAACGTTTTCAGTGATGCCACTGCTCAGTTCCTTTGCCAGTTCAGATTCAATTTGTTGACCGGCTCGTTGGCCGATACGGTCGAGATAGGCGAATGCAATGGCCACCTCCTGTTGGGCCTTCAGAATTTCCGCCTCTGTGTATTCGGGTCCCTGTGGTTGTGACCGCATCATGGTCATCGCGATAACGAGTACCGGAATCGCTGCCAGCGCGCCTGCCGGAATCCAGCGCGGCAGACCAAACCAGCTTCCGGCTTTGCGTGGTTCCGGTAGCGGCCGTTCTGTATCAGGGATCTCGGCCAGCCGGGTCCGGAGAGATTCCGGTGCACGCTCGATCTGAAGATCATCCAGGCGGGCCTGCAAGGCATGGGCATCGATAATGGCCTGTGCCAGAGCAGCGTTAGTCTCGGCTTCACGTTTCAGCTCGGCGACTTCGTCTTCACCAAGTTCGCCATCGAGCAGATCGTTGATCCGTGCTTCCCAGGTTTCATTGATGTTGTTGTGATCAGTCATTTAACTTTTCCTGCTTTCAGTTCTTCTATCCAAACAATCATTGTTTCCTTGTCATCCCGGAAGCGCTTTTGCGCCCCATCGTCATCCCGGAAGCGCTTTAGCGCCCCATCGTCATCCCGGAAGCGCTTTAGCGCTATCCGGGATCAGGCCCGCAATGGTGCGAGCTCTTCTCGTAGCTGCTTTCTCGCCCGGTGCAGGTAGACTTTTACCTGCGACATGCTCAGGTCCAGCGTGCCTGCTACCTCGGCATAACTGTGTTGCTGGACGTCCCTGAGAACCACCAGTGAGCGATACGGCTCATTCAGTGCCTCTATGGCAGCCTTGAGACGTCTTCCGGTATCACGCTGCTCGAGGTCCTCCATCGGTCCAGGTGCATCGCTTGCCTCAGCCTGGCCCTGCAAATCGCCTTCCGGCTTCCGGCGTCGGATTCGGTCAAGGCACCCGTTGCGTATCACTCTCATCAACCAGGGTTTGGCTTTCTCCTGGTCGATACGGTCCTGGTGATGCCAAAGCTTTACGAAAGATTCCTGGCAGACGTCCTCGGCTTCAGCATGATCACGCAACATGTAACGCGCCAGCGTCCATGCCTGATCCTGGTATTCCTCTACCCATTGACGAAACTGCTTACTCATCTCATGAGCATATACGCATGAAGTAAGATTTTGTTACAGCGAGATGTTCCGGGTGGGCGTGCTACGCGCGTTCAGGTGCTGCTGAGATCAGTTAGGAAAAATTTAGTTGAAAAGGGCTGCAATTCAGCCTGCGACAAAACGTTTCGGAATATTTTCGTATCAATTTAGTCTGCCCCGCGTAGAGAGTTTTCATGACCACACCTAGTCTTTTTACTGACACCAGCCGCAAAAATTTTACTCGCAGTAAGGAGCAACATATGTCGAACAAACTTGATTTCTGGCAATGCATACTCATCAGCATTGTGCTTGCAGGCGCTTCCACGACAGTGCTGGCACAACACTCAAGCAAGGCCAATGCTCACTACCTCTGGGACCCAAATGCGGTTGTCGGGCAAACCACTTTGGATCGCAGCCCTGAGGGACTCAAAGCAAGCTTCAAACTGAACACAAATGCAAGCTACAACGGCCAGGTCCTGACGCTCTGGATCGTGGTGTTCAACACACCGCAAGGTTGCCTGACAAACCCATGTGGCGCAGCTGACCTTGAAAACCCGGAAGCAGCAGGGGATTTCCTTTACGGTGGAGGCACGATCACCAACGACAATAAGGCAGAGTTCGCCGGCAGCCTCGCAACGGGTGACTCATCAGGTTCGGGCTGGATCGAATTTGGCTTCCCCGAATTCGCGCTGGGCCTGACGGATCCGGAAAATGCAGAAGTTCACTTGCTGCTTCACAGCCATGGCCCCGCCAGCAGTGGTACTGACCTGGGTGACCAGATTTCATCCTATTTTGGCGGTTGCACGGTTTTCCTGGGGGACGCAGCCGGGTTTGCTCTTGGTCCGGAAGATGTGCCGGATGAGGCAGGAGAGTGCTCAACTACAATTGTATCAATTCACATGCCCTGATCATGGTGTACCGGTTCAGCGCAACCTGGTTAACTCTCACGTGTCGTCATAGGGTCCGCGCAAGCGGGCCCTGGCTCGTTGAGTCGAATCGGTAGAGCTCCGGATGTCGTTCCAGATGATCACGCAACCTGGCCACAACCTGTCGGTTAAAATCATCCTTCAGAAGTTCTTCAGTGGCCTCCAAAAATGGAGGCCAGCGCTTATCGGCATGTAAGTTTTTTAACAGTGGTGTGTTTCTCAGACCCGCCAGTTCTGACCGCAAGGACCAGTTGAGCGGTTGCTCCGGCAAGGTTTGTATTGCCAGATCCAGCGATTCAAAAGCAGCGTCGAGATCACCGCGCATGGCGTACACGGTGGCCAGGCGGAAGGCCCCCACCTCGGCTGGCAAAGACACAAGCCGCTGTAGCGCCTTTTCGGCAGATTCGTAATCACCCTGCATGTGACCCTGAATGGCAAGCGTTAAATCCAGGTCCGGTCCCGGCTTTATTGCGGCCATCAACTCCCTGGCTGATTCGAGGTCTCCCTGGATGATCCTGATCCATGCAAGCGTCCGGCTCTCCCGCCTCCCTGGATCCGGGATCAGGTCAATTGTTTGCGTCAGGACATCCTCCGCTGCTTCAAGGTGATTCATGCTGAAGAGAAAGATTGCAAGATTGGCTCGAAGAGAGGCGCTCAGAGGGTCGAGGGCGACAGCTCGCCTCATAAACGGCAGGGCAAGCGTCGCCTCTCCTGATTCGAAAGCAACCCCGGCCATCATCGCCTGGACCACCGCATGGTTATGTCCCAGCGGCATGGCTCGCTCAATAAAATTCATGGCTTCAATCGTATTGCCAACCTCCAGCTTTATGTACGCCATCCGCCACAATGCTTCCGGGTTTTCTGGATCATGCAACAGGGCCTGATTCAGGGCATTCTGGATCAATACAGTGGCTTCGTCCGGACCAAGACGCACCTCTGGTGAGAGGTTCCGGGCGCTCATTCGCAGATTGATTGTGGCCGCCAGGGACGCCCATGCATCGGCGAACCCCGGATCGATCTCCAGTGCGCTTTCGAAACTGGTCTGCGCCCGAAGGATGTCACCCTCGCTGCGACGGCCGTAGAACAAACGTCCACGTGAATAGGCCTCCCAGGCCTCTGGCGCCGGTGTGTTCACAGCACGGTAATCACCCTGATCCCCATCACCCACCAATTGCACATGCAGCACATTTGCCAATTCCCGCGCAATTCGATCCTGCATCTCGAAAATGTCGCCCATCTGCTCCTCATAAGTTTCTGACCAGACATGGGCGCCGGTTTGGCCATCGACCAGCTGAGCGGTCACCCGCACCCGCTCGCCCGACCTGCGAACACTGCCTTCCAGCACATGCGCAACATTGAGTTGTCTTGCGATGATCCTGACATCCGGGGCTTCTGGCTTGAAAGAGAACGAGGAGGTTCTGGCAATCACGATTAATTCCTGTGTTTGCGCGAGCAGATTCAGGATTTCCTCGGCAATCCCATCGGCCAGAAATTCCTGGTTCCCCGACTCGCTCATATCGGCAAACGGCAGTACAGCAATTGAAGAGGGTGGTGGTTCCCAGTCACCTGCCTGAGGTATCACCGTGACAACGTCGGACCCGGCGCGCCACCAGGTGGCCGCTATGGCAAGGGCCAGGAAAACCAGTGCAGCGAGGGTCCACCTTGACGGAAGCCGGCTCTGTTTTTGCAGTGCCTTTGGTTCTGGATTGTCTTCGTTTTCATGAGAATAGTGAACCTTGACCTCGGCCTCAAATCGATAGCCACGCCGGGGAACGGTTCGAATGATTTCCCTGCCGTCATCACCCAGCGCCCTTCTGATTTCAATCAGGCACTGTGTAAGAGAATCATCGGTGACGACAAGACCAGGCCAGACTGCTCCCAGCAACTCTTCACGACTGAGCAGTTGGCCGGCATGCAAAACGAGCTGATGAAGCACCTCAAACGACTTGGGGCGAACAGGAACAGGTTCCTCGCTCCGAAACAACGCACCACGGGTTAAATCGAGCCGAAATAACCCGAAAGAATAGGCGATGACGCCCTCTTCTGAGCGTTCCGCTGAGTTCGAATGACCTTCAGCCAATGGCACGACCTTCGCTGGTATCTTCTGTCCAAATACTACTCTTTGGGTGGTTTTGTTTCTTTAAATGTACGCCAAATGGGCTGAAATCGCGTTCCTGACTTGAATTTTCAGGCCTACAACACCACTTCCCGAGTCAGGCTGAAAAGGTGTTCGCACCTTCAGACACTAAGTGCTACCGGGCAGGGAAACCTGGACCGGATATTAATTCAAACAAGTTTGAGTTTTGGGAGATTTCAATGAAACTTCGTCCTTTACATGATCGCGTGATCGTAAGACGCATGGAAGAAGAACGCGTTTCTTCCGGCGGCATTGTTATTCCGGACAACGCGACAGAAAAACCCGTTCGCGGAGAAATCATCGCCGTGGGTAACGGCAAAGTGCTCGAGTCCGGTGACCAGCGCGGCCTTGACGTTAAGGCTGGCGACACGGTTCTGTTCGGAAAGTATTCGGGTACCGAAGTCAAAGTGGATGGCGAGGAACTGCTTGTCATGCGCGAAGACGACATTATGGCTGTAATTGACGATTAATTGGCTTGCTTAAAGCTAAAGAGGATTCAAGACAATGAGTGCTAAAGACGTACGATTTGGAGAAGACGCCCGCAACAAGATGATGTCGGGCGTTAACACCCTGGCCAACGCGGTCAAGGTAACACTCGGTCCCAAGGGCCGAAACGTGGTTCTCGACAAGAGCTTCGGCGCGCCAACCGTCACCAAAGATGGTGTTTCGGTTGCCAAAGAAGTTGAACTCGAGGGCAAATTTGAAAACATGGGCGCGCAGATGGTCAAGGAAGTTGCTTCCAAGACTTCTGACGTTGCCGGAGACGGAACCACCACTGCGACCGTGCTGGCCCAGGCCATGCTGCGTGAGGGCCTCAAGGCCGTTGCAGCCGGCATGAACCCGATGGACCTGAAGCGCGGCATCGACAAGGCTGTTTCTAAAGCGGTTGAATCGCTGGAAAGCCTTTCCACCCCGTGTACAGACAACAGTGCCATCGCACAGGTTGGTTCAATCTCTGCCAACTCCGACACCGAAGTGGGTGAAATCATTGCTCAGGCGATGGAGAAAGTTGGTAAGGAAGGCGTGATCACGGTTGAAGATGCTTCCGGACTGGCCAATGAACTCGACGTGGTCGAGGGCATGCAGTTCGACCGCGGCTACCTGTCACCCTACTTCATCAACGACCAGTCGACCATGAGCGTTGAACTGGACGATCCTTACGTGCTGCTGCATGACAAGAAGATCAGCAACGTTCGTGACCTGCTGCCGGTTCTGGAAAATGTTGCCAAGGCTGGTCGCTCACTGCTGATCATCGCTGAAGATATCGAAGGCGAAGCGCTGGCCACGCTGGTCGTGAATAACCTGCGCGGCATCGTCAAGGTTGCCGGCGTGAAGGCGCCTGGTTTCGGCGACCGTCGCAAGGCCATGCTGGAAGACATCGCCATCCTGACCGGCGGTACTGTCATTTCTGAAGAAGTAGGCCTCAGCCTCGAGAAAGCCGGACTGGATGACCTGGGTTCTGCCAAGAAAGTGCAGATCACCAAGGAAAACACGACCGTCATCGACGGGGCCGGTTCTCACGATGACATCCAGGGCCGGGTCCATCAGATCCGCGCCCAGATCGAAGAGTCCAGTTCTGACTACGATCGCGAGAAGCTGCAGGAACGTGTTGCCAAGCTGGCTGGCGGTGTAGCCGTCATCAAGGTTGGCGCCGCGACCGAAGTCGAAATGAAAGAAAAGAAGGCTCGCGTAGAAGATGCCCTGCACGCGACCCGCGCCGCTGTGGAAGAAGGCGTGGTTCCCGGTGGTGGCGTTGCTCTGGTTCGCGCCCTGGGTGCTATTGCAGACCTGAGAGGTGACAACGAAGACCAGAACATGGGCATCACCATCGCGCGTCGTGCCATGGAAGAGCCTCTGCGCCAGATCGTCACCAATGCCGGCGCCGAAGGCTCTGTTGTCCTGAACGCTGTCAAGGCGGGTGAAGGCAACTACGGCTTCAATGCGGCTAACGGTGAATTCACCGATATGATCGAAGCCGGTATTCTTGATCCGACCAAGGTTGTCCGTTCTGCATTGCAGAATGCTTCATCCATTGCCGGCCTCATGATCACCACCGAGGCGATGATTGCGGAGATTCCGAAGGAAGAGCCAGCAATGCCGCCGGGCGGTGATATGGGAGGCATGGGAGGAATGATGTGATTTGAGCGCAGCTCAAATAACGTCATAGACGGTAAGACTAAGAAGGCCCTGCAATTGCGGGGCCTTTTTTTATCCGGTTCGCGCCTGAGCACAAATCAAAAGTCTTCACTTAAATCCGTTACAAACGGCCAAGAGTCATAAGAAAGACCTCGCGAAAGCGAGGCCTTTCTTTTTGGGGTGTTGTGAACGGATTCGTGCTGGTCATTACCGAACCGTGATGCTGGCGCCCAGCACACTGGCATCAGTATCAAAATCATGATCCTCCAGGTCTACATGTTCGATGGTCAGGCCATGATTGCCGCGTTTCGCACCGGTAACCTCAAAGTAGGCATATCCACTCATTGAAGTGACATCCAGCAAAGTGGCGCTGGTCCCGTCCGGATTCGTCCAGGCCGCAGTGACGATGGCCCCGGCTGCGGAAGAGCCGTCCTGGTCTCGAACCTGCACAAGCGCCCGGACAGTACGTTTACCCCGCCGTTTACTCGAACTCATTTCGATGTCGGTAACCCGCGTTGTCAGTGAGACCGGCGGAGGTGGCGTTCTCGGCGCGAAGATGGCCATGTTGACATGAACTTGCCCGGTATAAAAATCCGGAACCCAGATTACTTCGAAGCCCTGGGCATGATCCACTACGCTGTAGAGACCGCCAAACATGTTGTAAGTGACCTCTGCATCGGGATAGGCGGTAATGACCTGGTCCGGCTCCGCTGCCGCCAGCGCAGTATCAATGCCGGCAGTTGTCTGCCAGCCGCTTACTGCCTCATACCAGCGAAGTGCGTGCACAATATCATTCGGGCTGTTGGCGGGGTTTCCACCATTGACACCTCGGTAGCGAACGCTGACTGCACCACCACCTTCAACAGGGAAATTACAGGATCCGCGGTCGCCGGCAGTTTCCGCACTCTGGCAAAAGTCCGGCGCCCCGATTGCGGCTACGACATCTGCACGACTGTCTCCCAGGGCAATGCCGGGAACCCGGTCCCCTTCGACAACCAGCCCGGTAGCCGGCGCTGCAGCCCAGACGACAGAAGTAAATAGCATGTTGAACAGAAAAGCGAATCGAATCAGGAACTGCATGACAGGCGCCCTCCAGGGATTTTTGACGAGCGCAGGCTAGTTGGAAAAGATCACGCAAATATCACAATCGTAAAGCGCCGCGATATAGCGAAAGTAATATCCGGCAAATTGAAATGGTTTTCCTTTGGCCAGTTGGCCTCTGTTTGTACTTACCTTCCCCAACGACGATAGAACCCGCGACCCAGAAACACGAGGGCCAGGGTCAGTATAAATATCCAGAAGAGTCTCTTGGGCCAGGAGTCAAGAACGCGCGTCATCATCACCAGTCGGGCGTGCTGCACCCAGGACAATTCCTTCAGCAACGCTTTGGGTCGTTCGTTGCGACGCTCAGCCGGTCGCTGAGCCTGCTCGAAAGCCAGGTCATAGAGTTCAGGGACAAGTGACCTGGCTGCAACAGAATATTTCCAGTTCAAATCCGCCTCCTGAACGGTTTCACGCCAGAAATTGGCAACAAACGGATCTTCAACCACGCTGCCAAGCAGAACCTCGCTCAGCCGCTCATCCACCTCATCCCTCCGTCTCCAGTCCGGTGCGATTGTCTGCAATGGGCCCAACAGGTCCAGGATGATTGCGTGTCGTTGCAGACCACGTGTCGTGCCATCACCCAGCATGTAAGAAACAAATGGGCCCACAAGGCCTTGTGCGCTGTCCACGCTTGTCCAGCCAGGGAAGTGCTCATCCAAAAACCTCACGCAGGCCACGGCCTGCTCAGGGCCTTCCTGCATCAGTTCAACGACGGGTGCCAGGTCTGCCAAATCGACCTGGCTTTCAACTGGACAATCCACCTGCCCTGATTGAGCTTCAAAAGGGCTGGGAACGAAAAACGCATCGGGGTCATCTGCTGAAAGAGGCGCCTCTGATGCCACAACGATGTCGGTGAACAGGAGCAATAGCAGAACGAGTTTCAGGTTCATGATGCTCCACGCAACGCTGAGATCAGGAATCGCCAATATAGGTTTTTAACGCCTCTGCCATGGCTTCAACTTCATGCGGCGCCGACAACAAACCAGCCCACTCAGCATCAGGATTCAGCAGGTGCACACTGATCGAGTGGTCAACGTTGTACCACTCACCGGCTTCGTGCTCCGGGATGACATAGTGTGCACCGAAATCCATGGCAACAGCCCTCAGCTGCTCGTGTTCTCCGCTTACCGTGATGATGGTGTCGCCGAATCGCTCACGATACTGATCAAGAACCTCGGCTGTATCGCGGTCCGGATCCACGCTGATCAGCATAACCTGGGGTAACTGCTCTTCGGGCAACTGGCCCTCAAGTAGCTCAACAACAGTTTTGAGTTTGAACAGCGTGTTCGGACAGATGTGAGGGCACGAGGTGAAGCCAAAGAAGACCAGCGTCCAGGAACCCTGCAGCGAGGACTGGTTAAATTCGCCACCGGTATGGTCATAAAGGGAAAATTCATCCAGGATCTTTGGTTCGGGCAAGCCCAGCAACGGCCCAATCTGGGTCAGGGTTTGCTCATGCTGTGCAGCCTCTGATCTGCCGGACGATTGCGCAAACCAGAAGCCAACAGCCCCGGCCAGTATTGCGACGGAGACAATCAGAATGATTGCTGGTGTTTTGGTGCCTGTTTCCATGAACACATTGTAAATTGACTGAGGCTTATCCGATACCCGAATCGCCCCGTTATACTGCATCAATGTCGCCCAAACCCCATTGGAACCAGACCTGTATTGAACCCGTTCCGGCGGAGGCGCGGCTTGCACACATTCGGTTTTGCAGTCCTTTTGCGGCCAGCCTGATCGACCGACACCCCGACTGGATTGAACAGCTCAGTGCCAGTCACCGTTTTGACGAGATTTCGCCGCCGGATTCAACCCGCGCCAGCGAATGGGTTTCTGCGCATGGACTGGACGATGGACTGCGTGGGTTCCGCAACCAGGAAATGCTCCGCATCATCTGGCGCGATCTGAACGGGCTTGCCACCCTGGGCGAGGTTCTCTCGGATCTGACCACACTGGCCGGGATATGTATCCAGGCGGCGCTCGATGCGCACCAGGGCCTTCTCGAGGAGCGTTTCGGTCAGCCCCTGGATGCCAAGGGACGCCCTCAAAAACTGATTGTCCTGGGACTGGGAAAACTCGGTGGCGGAGAACTTAACCTTTCCTCGGACATAGACCTGATATTTTGTTATCCGTCCGATGGTAAATGCGATGGTCCGCGTTCGCTGACCAACAATGAGTTTTTCTCGAAATTAAGCCGTGAAGTTATATCTTCCCTGAGTGCTGTCCGCGCCGCCGGCTTCTGTTTCCGTGTCGATACACGATTACGGCCATATGGTCAGGTTGGGTCAATCGCCAATCATTTTTCGGCCATGGAGCAGTATTACCAGCGTGAGGGCAGAAACTGGGAACGCTACGCACTGATCAAGGCACGCCCGGTTGCCGGTGATGTTGAAGCCGGAAATCACCTGCTTGAAATACTGCGCCCTTTTGTTTACCGCCGCTATATCGATTTCGGAGCGATTGAAGCCCTGCGTGAAATGCAGACCCTCATTCAGTCGGAAGCCATCCGCGCCGAGCGGGTCTCTGATGTTAAGCGCGGACCCGGCGGGATTCGTGAAATTGAGTTTCTTGCGCAGGGCTATCAATTGCTTCGGGGTGGCCAGGAAACGACACTCCAGACGCCCAGCCTGGCTGAGGCCATGGAGGCGATTACCAGGCTTCAATTGCTCTCTGAAGGCCTGGTCAACCGTTTAACCAGTCATTACACCAGCCTGCGATTTATTGAAAACCGGATTCAGGCCATGAGGGACCAGCAAACCCACAAAGTGCGAAAAGGGGAGGACTTTCAGCGACTAAAACAGGGCATGGGAATCAAAAGCGACGAACAACTAACTTCCCGAATTGCACTGATCAGGGCTGAAGTTTCAGCTGCGTTCGATGATTCCTGGGCAGGTTCGGTACATCCAAAGCCTGAGACCGACTCAAGCACCGCCGAAGATCTCGCCTGGCAGCACAGATGGTTGCGCTGGCGGTCATCAGGTCAGGTTGATACCGAAACAGATGATGATCGCGCGGCTTTGCTGAATTCATTCTTGTCCGGTTTGGCAAGGCGCCCTCTTGGGACCAGCGCGGGGCGTCGCCTGGACAGCTTTATGCCCGTCCTGCTGCAACGTTTCGAAAGTCACCCTTTGTCTAACGATGTGGTTGGCCAGTTATTGGACCTTGTCCTGACCGTTTCGCAAAGAAGCGCCTACCTGGCGCTACTGGCAGAAAACCCTCAGGCGCTGGATCGGGCCATTGAACTCTTCGGGCGCAGCCAATGGGTCGCCAGGCGGGTGATTCGGTTTCCGGCGCTGCTGGATGAACTCATTGACCCGGCACTTGGGCACCACATACCTGATCGTGTGGCACTGGAAAAAGCCGCACTTCGAAAAATCCGGCCTGTAGACAAACCCGAAGATGAAGAATCAGCGCTGGCGGGCCTTAATTACCTGAAGCAGGCAACCGGGCTTCGCCTGGCAGTTGCCTGGCTTGAAGGAAGAATTGATGAGACTGAAGTTCAGCTTGCGCTCTCGCACCTGGCCGAGGTCATGATTGGCATGACCATGGAGCTTGCACGCCGACGACTCGAGCGTCGTCATGGAATCATTGAAAACTCAGCCCTTGCGGTGATTGGTTATGGCTCGCTGGGCGCCCGGGAGCTTGGTTTCAGTTCCGATCTGGACCTGGTTTTTCTGTACCGAGCTGGTGATGGAGAATCGGACGGGGAGCGCCCACTTGCACCGGAGCGATGGTTCGCCCGTCTCGCGCAGAGAATGGTTGGCCTGCTGACAGCCCTGACTCCCTCGGGGAAGCTATATGAAATTGACACCCGTTTACGGCCAAATGGTCAATCCGGACTGCTTGTAAGCAGCATCAACGCCTACTCGACTTATCAGCGACAGGACGCATGGACCTGGGAATCGCAGGCCCTGACCCGGGCGCGTGCGGTGGCGGGAGACCATGATCTGATTTCCGAGTTTCGTGAAATCCGCAGGGAATGCCTTTGCCGAAAACGTGACCGCAAGGAACTGGGCCAGGACCTGATGGACATGCGCGCACGTGTCCGGGAGAGTTTTCCTTCCAGGTCTGGTTCAGCGACAGACACCCGGCACAGCCCTGGCGGCATGGTCGACATCAGCTTCCTTGCCCAGCTGGGTGTCTTGTCACTCGCCCGTGAGTTACCGCAAATCATCGAGGAAACGAGCGTTTCCGGACAGCTTGAACGGCTTCAGATCTGCGGCTGGCTCAATGATGAACAAGGGGCCCTGATTGAGACCCACCTTGCAGAATTGAGGAAAATCCGCCTTTCTGACGAGTTGGCCCCGGATCAACGACCCCCAGATGCTCCGGGGCTTTGTAAAAACGGTTCGACCATTGCTGAAATTTTTGTTCGGCTTGCGAGCGAACACGATCTGCAAAGCCATGAGGATTAAGACGGGAATGCGTGTAGAATAGCGCCCGGAAAGACTTTGGAGAATTTTCGTGTCGCACCCAACCGACGCCACAAACCCTGACCTCGAAACGGCCAGCACCAAGGAAGAATACGAGGTCACTCGGGAAGACCTTCCGCTTTCCTGCCCGATGCCGGATCAAAAACTGTGGAACTCGCATCCACGCGTTTATTTGCCCATCGGCAAAAGCGGCAAGGAACGCTGCCCCTACTGTGGCGCAATTTACCGATTAATCGATTGATCCCGGCAAGATCATCACGCCACATAGTCACCTGGTAAAAAACCCCTGCGTATGAACGAACTGCGCCAGTCATTTTCTCATCATTGGCCGGTATGGCTTGCTTTGCTGTTTATCGCTGTCCTTCCGCTTCGTCGTGAGATGGAGTGGCCATTGAGCATTTTCGCAATCAGCCTGGCATTCCTGGCTACAAAACCCAAAAGGCGTGCAGAAATCCGACAAGCGGCCGGATTTCTTGTGCCATTGTTCCTTTGTATCTGGGTCCCAATGGTGATTTCCAGCTTTGACTCCCTGGATCCTCAGAAAAGCTGGATGCAGACCATCCCCTCGCTGCGCTTTCTGGCTGCGGCCCTGGCCATTGCTGTCCTCCTGCGTAACGATGATTCGCGCGACCTGTTCCTGCGCATTGGTTGCTGGCTGCTGCTGTTCTGGGCGGCGGATGGGTTTTTTCAGCTGATATTTGGCTTTGACGTCTTTGGCGTCCCAATGCATGAAGACCGTCTCAATGCCATGTTTTACAGTCGATATGCTTCTTACGGCCTGACGCTGGCGATCCTGTCGCCACTGGCGCTGGAGCATATGCGCCGTCATTGGAGCACCCCGGCATGGTTGATTGGTTTTTCGATGATCCTGGGCGCGGTGCTCCTTTCCGGAATGCGTTCTGCCTGGATCATGATGCTGGTGGTAATGGCTGCTTACCTGCTGCCCGTGCTTCGAAAGCCATCCGGCCGAAAACTTGTACTGATTGCGCTTGGTGTTTCGTTGCTCACCCTGGCTGCCGCCTTCGTGGCATCACCCCTGTTGCAGGAGCGATTGAAACTCACCGCGCAGGCTGTCGTGGGCACAGAACAGGCCATCGATGAAGCCAGCTCGTACCGGGTTCCCATATTCACAAATGCACTGGCCATGTACCGCGACCACCCCGTCAACGGGGTTGGGGTACGAGCTTTTCGCAAGGCTTATGTTACCTATGCTGAGCCGGATGACCCTCACTACCTTCCGGGCGGCAACGAGACCCGGGCCCACCAGGCCCACAATTTTGTCCTGGAGTTTATGGCTGATACCGGGACAATTGGGCTGCTGGGCTTTATCGCTGCGCTGGTTTTCAGTTTTCGATACTGGAGGCGAAACCTGACAGATCATGACAGGCAGCAGGCTTATCCATATGCAATTGCACTTCTGGCGATCGTGTTTCCCCTCAACTCCTACTTTGCGTTCTTCGGGGTCTACATGATGTCGGTGAGTTGGGTGCTTGTCGGTTTGTTTGCGGCAGCAATGATGGGCAATCGTTCAGGCAATCCCTGAAAAGGCGCGCAGATAGGCGATCGTGATGATGGCCACCGTGACGATAAAAAATATGCGAATGATGTGTTTCGTCATAAACAGAATTCTCAATTCCCTGCCTGGGCAGCCAAAAAACCTGGTGGAAAGAGCAACCCTATCGGACCCTTCCTGATTCTGAGTCAGCTTTCAACCAAGCATAAC